>SXGQ01166411.1_pt1 | contig 21294 bp, 13 predicted proteins | sample 3178371 | NCBI WGS metagenome assembly SXGQ01 (sample SAMN11356859, study PRJNA531348) | freshwater metagenome | isolation source: freshwater sample F1-20 | place: China: Fuxian Lake, Yuxi | collected 2017-12-25 | reverse complement strand
TTGGCGCCCCAGGAACGGTTCTGCCAGAGGATCGAGGACTGGCCGCGGTAGCGCGGGAGGTCGCGGCCGGGCCGCTGCACGATCGGGTCGTTCTGGAACCGGCGGGTGGCGTAGAAGGCGTTGTAGGTCCAGTTGCTGGAAACGACGAAGTTGCCGACGCCGTCGACGCGGAGCCGGTACCGGAGCCCGTAGTCGTAGTAGCGGATCATCTGCTGCGAGAGGTTGACCGCGGAATCGGTGATGAACCGGATGCGCCCGGGCACCGTAACTGTCTCCCCCGGCGCGACCGCCCGCGTGGCCCCGGCGGCGCCGGCGAGGATGCTGATGTTGGCAGTGGTGGTGTTGGTGTAGGTCTCGGACTGCGGGTCGCGCAGGACGAGGTCGCCGGTGCTGGTGAGCTCGTTCTGGCGGATGAACGTGGTGCCGAGGCCGGAGGTGATGAGGTTCTTCTGCTCGATGACGCCGTGAGTGAACTCGAGCGAGAGCCCGCGCAGGCGCCGGCCCGGGACGTCGAACACGAAGCCGGCCTGTTTGGTGATGCCGTCCTCGGGTTGGAGCAGGCGGTTGCCGGACGTCTTCACCAGCCGCTGGTACGTGCTGGCGTCGACGGGGTCGCCGGTGAGCGCCTGGGGACGGCGCAGGTCGGGGAGGCCGCTGACAAGGCCCTCGCGGACCCCGCCGTAGAGCTGGGGCAGCGTGGGCGACCGGAACGTCTCGCTGTAGGAGCCGCGCAGCAGGAGGCTGCGGACGGGCCGCAGGGCGAGCCGCACGCCGGGCTTGAGCCCGCTGTCGTAGCCGTCGCTAAAGCGCTCGAAGCGGGCGGCGCCGCTGAGGTCAGCGCTGTAAGTCCAGCGGAAGCGGCCCGCCTTGACGAGGGGGACGCGCAACTCGGCCGAGGCGGCGTCGACCGTGCGGCTGGCGCGCGTGGGGTCGGCGAGGCGGACCTGGCCGATGATGTCGTTGAGGGTGGTCGAGAGCGGGTCGTCGGCGGAATTGAAGTTCTCGCCGCGGTGCTGGAACCCGGCCGCCGCGCCGACGCGGCCCCAAGGCAGCGCGAGGAGCTCGGTGGTGGTGACGCGGCCGTCGACCAGCACCGTGTCGGCATCGCCGGCCTTCTGGGTGCGGACCTTGATGCTCTCGACCGTGGCGGGATCGTTGCGGAAGCCGGGGCCGCCGAAGATGTTGAAGGCGTCGGGGGTGGTCTTGGCCAGCGCGGCCCGCAGCTTGCTCTCGCTGATCGCGTTGAGGGTGACGTCGCGGGACTCGTTGCGCGTGTAGGACCAGCCGAGGTCCCAATCGAAACGGCCGAGCGCGACGCCGCGGAGGCCGACCCGGTAGCCCTGGGAATCGCTGGTGATCCGAGCGATGCGCGGGCCGACCTCGAGGGGCCGGTAGGTGAAGGCGACGGGGATGCCGAACGGGTTATAGTAATTGGTGGCGGGGACGAGGATGTCGTTGTCGCCGGCGGTCGAGGCGGGCGAGGGCGCGAGGCGCGTCTCGGCCTCGATGCGGCCGACCATCACCGCAGCCTCGAGGGTCATCCGCCAGGGGAGGTCCCAACCAAGGCCGAGGCTCAGGTTGCGGGTGCTGCGCGCGGGGACGTTCCAGACAAAGGGCTGGAAGTTGTACGAGTTGCTGAAGGGTCCCGCGGGGTAGGCCCGGGGGACGAAGTCGCCCGCGACCGGGCGGGCGGGATTGTTGCCGCGGGGGACGGAGGCGTAGTTGCCGGAGGAGCCGAGCGTGCCCGCGGCGACGCCGCCGGTGCCGGGCAGGAAGGCGGAGGTCTGCCCGTTGAGCGGGTTGCGGATGGCGGCCGCCGTGAGGCCGTTGTTCGCGAGCTGGGAGGCGGTGGGCACGCCGACCGTGGCGTAGGGGCCGGTGCCGGAGCGGAAGTCGAAGGAGCTGGTCGCCGTGGCGGTGGGCCGCAGCGACGAGGCATACTTCACGGCATCGTAGGCCCGCCAGCGCTCGGTCTGGTCGGCGTCCGCCGAGAAGGGCTGGTCCGTGGCGGCGTTGGCGTTGCGGGAGGTGTAGGCCGCGTTGACGTTGATGCGGATCCCCTTCACCCGCGTGCCGGCGAAGAGGGAATAGGACTGCTCGGCGCCATCGGTGTTGAAGTAGTTCCCGTAGCGCGCGGTGATCTCCATGCCGACGTGGTCCTGCCGCGTGATGATGTTGATCACCCCGGCGGTGGCGTCGGAGCCGTAGACCGCGGAGGCGCCGTCCTTGAGGACCTCGACGCGCTCGATGCTGGAAACCGGGATGCGGTTGAGGTCGACGAAGACCGTGCCGCCGCTGCTGATGCCGTTCGGGGCCATCCGCCGGCCATCGACCAGCACGAGGGTGTTGTTGGGCCCGAGGAAGCGCAGGTCGATCGCGGAGGCGCCGCGGACGAAGGTGGTCGTGCCGCCCTCGTTGATCCCGAGGTTGGTGGCCTCCGGGATGTCCCGCATGATGTCGGTGAGGTTATCGAAGCCGGAGAGGTCGATCTCCTCGCGGGTGATGAGTTTGAGCGGGGAAGGCCCCTCGATCTCGGCCTGCTTGATGAGCGAGCCGGTGACCTCGAAGCGCTCCAGTTGCGCGGGCGGGGGATTGCCGGGGCCGGTCTGGGCCAGGAGGAGCGCGGGGGCGGCAAGCGCGGCGGATAGGACGAGGCGGGGCAGCGAGCGGGGCGAGGACATCGTCGGAAGCGGGGTGAAGGCGACGGCGGACGGGAACGTGACGCCAGCAGGCTGCACGTGGCGGCGCGCGCAAGGCAAACCCGGAAAAGCAACGGGGCGGCCGGTGAAACCGGCCGCCCCGGGAAGGGAACGGAACTTGGGGGCGGGAGCTTAGAAGCTCTTGCGCACCGACATATAGAAGAACCGGCCCATCGGACGGGAGACGTAGCCGCTCTCGTAGCCGATCGAGTCGTAGTAGAGGGGCGGCGCCTTATCCATCATGTTGTCCACGCCCACGGTGACGCGGGTGTTGTTCAGGTACGGGATCATCCCGGCGGGGATGTCCCAGCCGTAGAACGCGTTGTAGGTGTAGTAGGCGTCCACCTCGTAACCGTCGCGATTGATGTCGCTGTAGGAGGCGATGTGGTTGTTGGTGATGCCGGCGCTGTGCTCCTTGCGGGTCCAGAGCAAGCTGGTCTGGATGCGGGTGCGGGGGAAGCCGTCGCGGCCGGCGAGGTTCGCGGGGTTCACCGTGCGGGTGAAGCCGTAGAACTTCAGGTAGGTGGCGTTGCTGCGGAGGCTGAACTGGCCGAAGTCGGTGGTCCGCTTGCGGTAGTTCAACTCGAAGTCATAGCCCTCGACCTTCTGGAAGGCCAGGTTCACGACGCTGTCGCTGATGTAGCGGATGCGGCCGGGGACCGTGACCGTCTGGCCCGGGGCGACCGGGGAAACGGCGCCGTTCGGGCCGGAGAGCACGTTGATCGGGTTCGCGGTACGGTTGGTGTAGGTCTCGGTACCCGGATCGCGAACCACGAGATCGTCGGTGCCGCCACCGACCTCGTTCTGCCGGATGAAGCCGGTGCCGACCGAGGTGATGATGTTGCTCTGCTCGATGTGGAAGAACGAGGCGCCAATCGAGAGGCCCTGCAGGGCCTTGACCGGGACGTCGTAGACGAAGCCGTACTGCCAGCCCTTCGCGGTCTCGGGCGTCAGGTTCGGGTTGCCGCCGGCGCGCACGAGGCGCTGGGTGGCGGCGCCGTCGAACGGATCACCGGTGAGGAGCTGCGGGCGGCGGAGGTCGGCGAGGCCGTTGGGGAGGGACTCACGGACGCCACCGTAGAGCTGGGGCAGCGTCGGGGAGCGGAAGGCCTCGTTGAAGGTGCCCCGGAGCATCAGGGACTTCACCGGCTGCCAGCGCAGGCCGACGTAGGGCGTCAGGCCGGAGTCATAGCCGTCGGAGAACTGCTCGTAGCGGCCGGCGAGGGTCAGCTCGAGGCGGTTGATCCCGGCGACGGTGCCCGCCTTGACGAGCGGGGCGTTCAGCTCGATGGCGCCAGCCTTCACGCGGCGGCTGGCATCGGTGGAGTCGGCGAGGCGGACCTGGCCGATGATGTCGTCGAGGGTGGTGGAGATGGCGTCGTTGGCCTCGCCGAACTTCTCCTTGCGCCACTCGACGAGGAGCGCGCCGCCGAGGGGACCGGTCGGGAGCTGGGCGACCTCACCGGACAGCTGGGCGTGCCAGAGGTCCTGGGTGGAGTAGCCGCCCTTCTGGGTGGTGACGCGGATGCCATCGAGCACGTTCTTCGGATTACGGTAGGAGGCGCCGCCGAAGATGTTCAGGGCGTCAGGCGTGTTCCGGGCGAGGGCGGCGCGCAGGCGGCTCTCGGAGACGGCGTTCTTGGTCTGGTCGACGACCTTGTCGTTGTCGTAGGAATAGTAGATGTCCCAGTTCCAGCGGTCGAGGATGCTGCCCTTGGCGCCGGCGACGAGGCGCCAGGAGTCATTGGTGATGTCGGCCATGCGGGGGCCGAGGTCGACCGGGCGGTAGTTGAACGACACGTCGACGCCGAACGGATTCCAGTAGTTGGTCTTCGGGACGATGATGTTGTTGTCGCCCGCGGTGGAGATCGGCGAGGGCGCGAGCTCGATGTGGGACTTGTTCTGCTGGTAGGCGGTCTCGACGTAGAACGACACGTCCTTGGTCAGGTCGTAGCGGAACGTCGTGTTGATGCCGAGGCGCTCGGTAGAGGGCGTGAGCCAGACGAACTCCTGGAAGTTGTAGAGGTTCGCCGGGTTGCTTTGGGGCGCGAGGCGCTGGGGCTCGAACGTGCCCGCGGCGGCGGCGCTGAAGGCGCCCCCCGTGGGGTTGCGGTTCGCGCTGGCGAAGTTCGGCGAGGCCGAGGCCAGCGTGCCGGCGACGACGCCACCCGTGCCCGGGAGCCGGGTGATGGCGGAGCCGGCGGCGAGGCCGGGGATGTTGACGCCGTTGACGCCGTTGACCTGGCCGGCGGCGGCGCCGGTGAGGCCGATGCGGGCCTGCGGGCCGGTGCCGGAGCGCAGGTCGAAGGCGCCGGCGGCGACGTTGTCCGCGTAGGCTGGGCCCCGGGCCGCGAAGCGGGCGGAGAGGTCGGCGTTATTGGCGAACGAGGTGTCCGAGGCACGCAGCGCGGCGCGCTCAAACCACGTGATGCCGACGGTCGCGCTGGCCTTGCCGCTAGCGGCGCCGCCGAAGAACGAGTAGGTCTTCTCCGCGACGTCCGTCTTGAACGAGTTGCCGTAGCTCACGCCCACCTCGGCGCCGGAGTAGTCCTTGCGCAGGATGACGTTGACCACGCCCGCGGTGGCGTCCGCACCGTAGATGGCGGAGGCGCCGTCCTTGAGCACCTCGACGCGCTCGACCATCGCGATCGGGAAGCGGTTGAGGTCGACGAACACCGTGCCACCGGAGTTGTTGCCCGTGGGGGCGACGCGGCGGCCGTTGACGATGACCAGGGTGTTATTGGCGCCGAGGCCGCGGAGATCGAGGGCCGTGGAGCCGCGGACCGCGGTGATGGTGCCGGCCTCGTTGATGCCGATGTTGCCGCCCTCGGGCAGCTCACGGAGGAGGTCGGTGAGGTTGGTGCGGCCGGACACGTCGATGTCGGCGCGGTTGATGATCTTGATCGGGGACGGGCCCTCGGTCTCGGCTCGCTTGATGTGCGAGCCCGTGACCTCGAACTTCTCCAGCTTGATCGGGGCGTCTTCCTTCTTCGCGGGGGTAACGGTCTGGGCGCAGACGACGCTGGCGCCCACGGAACCCGCCAGCACGCAGCGCAGGGCCGCGATGGTCAGTTTTCTCATGGTGGTTTGGTTGGTTGGGAACTGCGCCTCCGGCAACGGCGCCGGAAGACGATAATGAACGGAAGAGTGAAAAAGAGGTTAAAACCGCAAGGCAACGCCCAACTTTGCCAGCGCGGCGACGTTTGACTCCCGCGCCGAGGCGCGCTCTCTCCCCGCCCATGCGCCGATTTCTGCTGCTCCTGCTGAGCCCTTTCACCCTGCCCGTGCTGCCGGCGGCGGCTCCCGTCGCCGAACCTCCCCCTGCCCTCGCGGACCTCTTCGCGGATCCGGAAATGCAGGCCGTCCAAATTTCCCCCACCGGCCGCTACCTCACTTGGCTGGCGCCCAAGAACCAGCGGATGAACCTCGCGATCCTCGACCGGGAAACGCGCAAGATGCGCTGGCTCACGGATATGAAGATCGAAAGCGTGGTGGCCTACGTGTGGGCCAAGCCCGACCGGATCTTGTTCGCGCAACAGTACGGCGGCCGCGAGCAGTACGGGATGTTCGCTTGCTCGCCGGATGGCACCAACCTCGTGACCATTAACAAGCTGGAAGGGGTGGACGCGACCGCCGACGGCCTCGGCCAAGGCGACGCGCCATCCTCGGAACGCGACCTGCCGAAGACCCTCGTCTCGCTGCTGCCCAAGGACCCGGAGCACATCCTGATGAACCGCCTGCGCGGCAATTCCGGCCTCGGGGATGTCATCAAGGTCAACCTCCGCACGGGCCGGGAGACGATCCACGAACAGAACCACATCAACGCGCGCGTCTGGCTCGCGGACTCGAAGGGCGTCGTGCGCCTGGCGATCTGCACGGACTTCGAGAAGCCCGTCCAAGTGATGTACCGTTCCTCGGAAAAGGCGGACTGGCGGCCGAGCGGGGAGTTCAGCCGCGAGGTTTCCCTGCTGTTCGAGGAGGCCTCTCCCATCGACCCGCACTGGCGGCCGAGCGTTTTCGCCAAGGACGACCGCACCCTCTACGTCAAAAGCTTTATGGAGCACGACAAGGCCGTGATCCGCACCCTCGACCCGGAGACCGGTAACTGGGGGCCGATCGTGTTCGAGCACCCGCGCGTCGAGCCGGGCGACCGCCTCGCGAATTACCGCCGCGGCGGCCTGTCCTCGCGAGCCGCGGTCGACGGCCTGATCTTCAATCCGGCCGGGGACCTCGCGGGCGTGTCGTTCCACGACGATTACCCGGAGGTGCGCTGGCTCGATCCGGCGATGGCCAAGCTGCAGCGCGACCTCGACGGCGCGTTGACCGGCACGCGCAACTTCATCGCCAGCGCGACCCGCGATGGCCAGGTGATGGTCATCCTCGCCGCCAGCGACCGGGATCCCGGCACCTACTACCTCTATGACGCGGGCAAGCAGGAGATGTCCGTGATCGGCAAGGTGCGGCCCAAGGTGAACCCGGCCCGGATGGCGGAGATGCGGCCGATCCGCTTCCCGGCGCGGGACGGCCTCGAGATCCCGGGCTACATCAGCATCCCGGCGGGCCGGGAGTTGCGGAAACTGCCGATGATCCTCGTGCCCCACGGCGGCCCGTACGGTCCGCGCGACCAGTGGGGCTGGAGCGAGCAGGTGCAGTTCCTCGCCAGCCGCGGTTACGCGGTCCTGCAGGTCAACTACCGGGGCAGCGGCGGCTACGGACTCTCCTTCCAGCGGGGTGGCTACCGGGAATGGGGCGGCAAGATGCAGGATGACCTCACCGACGCCGTGCGCTGGTGCGTCGCGCAGGGCTACGCCGATCCGGCCCGGGTGGGCATCTTCGGCGCCAGTTACGGCGGCTACGCGACGATGGCGGGCCTGACCTTCACGCCGGAGCTGTACTGCCTCGGCATCAATTACGTGGGCGTGGCCGACCTCGAGTTGCGGGGCGGCGGCCGGAGTTTCGCCCTGCCGCGCATCTTCGAGGAGACGCGGTCCTTCACCAACCTGGACCCGGTGAAGGACGCCGCCCGCCTGAGCGCGGTGAACCCGATCAACCACATCGCGGCCATCCGCGCGCCCCTGATGGCGGCCTACGGCAAGAACGACCCCCGCGTGCGCTTCGACCAGTGGCAGAAACTCGAGTCGCGCCTGCGCCAGCACGGCAAGGAGTACGAGGCCATCATCGAGGAGAACGAGGGCCACGGCTTCCGGAAGCTGGAGAACAAGCTCGAGTTCTACGCGAAGGTGGAATCGTTCCTCGCCCGCAATATGAACGTGCCCGAGGGCCGCGTGAAGGTCGGCATCCCGGTCGAGGTGGCACCCCGCCCGGGGCAGTAAACCGCGGAGCGCGGCGCAGACGGCGAGTGATTACGCCGCCGAGGCGAGCGGAGGCCCAAGGGCATCTCCCCCGGGTTTACTTCCGCAGCCTTGCACTCCGCCGGGAAAATGCCTTCCCCTCGGAGGCCCCGATGCCCTCGTTTCTGCGTCGCCTCAGCCTTGGCCTCCTCCTGATCGCCGCCACCTCGGCGGTGCTTCTGCTGTCAGACCTCGGCTCGCGGCGCGACGCCGCCGCGCAGGCGCGCGCCCAGCCCGGCCGGCAAGTCAGCGTTGCCCTGCTGCAGCACGCGTCCCAGAGCATCTTGGACGAGGGGCGCGAGGGAATGGTGAAGGGCCTGGCCGAAATGGGCTGGGAACAGGGCCGCAAAGCGCGGATCAGGTTCTTCAACGCCGAGGGCGACGCCAACGTCTCCCAGTCCATCGCCCGCCAGATGGCCGCGGGCGGCCACGATCTGCTGATGACGGTCACCACGGTCTCCCTCCAAGCGGTGGCCAACGCGAACCGCGCCGGCAAGACGCCCCACGTTTTTGGCCTCGTCTCGGATCCCTACGCAGCCGGGGTCGGCATCAGCCGGGAGAACCATCTCGACCACCCGCCCCATCTCACCGGCTTTGCCACGATGCAGCCGGTGGACGCCTGCCTGCGGACAGCCCGGGAGCTGAATCCGGGCCTGCGGCGCCTCGGCGCCCTCTTCAACCCCGCAGAGCCGAACTCGCTCGCGCAGATGAAGGTGGCACGCGCGACCTGCGCCGCACTCGGGATCACGTTGGAGGAGGGCAACGCCGAGAACGCTAGCTCCGCCCCCGAGGCCGCCGCCGCGGTCATCGCCCGCGGGGTCGACGCCCTCTGGCTGCCCGGCGACGTCGCGGTCCTAGTGGCGCTCGACGGCATCGTCGCTGCCGCCCGCAAAGCGCGGATCCCCGTCCTGACCGTCACTCCGCCCAGCGTGCGTAAGGGAACCCTATTCGACCTCGGCGCGGATTACTTCGAGATCGGGCGCCAGACCGGCCGACTCGCCGGTGAGGTGCTCAACGGCCGCAGCCCCGCCACCATCCCCGTCGGACCGCTAGTCGCGGAAAATCTTTGCCTCAATCGGCAGGCCCTTGCCGGCCTCCGCGAGGGCTGGTCGTTTCCGCCGGCCCTGGTCGCCCGGGCCCAGCTCGTTCTCGATGCACAGGGCCGCGAGCAACCCCGCGCCGCGGTGCACCCCAAGGCTCTGCCACCGCCCAGCCCGGGGCGCACGTACACCCTCGGCTTCGCCGCCTACGCTCCCGAACCGCAGCTCGACCTCTGCCAGCAAGGACTGCTCGACGGCCTGCGCGAGCTCGGGTTCGCCGAGGGCCAGAACCTCCGCGTGATCCGCCAGCACGCCCAGGGTGAGTTGGTCAACATCCTCCCGATGATCCGCAACTTCGATTCCTCAGAAGTCGACGTCATCGTGCCGTTCTCGACTCCGGTGCTGCAAGCCTCCTTCCAAGCGCGCGCCAAACCCGTCGTTTTCACCTATGTGACCGACCCCATCGCAGCCGGCGCCGGCCGTTCCTTCACCGACCATCTGCCGCATGTCACGGGGATCGGCTCACTCACGCCCGTGGAGGAGATTGTGGCAGCGCTGACGCGCCTGCTGCCGTCCGTGCGCCGCATCGGCACTGTCTACAACAGCGGGGAAGCAAACTCCGTGAAAATCATCCACCTGCTACGGGAGTCGACCCGACGCCGCGGGATCGAGCTGGTCGAGCTGACCGCCGCCAGCACCAACGAGGTGCTGCAGGCGGCGCAGGGTATCGTGTCCCGTCAGGTCGACGTGTTTTACCTGCCGAGCGACAACACGGCGTTCCTCGCCTACGACGTGATCCGCAAGGTCTGCCAGGACGCGCGGCTGCCGCTGGTCGCCGAGGAACCGGACGCCGCCGACCAAGGCGCGCTGATGGGGGCGGGCCCCGGCTCCTACCAAAGCGGGAAGGCCGCGGCGCCCCTCCTCGTCCGCGTCCTCTCCGGCGAGAGCCCGGCCGGCATCCCGATGGCCAACGTGGCGGTAAATGAGGTCCGGATCGGCCGCGAGGCGATCACGCGACTCGGACTCCGCCTCGACCCCGCGCTCGTCGCGGAACTCGAGGGAAAGCGCTGATTCGATGGACATCCAACGCGAGAAGCGCGGCGAACTGCTGATCCTCGTCCTGCGTGGGCGGCTCGACGCAAGCTGGGCCGGCCACGTCTCGGCCGCCGTCGATGCGGCGGTGCGAGACGGCGAGCACCACCTGCGGGCCGAGATGTCGTCCGTGGGCTACGTGAGTTCGGCCGGGCTGCGCACCCTGCTCACCGCGCACCGTCAGGTGAAGGCTATGGGCGGCAGTTTCGGCGTCCTAGCGCCCTCGACGACGGTGCGCGAGGTCTTGGAATTGGCGGGCCTGGAGCAATTAATCTCCGCCGCGGCCGCCCCGGAAGCCGGCTCCGCGGGGGCGGCGCCCGCGCGGGTACACGAGGGCGCGGCGGCGCGGCACGAGCTGCACGCGGTGCCCGGGGTCCGGACGGGCGGCGTACGCGTGCGGATCATTGGCGAGGCTAGCCGCCTGCGCCGCGGCGCCGGACCCGAGGCCCTTTCCCCCGCTCGTTTCGGGCCCGGCACCTTCGCTCTCGGCGTGGGCGCGCTCGGGACCGACGCGGCGGACAGCCGCACCCGGCTCGGCGAACTGCTGGCGGCCGGCGGCGCCGCCGCCTACCAGCCGACGGACGGACCCGGGCGGCCGGATTTTGTGGTGACGGAGGGCGGGTTCGAGCCCTCCGGGCACTTGTTACTCGGCCTGACTGGCGAGGGTGACTTCGGCCTGCTTTCGCGTTTTACCCCGCGGGGCGACCGGCGGACCGTGCCGCTAGCGGCGCTGGCGGCCGAAGCCCTTGAATTGGGCGCGGCACCCGCCGTGGCGTTCATCGCCGCGGTCGAGACCGCGGGCCTCGTCGGCGCCACCCTCCGGCTTTCGCCGGCCGCGGAGACCGGTGCAGAGGAGCGCTTCGCCTTCCCGGCGGTGCGGGACTGGCTGTCTTTCACGCCGGAACGCTCGTTCCGCGAGTCGACTGCCCTGCTGGCGGGGGTGGTGGCGCGCCCGGGATCGCCCTTCGACCCACTGCTGCGACCGCTCGGCGGAGAAGGCCTGCGCGCGCACGTCCACGCGGCCGTCTTCCCCTACCGTCCCATACGGCAGGGCGCAATCGAGCTCGCAGCAACCGTGCGGGAGCTATTCGACGGCCAAGGGCTCCAGGCGATCCTACACCTGTTGGCCGATCCTCGGGGACCCGGGGGCGCAGGCGACAGCGAATTCCTGCGCGGCGCGCTCTGGTGTGCCCCCGCCCATCCCGCCTAACTCCGACCGGCTCGCGATGAACCTCCTCCTCGGCGCCCTGACCCTCGGGCTGATCCTCTCGCTCCTTGCGATGGGCGTGTACGTCTCGTTCCGCATCTTCTCGATCCCAGATATCACCACCGACGGCTCGATCACTCTCGGCGCGGCGGTCGCGGCAGTGCTGCTGGTCGGGGGCACATCGCCGATCCTCGCGACGGCGGCCGGCGCGCTCGCGGGGGCGGCCGCGGGTGCCCTCGCCGGCATCATACACACGCGATTTCGCATCAATGCCCTGCTCGCCGGCATCCTTGTGATGACGGCGCTCTACTCCGTAAACCTGCACGTAATGGGCCGCAGCAACGTGCCGCTGTTGCAGGCGACCACTTTCGCCACCCAAGGCGAGCGCCTTGGTCACACGCTTTTCGGCACGGGGCCGCTGCACCTGCTCGGCTGGCCGGTGGCGCCGGGTGACCTTGCCGTCCTCGCGCTCGCGTTGCTCGCGGCAGTCGTGGTCGGCGTCACCCTGTACGTCTTCTTCCGCACCGACGTCGGCACGGCGATGCGAGCCACGGGTGATAACCCGCAGATGGTTCGGGCGCTGGGCGCCGACGTTGACCGCTACACCATCCTCGGCCTTGCCCTCTCAAATGGCTTGGTCGCCATGTCCGGCGCCCTCCTCGCGCAGTACCAGGGTTTCGCCGACGCCCAAATGGGCATCGGGATGATAGTCTGGGGGCTGGCGAGCGTGATCATCGGCGAGGCCCTCACCGGATCACGGAGCCTCGGACTGGCTCTCGCTGGAGCGGTGCTCGGCTCGGTGCTCTTCCGCCTGCTGGTCGCGGTGGCCCTGCGCTGGGGCCTGAATCCGAACGACCTCAAGCTGATCACCGCCTTGTTCGTCTTCTCCGCCCTCGTTCTTCCGCGCTTCCTCGCCCGCCGGCGGGGTGTCGCACCGACCGCCCGATCCTGATGCTCGAGCTCCACGGACTCCGCCAGACCTTCAACCCGGGCACGGTCAACGAGGTGCGCGCCCTTCAGGGCGTGGACCTGACGCTGGAGGCGGGCTCATTCGTAGTCGTGCTCGGCACCAACGGCTCCGGCAAGTCCACCCTGCTCAACGCGGTCGCCGGCTCCTTTTTCCTCGACGAGGGTCGCATCCGCCTCGACGGCCACGACGTCACCCGCTGGCCAGAGCACCGGCGCGCGCAGCTGATCGGCCGGGTGTTCCAGAACCCGTTCAGCGGCACCGCGCCCGGGATGTCGATCGCGGAAAACTTCGCCCTCGCCGCCCGCCGCGGGAAGCCTCGCGGGCTCAGTTGGGCCCTCGCCCCCAACCTACTGGGCGCCCTGCGGGAACGCGTGGCTGCGCTGCGGATGGGGCTCGAAGACCGACTCGATAACGCCATCGGCTCCCTTTCGGGCGGGCAGCGCCAAGCCCTCACCCTGCTGATGGCCACGTGGCTGCGCCCCCGCCTGCTCCTCCTCGACGAACACACCGCCGCGCTTGACCCGAAGAGTGCCGACCAGGTCATCAGCCTCTCCGATCAGGTGATCCGGCGGGACGGCCTCACCACGCTGATGGTGACGCACTCAATGGCGCAGGCGGTGGCCTACGGGGACCGTATTCTGATGATGCACCGGGGCCGAGTCGTGCACGACTTCCGCGGGGCCGAGAAGCGCCGGCTGCGGCCGGAGGACCTGATCGACCGCTTCGACGAGATCCGGCGCCGCGAGCAACTCGACGAGGGCGCGGCCACAATGCTCAGCGACCTTTACGTCTGAATGATGGCCCCGGGCGTCCAGCTACTCACCCTCACCAGCTCCCTCGCGGAGATCCCGCGCGTGGCGGATGCCGTTGAGGCGTTCTGCGCGCCCCTAGAGCCCGGGCCGCGCGACCTTCACGCCCTCCAGCTCGTGCTCGAGGAAGTCGTGACGAACGTCATCACCCACGGCTACGGCGGGCGGCTCGGCCACGCCTTCACCCTGGAGCTTCGGATCGAGGGTCGGCGAGTGACCGCCGTGCTCTCCGACGATGCGCCCGCCTTCGATCCCCTGGCCCGGGCGGAGGTGGACGTCCACGCGCCCCTCGCCGAGCGAGGCATCGGCGGACTGGGCGTGCACCTCGTGAAAAAGCTGGTGGACTCCGCAGCCTACGAGCGTCGGGATGGATCCAACGTGCTCACCCTTTCGCGCACCTTCGCCCCACCCGCCCCCTGAACTTTATGGAAATCACTGCCTCTAACCAGAATGACATCACGGTGCTCGCCCTGCAGGGGCGTCTCGACGGCATCGCCAGCCCGCAGCTGGAACAGCGCCTCGACGCCCTCCTCGCGGGTGGCGCGCGTAAGGTGGTGTTCGACTGTACAGCACTCACCTACGTGAGCAGCGCGGGCCTGCGGGTGTTTCTGAGCGGGGCGAAAAAGCTCAAGTCCGCGGGCGGCCGCACGGCTTTCGCCGCCCTTACGCCGGCGGTGCACGAGGTCTTCGAGTTATCGGGCTTCCACGAGGTGCTTGCCGTGCACCCCTCAGCCGCCGACGCCACCGCGAGCCTCGCCGGACCATGATCCCCTCGCACCAACTCACCTTTGTGGAGGAGATCGCGCTCCTCGCCCTCGACGACACCTCCGGGAAGCGCCTGCCGATGCCTACCCTCGGCTTCAGCTACGCCCTCGCTGGCGCCGCGCTCTGCGACCTTTTCCACCTCGGCCGCATCGATACCGACCCTGCCGTGCTGACCGTACTCAGCAACGCCCCGACCGGGGACCCGATCCTAGACGAGGTGCTAAAGGTCCTCGCCGCGGCGCGGACCCTAGAGCCGGTCGGGTCGTGGCTCGGCGTCCTCGCCCAGCGCTCCGCCTGGCTCGAGGCCGCGGCGGATGACCGGCTGGTGGAGCGCGGCATCCTGCGCCGGGAGGAGAACAAGGTACTCTGGGTGTTCGGCGTGCGGCGTTACCCGACGGTGGACAACCACGAGCGGATCGAGGTCCGCACCCGCCTCCGCGCGCTCATCCTGGGAGACGACCTCCCGGACCCTCGCGATGCGACGTTGCTCAGCCTCCTCTGCGCCTGTCAGCTGGCCGCGGTGATCTTCCGCGGCCCGGAGTACAACGCCCGCGCCGACCGCCTCGCCGCCCTCGCGAAAATGGACCTCGTCGGCCGCGAGGTCTCCCGGGCGATTGATGCCCTCGGCAAGGCCCTGCTCGGAGCCTCCCCGCTGCGGATCTGAACCCACCTCTCCCCATGCCCAAGATTCTACTCGTCGAAGACAACGAGATGAACCGCGACCTGCTGTCGCGGCGCCTCCTCCGCCGCGGTTACGAGGTGATTATTGCCGTCGACGGCCAACAGGGCGTCGACCTCGCCGGCTCCACCCAGCCGCAGGTGATTTTGATGGATATGAGTCTGCCCGTGATCGACGGCTGGGAGGCGACCCGCCGAATCAAGGCAGACCCCGCGACCAAGGCCATCCCGGTGATTGCCCTGACTGCGCACGCGATGGCGGGGGACCGCGAGCAGGCGCTCGCCGCTGGGTGCGACGACTACGACACTAAGCCGATCGACCTTACCCGGCTACTGCCCAAGATTGAAAAGTACGCCGGGCCCGGCACTCCCGCGGCCTAAGGAGCTGCCGAACGATGTCCGACTCGACCGATCGCTCGTCGCTCTCGCACCTGAGGCATGACCTGCGGACACCAATCAACCAGATCATCGGCTACAGCGAGCTCCTGGCCGAGGAGGTCACCGACGCCGGGCACGCGGCCTACAAGCCCGACCTCGAGCGCATCCGCGGCGCCGCCCGCCAGCTACTCGACCTGATCAACCGCAACCTCACCGACGAGCGGGTGACGCTCGCCGGCGAGATCGCGGTTTCCGCCGCGGCCCCAGCGGCGCCCTCGGCCGGAGGTTCTGCTCCGCCAGTCGCCGAGGCGGGCCAAGGGCGCGCGCCGATCACGGGCCGCATCCTCGTCGTGGACGACCAGCCCGGGAACCGGGATATGCTTGCCCGCCAGCTGGAGCGCCAGGGCCATACCACCTCCGTCGCCGGGGACGGCCGCGAGGCCCTGGAGCGCCTCCGCGCCGCCCCGCACGACCTCGTGCTGCTCGACATGATGATGCCGGTGCTCGACGGCCACGGTACGCTCGTCGAGATCAAAGCCGACCCGGCACTCAGCCACCTCCCGGTTATTATGATCTCCGCGCTCGACGAGTTGGGGAGCGTGGTGCGCTGCATCGAGCGGGGGGCGGAGGATTACCTGCCCAAACCCTTCAACCCGACCCTACTGCGCGCGCGGATCGGCGCCGGCCTGGACAAGAAGCGTTTCCGCGACCAGGAGCGTGCCTATGTCCGCACCATCGAGGAGACCCAACAGCGCCTGAAGGCGGAGCTGCAGGAGGCAGAGAACTACGTCCGCTCGATTTTGCCGCCGCCGCTGACTTCCGGCCCGGTGCGTTCGGAGTGGCTGCTGGTGCCCTCCACGGAACTGGGGGGCGATGCCTTCGGCCACCACTGGATCGACCCGGACCACCTCGCGATCTACCTGCTGGACGTCTGTGGGCACGGCGTCGGCGCCGCCCTCCTCTCGGTGACGGCGGGCAACGTTCTGCGGCACACCTCGCTCCCGGGCGTAGATTTCCGGGATCCGGGGGCGGTACTCACCGCCCTGAACGAGGTCTTCCTGATGGAGAACCAGAACGGGATGTATTTCACCATCTGGTACGGCGTCTGGTCGCCGTCATCCCGCCGTCTGCGCCTCGCCAGCGCGGGGCACCCCGCAGCGCTGTTGGCCACCCCGGCCGGGGCGGAGCGAAAGATCGAGCGTCTGCGCGGACCGGGCATGATTCTGGGCGGAATGAGCGGCACCATCTACCGCACCCTCGAGCGCACTATCCCTGCAGGGGCGCAGCTCTACGTCGTGAGCGATGGGACTTTCGAGATTACCCTGTCCTCGGGCGAGATGTGGGCGGTAGCGGACTTCGAGCGGCACTTCACGGCGCCGCCCGCGGGCACGGCCGCCGAGGATCTCGCCGCCTTGCTCGCGCGGGCCCGTGCGCTGCACGGCGCAGCGATGCTCGAGGACGATTTCTCGATCATGCGCCTCGACCTCTGACGGTCGGCGAAGCCGCTTTCCCGATGGCTCCGAAAACTGCCTTCAACCTGCGCTTCCTCGGCGGCTTTCTCCTGCTTTGTGCGCTGGTCGGTGTCGGCCTGGCCGGCGGCTTCCGCCTTCTCCGCCAAGAGATCCGCAACACGCTCCACGGGGAGGTGGACCAACAGGTGGCCGAGGTCGGCCGCAACCTGTGGACCATGCGCAGCCTGTACCTCGAGCGCGTGCAGTCCGCGATGCGCGCGCTGCGCCAGCTCGCGGCGGCCGAGGGACCGGCGGCCGCGGGTGATCCCGTCGTGGTGGAGGGCCGGACCGTCCGGGATCTCCGCTTTGGCAATCTCCGGGCCGGGGCGGGCAACACGCTGGTTGACCGAGCGGTGGACCTCGTCGGTGGAACGGCGACCATCTTCACCCGGGATGGCGAAGACTTCGTGCGCATCTCCACCAACGTGCGTCGCGCCGACGGGAACCGCGCGATCGGGACTGTGCTTGATCCCGCGAGCCCGGCGATCGCGGCGTTGCGGCGGGGCGAAGCCTACTACGGCGTGGCCGATATCCTCGGCCGGGCCTACCTCACCGGCTATGAGCCGGTGCGCGACCCGGCCGGCGCGATAATCGGGGTGCTCTACGTGGGCTACCCCATCGAGGCCATTTCCCAGGTCGGCCGCCTGCTGGAGGAGGCCCAATTGCTTGGCCAGAGCATAATCACCCTACTCGACCGGCGCGGTGAGCCCTTATTCCCCGTACCCACGACAAAGGTACCGCTGTTGGAGTCGGCGCGGGCCGGGGCGGCCAGCGCCGCGGCGACCTGGGTCGACGGCGAGTGGTCATGGCGCAAGGAGCTGTTCCCCGAGTGGGGATTCACTCTGCTCGTAGGGGTTGATCTCAAGCAGATCGACCAGGCGTCGTGGGAGCAAGTTCTGCCCGTCTTCGGCTTCATGAGCCCGATGATCCTAGCCGCGCTCGGGCTCGGTCTGTTCTTTGCCCGTCGGCTCTCGCAAGCCCTCGGCACCGCGGAACGACTACGCGAGGAAGCGCGCAAGCTGGCGCTCGTCGCAAGCCGGACCCACAACGGCGTGCTCATCACCGGGCCGACCGGCCGCATCGAGTGGATCAACGACGCCTTTACCCGACTGACCGGCTATACCGCGAGCGAGGTGCTGGGCCGCCACCCCGATGAGTTCCTGATGGGGCCAGACACCTCACCGGCCACGCTGGCGGAGAAGAAGCGCGCCCGGCAGGAGCGGCGCGGGTTCCAGCTCGAGATCCTTAATTACCACAAGTCCGGCCGCCCGGTCTGGATTTTCGCCGACGGACAGCCGGTTCTCGACGAGCAGGGAGAGGTCCGCAACTACCTCGTGGTCCAGACGGACATCACTCACCGCAAACAAGCGGAGGCTGAGCTGCGGGCCGCGCAGGAAGCGGCGGAGCAGGCCAACCGGACCAAGAGCGCCTTCCTTGCCAACATGAGCCACGAGCTACGCACGCCGATGAACGCGATCATCGGCTACAGCGAGATGCTGATGGAGGAGGCCGAGGACACCGGCCAAGATAGCCTCCTCCCCGACCTGCGCAAGATCCACGGCGCGGGCAAACACCTCCTCGGGCTAATCAATGACGTGCTCGACCTCTCGAAGATCGAGGCCGGCAAGATGACCCTCTACGTGGAGGCCTTCTCCGTCGCGGAAATGATTAGCGAGACCGCCGCCACCGTGCAGCCTCTGGTGGCCAAGAATGGCAACACGCTAGCGGTCAGCGTCGATGACGCGGTCGGGCGGATGCGGGCTGACCTCACCAAGGTGCGGCAGACGCTCTTCAATCTCCTCAGCAACGCGGCGAAGTTCACCCATGCGGGCCGCATTGGGCTGGATGTCGCCCTCGCGACCCACGAGGGGCGCGCCTGTGTGGCGTTTCGCGTCACAGACACGGGCATCGGGATGACGCCCGAGCAGGTAGGAAAACTCTTCGGGGCGTTCGTGCAGGCCGACGCCTCCACGACCCGCAAGTACGGCGGCACCGGCCTCGGCCTCGCAATCAGCCGCAAGTTCTGCCAGCTGATGGGCGGGGACATCCTCGTCACCAGTCAACCCGGGCAGAGCACTGTGTTCACCGCGCTGGTGCCCGTCGAAGTGGATGATCCCGCCGGCGCGCCGGTCGCCACCCCGCCCCCGACCGCTCCCGTCGCGCCGGCCGGCGACGCCTCCGCCCCGCTCGTGCTCGTGGTCGACGACGAGCCGAGCGTGGTCGATATTATCAGCCGCAGCCTCGTGCGCGAGGGCTGCCAAGTGCGCTCCGCGGGAAATGGCCGCGACGCCCTCGCCCTCGCCCGAGAACTGAAGCCCCGCCTCATCACCCTCGACGTGATGATGCCAAGTATGGACGGCTGGTCCGTCCTTACGGCCCTGAAGGCCGATCCAGTTACGCGCGATATCCCGGTGGTGATGATCTCGATCGTAGACGACCGCCAGCTGGGCTTCGCCCTAGGGGCAGCCGATTACCTGACCAAGCCGATCGACCGCGGCCAGCTGGCGGCGATCCTGGCCCGCCACGTGTCGCGGGGGGAGGAACCGCGCGCGCTCGTGATCGATGATTTGTCGGACAACCGCGCCGTGCTGCGCCACGCCCTGGAACGCGAGGGCTGGCAGGTCGCTGAGGCGACCGACGGTCGGGCCGGCCTAGCAGAGTTCGGGCGCCAGCGCCCCGCTCTCATCCTGCTCGACCTCATGATGCCGGTGATGGACGGGGTCGAGTTCCTGCGCGAGCTGCGGGCCCGCGAGGACGGGCGCGGCGTCCCCGTGGTGGTCGTCACCGCGAAGGAGCTCACTGAGGCGGAGCGCGAGGTCCTGCGTTCTTGCGTGGAGAACGTCGTCCAACGTGACTCCATGACCACCGAATCGCTGCTCGGCGAGATCCGCTCCCACCTCGGCAAGCCGCCCAAGCCGGGGCCTGACGCCGAATAGGCTTGGCGCGCTGCAGCAGGGGCGTTGGCCTCGGCCGATGACCACCCGCAGCGCCCTCGTGACCGGAGCTTCCCGCGGCATCGGCCGCGCCATCGCCGTCGAGCTCGCCCGCGCCGGTTACCGGGTGATGATCAATTACGCCGGCAACGCCACCGCCGCCGCCGAGGCCCTCGCGCTCGTCCGGCAGGCGGGGGGCGACGGGTTCACGATCCAGGGCGACGTTTCCCGCGCCGCCGACCGCGAACGCCTCGTCGCCGGCGCCGCGGAGGGCCTCGGCCGGATCGACCTGCTGGTGAACAACGCGGGCGTCGGCCCGACCGTCCGCGCGGACCTGCTTGAGTCCACGGAGGAAAGCTTCGACCGCCTCTTCGCAATCAACCTCAAGGGTCCGTTCCTCCTCACCCAGCAGATCGCCCGCCGGATGCTGGCGCAGGAGCGCGACGCCGAGGGCTTCCGCGGGCGGATCGTGAACATCTCGTCCATCTCCGCCTACACCGCCTCGGTGAATCGCGGTGATTACTGTATGGTCAAGGCCGGGCTGAGCATGATGACCGGCCTCTTCGCCGAGCGCCTGGCGACCGAGGGGATCAACGTGTACGAGATCCGCCCCGGGGTCATCGCGACCGACCTGACCGCGGGCGTGAAGGCCAAGTACGACAAGCTGATCCTGCAGGACGAGCGCGGGATCACCCCGATCCGCCGCTGGGGCCAGCCGGACGACGTCGCCCGGGCCGTGCGCGCGATCGCGGAGGATCGTTTCCCGTTCACCACCGGCTCGGCCTTTGACGTGGATGGCGGCTTCCACCTGCACCGGCTCTAAGTTCCCCGCTCCGACGGAGCTGAAACGGCTCGACCCGCCCCGGGCGCGCCGCCATTCGTCCCGCCTATGCTCGGCCTCGCCCGGCGCTCGGCGCTCCTCTCCCTGCTGACCCTGCTGGCGCCCCTGTTCGGGCTGCTGGGCTGCAGTTCGTCGTCGGCGCCCAAGGCGGCCGCGCCCGTGCTCCCCGCGCCCACCGGCCGGCTGGAACCCGCCCCAGTCGCCACCACGGGCGTGATGCTCGGGATCGACGTCCTCGAGGCGGAGGGCTTCGCCACCGTGAAGGGCAAGCGCCTCGGCCTCCTCACCCACCCCGCCGGCGTGAACCGTCTCGGCGTGCCCACGGTCGACGTCCTGCGGCGGGCCCCCGGCGTGAAGCTGGTCGCCCTCTTCGGCCCGGAACACGGGATCCACGGCGATGCGCCGGCCGCCGTGAGCGTCGCCAGCGGCACCGATGCGCGCACCGGATTGCCAGTCCATTCCCTGTATCCCCCGCGCCGCCCCACCAAGGCGATGCTCAAGGACCTCGATGCCCTGGTGGTGGACCTGCAGGACATCGGCACCCGCAGCTACACCTTCGCGGCCGCGATGCGCTGGGCGATGGAGGGCTGCTTCGAGCACAACGTCGAGGTGATCGTTCTCGACCGGCCCAACCCCCTCGGGGGCCTCAAGGTCGACGGTCCCCCGCTCGACCCGCAATGGGCCCGGGCGAACTACGTGGGCGCCTTCCAGGTCCCCTACGTCCACGGCCTCACCATCGGGGAGCTGGCCCGGATGGCCAAGGAAACCCCGGGCGCCCTCGCCGTGCCCGAGCCGGTCCGCGCCCGCGGCAAGCTCCGCGTGGTCACGATGCGGGGCTGGACCCGCTCGATGCGCTGGCCGGACACCGGGCTGAAGTTCATCCCCACCTCGAAGATGATCCGCGACTTCGACGCCGTGGAGGGGTATCCGATGACCGGACTGGGCTCCTACTTCGACCCGAAGGCGGGCTTCGACCTCGGCTTCCGCACGGGCGTCGGCACCGCGCACCCGTTCCGCGGC
>SXGQ01672469.1_pt1 | contig 21296 bp, 28 predicted proteins | sample 3178371 | NCBI WGS metagenome assembly SXGQ01 (sample SAMN11356859, study PRJNA531348) | freshwater metagenome | isolation source: freshwater sample F1-20 | place: China: Fuxian Lake, Yuxi | collected 2017-12-25 | reverse complement strand
GGCGACGACGTGGGCGAGCATTGGCTGATGGCCATCGGCTACGACGACGACGCGATCTACTGCACCGACAGCGCACCGGCTCGCGTGGTGCAACTCGACCGCAAAACGCTCACGGCGCCCGTGCTATGGGGCGCCGTGGAGCGTCGGTATCGCGTGGTGCGGGGGTATCCGCTCACTGTGGCGGGCTAGTCTTCCATCTCACTCACGGTCGCTTCGCGCCGCTCCCGCTCGTCGCGGCACTCCGCACACTCCGTGCAGTCGAGGTCGGCAGGGTCCTCCTGCTTACGCTGGCCGCAGGTGTGGCAGGTGGTGCACTCGTGGCCGGGGTCGGGGAGGTGGCGGTCGGGGTCACGCATCTTCACGCCACACCTCCCCACTTGCAGAGGTCCCGCAGCACCTCGACGACGGTGATCCCGCGTCGGTTGGCCTCGCGGACGATCGCCCTTTCAACAGCCGGCGACCGCTGGTTGCGGTGACGGTCGGCGTCGCGGACCAGTGGGACGCGGTAGTGGCGGGCCTTCTCGTAGACGAGTGCGCGTGAGCAGCCGACGCGGTCGGCGATCTCGCGAGCCGTGAGGCCCTCGGCGGCGAGAGATCGAAGCGTGTCGAGTGGAAGGTGGGTCATCTTGATGCGCGAGTCGCGGCGGGGGGTCTTGTTCTTCTTCTCACTCACAGATCACCTCGTCAGCAAACACCGCCATGCGGGCGGCGTGGTCTTCGTCGTCGTAGGCGTCGGGATCGGGGTCTTCGCCGCCCATGTCCTCGATGCAGCACGGGTAGCGCGTGCTGTAGCCGTCCTCGCCGCACCAGGGGCAGTGGTCGTCGTCGGCGTGCCAGTAGGCGTCAGCGCCACGGGGGATGTAGGTCATGTGTGTCTCTCCTCCTGACGCCGAAAGCCGGGGCTTACCCGGCGATGCGGCTTCGGTTGTGGGGTGGGGTCAGTCGGCCATGGCGCGGGCGTCGTTGATCGCGTCGGCGCAGACCTCGCGGGCCTCGGTGCGGGTGACCGACAGCCCGGTGGCGGGGGAGGTGAGAGGGAATCCGACGGAGTCGTAGCGCTCACCGTAGGCGAGGGCGACGTCGCACCACTCGGCGAGCAGGCTATCTCCGGCGGCGCGCGCCTCGCTGCGGAGGGCCTTGATCTGGGCGGCGGTGACGGTAGCGGCGGTGATCTTCATTGCTGTCTCTCCCTTGCGACCGGCTCCCTGCCGGCCATGCACCCACTATAGACACCGCGCGCGTCGCTGTCAAGCATCACTCTGCTGCAGCCGGATCAGCGCGTTGGGATGCGGCGGCGCGTGCCTTGATCTGGCGATCACGCTTGATCGCCTTTCGGCAGGCGTGATCACCGCAGCAGGGATGCTCAGGCCGAAGCCGCCGGCCCGGCGACTCGAGGTGGACCCCGCACCACCAGCACGCCAGCGGGGGCAGGACAGCCCGCACCTGCGCCCGTAGCGCCCGCGTGGCCTCGACACGGCGTGCCTCGCGGGCGTCACGGCGTGCCTTGCGGCAGGCAGCCTGCCGGCACCAGGTGCGCCCCGTCTCGACAGCCGCACCCCACAGGCGGGTCCGAGCCCCGCACGACTGACAAGGCGCATACTGCGGCTCTTGCAGGATGCCGCGAGCTCGCCGGCTGCGCGTCTGGCTGTCGTCGCGCGGGGGCTTGTCGCGGCGCGACTCCGTCTCGTGCTTGGCGACGCGACACCGCGCGGCGCTGTCATCGATCACCAACCTCCGCCCGTCGCAGACCTCGAGGGCCTCACGGTCGTCGAGGTCCCGACACGCCAGCCCGGCGTCGACGCCGCACTCTGCACAGCGCCCGTAGCTGGCCCATGGGCCGCGCTCGATGATCCGGGCGTAGGTGGGCTCGGCGAGGGCTTTGTCGAGGGTGCGACGGGTGGTCATAGATCGATCCTCCAGCGGCGCTTTGAAGTCGGCGGAAGCGCGGCACTCTTGCGGTTGGCACGACTACCCCACGCGGCGCCGACGCTTGGCGTTGTCGCGCCGTCCTTGCGCATGCCTGCCTTGCGATAGATGCATCCCGTGTGACGCGTGCGGTCGTGATAGGAGATCACGGTCTTGATGCCGCGACGCTGGCACTCGCCAAACACCCACCGGAGAACGTGCGACGCGGTGCCCCTTGGCAACCCGTCGACGAGGACGAAGCGCGTGATCTCGCACCATGAGCCATCCTGCGGAAGCATCCGCGCCACGGGGCGCCCCAGCAGGCACATACCGAGCCGATCGCCAACACCGATCGGATGACCCAGCATGTCGGCGCCAAGTGCGCGCACGACGGCGCACATGATTGCGCCGGGCGGCGGATTCTCAAGGTAGTGACCGGACCTTGCAAGCCACGCCTTGGCGGCGTTGTCGTATGGCTCGCAGCCGACGTGGATCACTCCATCCCCCTCTCATAGAAGCTACGCAGCGCATGGTGCTGCCTCTCCGCACGTCGTCGTTCCTCCCACGCGTCGGCGAGGATGACGGTGGCGGACAGAGCGAGGCCGAGGATGGCGGCGAGGATGAGCACAGCCATCACTCCACCCCCTTCACGTTGGCGCTGTCGATCCCGCTCGCCTCAAGGGCGGCGGTGATGCGCGGCGCCAGCGCGTCACCTGGGACGGCGTCGAGGGCGGCGATCGATGAGCGCAGGTCACCGACGGGACCGATCATCCCGAGCCCGTCGCGCATGTGCTCGACGACCCGGCGCCCGTCGTCGACGACACGCCGCATCCGCGCAATCTCGGCCTGCGCCGCAGCGAGCTGGATGCCAACCTCGTCGCGGGCGCGCTCGGCGGCGTCGCGCTCGATCCGCTCGCGGTGGCACTGACGACCGATGGCGTCGAGCAGCACGACAGACGCGCCGTCGATGACGCCAAAGACGTCGTAGGCAATCTCGCGGATGCGCTGCTCGTAGACGTCGAGGCTCGCCTCCGCCTCGTCCCTCGCCGCGATGGCGGCGTCACGCTCGGCGCGGGCCTTGACAACGTCAGCACCCACGCGGTCCATGTCTCGGAGCAGTGCCTCACGATGCCGCTTGAATACCTCCACCGGCACCCACCGCCCCGCGACGGCCTCCGTACGGGAGAGGGCGGCGTCGATGTCCTCAAGCACCTCAGCGTCGCCCATGTCGTCGCAGTCGCTCGTCACCCATGCCTCAATGGGAGCGCGAGCGTCATCAAGCACACTGCGCAACTCCGCCACCATCCGCTCCGCAACGTCGGCGCGGGCACAGTGGTCCACCGCGATCGCTGTCTGGCGGGCGACCTCGGCGCGCAGGGCGTCGATCTCTGCGGCGGCGCTGGCAAGGGCTTCGGATGCGGCGAGCAGTTCGGCGGCGGCGAAAGCCACCTTGTCGATCGTGTCAGTCATTGATCTCTCCTCCTGTTGTGGTTGTAGAGCGCGCAACGCTCTGTCAAGTGAAAAGGGATGGCTGCGCCTCGCTGCCCATCGACACCGACGACAGGTTGCGCACGGCCTGATCAAAGTAGGACCGCTTCAACTCCGCGCCGATGAACCGACGGCCCATCTGCAGCGAGACGTAGCCCTCGCTCCCGATTCCCATGAACGGAGACATGACCGTGTCACCGGGGTTGCTCCACAGTTTGACGGCGCGACGGATGACGCCGAGTTGCAGCGGGCAGATGTGCTTCTCGTCGTCGTCCTCGCGGGCACTGCGGTGTTGCAGCGTGTCGCTCTGGTCGATGTCCATCCAGACCGGCGAGGCGTACTGCTGCCACATGCTCACGGGCATGTCGTCGTCCTTGCCGGTGTGGGTGATGGGCTCCGGGTTGTCGCCGGGCTTGCGCATCGTGACCAGGTAGTCCGGGATGCCCTGACGGCTCATCGCCGAGTCCTTCTTGACCTGCTTGTGAAGGAGCCCGAGAGCCTTCGTGCGCTACATCGCCGTGACCGGGTCTTTCCAGATCACGACCTCGGAGTGGAAGACCCAGCCGACCTCTTGGAACGCGCGGATCAATTGGCCACGGAAGTCCGTCAGCCCGATGACGCCGTCGCGCGCCTTCGACGTCGGGAGCAACATGCAGTGGAAGGACATGAGCCGGCCCGGCTTGATCACGCGGTAGAGCTCGGGCGCGAGGAAGCGGAACTGTTCGAAGAACTCGTCGTGGCTCGCGCAGTTGCCCATATCGCGCGGGCTCGCCGAGTAGGTGTAGAGGCTCGCGAACGGCGGCGAGTAGATGCTGTAGTGCGCGCTGTTGTCGGGCATCCCGCGCAGCACGTCGATGCAGTCGGCGTGGTAGGCGGCGAAGTTCTCGGTCACGGTCTGGTCGATGACGTTCATTGGTGCTCCCGGTTCAGTCGTTGGTGTTGGTCATCCACGACGGAATCGTCATGGACATACGGGCGTCGTAGGGGTTCCACTCGCGGGCGCTCGCCCCCTGGACTTCGGCGCGGACCGAATCGAGGACTTGCGCAGCCATCTCGGCACCGAGCCGCGCGGCCTCTGCTTCCTTTCTGCGGTAGTTATCGATGACGAGTTGCTCAGTCTCGGCGCGGATGATGTGGACGTCGACGGGCCTCGTCTGCCCGAATCGCCAGCACCGACGGATGGCCTGATAGGTCTGCTCGTAGCTGTGGCTGGCGCCGACGAAGACCATGCGTGCGCAATGCTGCCAGTTCAAGCCGAAGCCAGCGATGCTCGGCTTTGTCACGATGACCCGACTGGCGCCAGACGAGAACATCGCCAACTTCGCCTGCTTCTCGTCAACGTCATCGGACCCGGTAACCTCAACCGCGTCGGGGATGGCGTCGGCCACGCCCTTGCTCTCGTCGTTCATTTCGCACCACACGATGCACGGGCCATCGCCACCTGCGATCTCTGCGGCCTTCGCGATGCGCGCATCGGCGGTCCCTCGACGGACGGCGCGCTGGTCCGACAGCGTCGTCGCATTTACCGCGAACAACAGACCGGACTTGTGGGCGGCGGTGTGGTCGACGGGGATGACGTGCTCGTGGAAGCGGAGCGGCGGGAGACTATAGGCGCCGTCATCGTACCCAAGATCAGATGGGCGACGGACCACCGCACCCCACGTCGCCAGCCATCGCCAGAAACTCTTGATGGCGTGGCCCTTCAATCGCCAGTCCTGCGTCGTGTCCATGTCGTGAACGAAATACTCTGCCAGCATCTCCACTCGGGTCTTGACCCCGAGGAACTCGGAGTGGTTGCCCAGTTCCGTGAAGTCATTTGGTGCCGGCGTCGCCGTCGCAGCGAGGCGGTACGGGGTCCCATGGAAGCCCGTGATGATCGCGTTGCGGGTCGCACCGTTGAAGCTCTTGAGGATGCTGGACTCGTCGAGGACGACGCCTGTGAACGCCGACAAGTCGAAACGGCCCATCATCTCGTAGTTGGTCACGGTGATGAGGTCGCCAGTGTCCTCGCGACGGTAGGCCATATCCACGCCAAAGCGGGCGCCCTCGGCGACGGTCTGCTGTGCCACAGCGAGCGGGGCAAGGATAAGAACGCGACCACGGCGGGAGACGTGACGAGCCCACTCGATCTGAATCGCGGTCTTTCCAAGCCCGGTGTCAGCGAACACCGCAGACCGGCCCTTGCGCAAGGCCCACCGTACGAGGTCGCGTTGGTGGGGAAAAAGGTGTTCGGCGAAATCGTCGTCTTTGATCCCGTCAAAGACGCGAACGTCCGCCTTCTTGGCGATGAAGTCTCTATAGTCCATGATCTCTCCCTCGTATCACTGTAGACACATGCGATAGCGCTGTCAAGCGCTCCCCTGCTCCATCGCGGCCAGTTGCCGCTCTAGTTGCTCAACGCGCGCCTCGGCGACGCGCACCCTCTCGAAGACGCGGTGCCATTGCTCCAGCGGGACGATGACGACGTCGAGGGCGTCGAGGTCGATGCCGAGGAGGCGGAATAGGCGGGTCAGCATGGGTCACCTGCGACGCGACGGACGACAAGCCCATCGACCTCGTCGAGATATCGCATACGCTTGGCCATCACTTCACCGTACATATCGTCGTACGAGATGACGTCAGGCGAACACAGAAACGGCTCTGACGCCGTGCCGCAATCATCCACCGCCACGACCACCATCCCCGGCGCGAGGTCGCTCTCGTCGATGACGGTGGGCTCGGGTGGGTTGCAGATGGTGGCGATGGGGATCACGCGGCCACCACAGCCGACGTGCTCGCCTGACCGCCACAGCCACCACGCGGGGTCGGTACCGCACTTGGTACACCATCGCTTCGTCGTCATCACATCACCCCCATGATCCGCCGGTACACCGCGCGCACGCGGCGCACGTCGTCGGCGCAGTACGCGGCCACCTCGTCGAGGCGCCCCGCAACGATTGCGTCCCACACCTTGCTCCCGTCGATGTCAGCCTTGAGCAACGGCACGCCAAAGGCGACGCACGCGGCGTCGAGTGACGGCCCACCGCGGTCGACGCGCAGCGCATCCATCGTGCACCACCACGGCGAGTCCCACGGCTTCAGGTTGATGGCGTGCACACCGTAGGGCAGCTTGACTCCGTGCACCATCGCGCGCGTGCGCAACACGGTGCGGTCGAAGGCCGCGTTATGCGCGACGATGCGCCGGATGCGGCGCTCCTCGTCGAGGTCGCGCAGGTCCTCGGCGACACGGCGCACCAGGTCACGCTCGCCCGTGGGGCTGGCGAAGTCGCGCACGAACGTGAACGGCTCGCCGTCGTCGAGCGCGTAGGACACCACCGCGAGCTCGCCGAGCACGGGGGACAGCGACGTGGCGCGGTACTCCTTGTCCGTGTCCTCGGGGCTGGTCCCGCGTGCGAGCGCTCGCGCTGCGAGCCACGCCAGCACGTCGCCGCGCTGGGCGGGGACCGTCTCGACGTCGATGAAGATCTCACCCAACGGCATTGGTCACGCTCTCAATCTTGATACGCGCGGCGTACTGCCCACGCTCGCCGCGCTGTTGCTGATAGACCCAGGTGACGGGGTCGCGGGTGCTGTCGCCGCAGCCAAGCCACTGGGCCACCTCGTCGCGCACGGACTTGAAACCGCCCGCTAAATTGTCGGTGTCGAGGTCGCGAGGCCCGATGCGGACCAGCGTGACGACGACGGGAAGCGCGGGGCGCTCCAGCGGTTGCAGGCCCCACCGCACAATCGTGCGGTGGTCCTTGCGGCGCTTCGCGTCGGCTGCCCAGTGACCGTGGCTCCCGTTGGCGGGGCTTGTGATCTTGATGGGGAGGAGGAGGTCAATCATGGGTCGACACTCACGGCGCCGGATTCCTCGAGGGCGTCACCGTAGAATGACCGCAGCGCGGCGATCGACTCAGCCGACGGGCAGGCGCCCTCGTTCTCCCAAACGGACAGCGACGCGACGCTACAGCGCGTCTCACGCGACACGTCAGGCAGGCTCATGCCCATGCTTTCGCGCAGCGCGCGCAGGCGCGTTCCGTCGAGGACGGTGCGGGCTCCCGTTTTCGGGTGGTACCAGGTGCGGGCCATATTCACTCCAAGAAAAGACCCCGCACCTGACGGTGCGGGGTCGTGTCGTCTCACTTGCGGGCCATGAAACCCGGCTTGTTCGCGGCGGGAGCCGACGCCTGGCCGGACGGACGGACCACGGCAGCGCCAGCGCGCGACTTGAACGCGACCACGTCGTTGCTCGCGTCATAGCCGTTGGCAGCCGGCCGCACCTTGAGCTTTCCGACGATCTGGCAACCGATGCAGGGCGACAGGCTCTTGCCGGCGACGCCGCAGGCGTCGAGCAGTTCGCTGATCTGGCGCTCACCGATCGAGGCCATCTGCAAGCCCTTCTCGTCGGTGCGGATCGTCTTCATGGTGAGGCGCGTCCAGACCTTGCGGCCCTTGTGGTCGCCGTCGTCGACGGTCAACTCGACGACAGCTTGGATGCTCTGCTGATCCTTGGTCTTCGTCGCCTCGATCTTGCTGATCGTGAATGGGTAGTCCCCACCGGGCAGCGGCTCGAATGACGACGGCTTGCGCTCGACGGCAGCGGGGTCGAAGTCGAGGGCGAGAGGGTCGTTGTTGTCGGTCCAGTCAGACATGTCGTCACTCCTTCGTCGTGGAAACTGCCACGCCAGCATGAGCCGCCATCTTCGCCACAACGGCGCCGAGGTCGGCAGGTTCGAGCGGGTCAAGGGCCCCGCTGCGGTCTTTGGCGATGCTGCGCGCATCACCGGAGGTCTGGAGGTAGCGCACAGCGGCGCGCTTGCCCTCGGGGTCGACTTCGTCGACGGCGATCAGGCGGAACACCTCGTCAAAGAGGTACGGGACAGCGTCGCCAAGTTTGGCGCCCGGCATGCTGATCCCGTAGGTGATGCGGCCGGTCGTGTCGTCTTTGACCTTGGCGAGCTTGGCACTGAAGTATACCCCGATCGGGAGGTCGCGAAACGCACGCATCGCGGCGGTGACGCGCTCGATGACGGCGCCGTACGCCTGACGCGGGTCGCTGACTTTCTTCTTCTCAGCGGTCAGCACCACTTCGGCGATTTCGCTGATGCTGTCGAGACAGACCCAGTCGTAGCCATGGCCCTTGCTGGTCAGGTGCTTGTGGACGGCGATCAGGTCGTCGACGGTCACCACCTCGACGACGTCAAAACGGTCGTCATCGGCGGCGAACGACAGCGACAGAAGGCCAGACTCAGCCGACACGATCAGCACCTTGCCCGGCAGCGAACCGATCAGCGACGTCTTTCCGATGCCGCTGTCACCGTATACCAGCACCTTGGGTGCGTGCGGCCTGATGGCCTCTCGAAGTTTCACGATCTGCATGTGTTCTCCTCTTGTGTCTTGACTTCTATCGGGGGCCGATAGAATGTGTCAAGCACAAAGGAGCAACGCAGATCATGAAACTTCGTGACTACCAGCAAGAGGCCGTCGACGCGGTCTTTTCCTATTGGGAGCGGGCGCCGTCGACGCCAGAACGACCGGCCAGCCCTCTGATCGTGATGCCGACAGGAAGCGGCAAGAGCCCGACTCTTGGAGAGACGACGCGGCGTCTTGTGCAGGACTTCGGCTGTCGCGTGCTGATCGCGACTCATCGCGCTGAGCTCATCACCCAGGACGCGAAGGCCGTGCGGTCGATCTGGCCGATGGCCCCGGTGGGGATCTACAGCGCTGGCCTGAATCGGAAGGAGATCGACCAGATCACGATCTGCGGCGTGCAGTCGATGGTGCGCGGTGTGTCGAAGCTGGGCCACATCGACGTCGTGATCATCGACGAGGCGCACCTGCTGTCCCCAGAGGACGCAACATCCTACCAGCGCATGATCGCAGACCTCCGGGCCACGAACCCCGACATGCGTGTGCTGGGGTACACGGCCACGCCCTACCGTCTCGGGCAGGGCTACCTCACCGAAGGCGAGAACGCGCTTTTCACGGCGGTGGCATACGACGTCGACGTCAAGCGGCTCATCCGTGACGGGTGGTTGTCGCCTGTCGTGACGGGCTATGTCCGTGAGCAGATCAACCTTACCGACGTCGCCATCCGCGCGGGTGAGTTCGCCGCGAAAGACCTTAAGATGGCGTGCGACGTCGACAAGATCAACGGCATTGTCGCCGACGACGTCAAGAGCGCCCTCGACGGCGGGCGTACGTCGGCCATGATCTTCGGGACGTCGGTCGCCCATGCGAAGCGGCTGCGAAACGAGATGCAGATCCGTGGCGTGTCCTGCGACGTGATCACGGGCGAGACGGAGCGCGGCCAGCGGGATGAGATCATCGGGAGATTCAAGGCACGCGCGCTGTCGTGCCTTGCGTCCTGCGACGTCCTGACGACAGGCTTTGACGCCCCTGTCGTCGATGTGCTGGCGATCGTGCGGCCGACCATGAGCCCGTCGCTCTATGTGCAGATGGTCGGACGCGGGATGCGACTGGCCGAAGGGAAGACGGACTGTCTGTTGCTAGACTATGGCGGCAACATCGCGCGTCATGGGCCCATCGACGACGTGCGGGTCAAGCCGAAGGGGAAGAAGAGCGACGGCGAGGCACCGACGAAGACGTGCCCGAAGTGCATGGCGGTGCAGGCTTCTGCGACCAGGGTCTGCGGTCACTGTGGCTATGAGTGGCCCGCACCCGAGCGCAAGGCCAACGACAAAGCCAGCAACCTTCCGGCGCTGTCGCTTGAGGTCAAGCCGCCACCGCCACCACCGGTGCGCCACGACGTCGGCCGCGTCGAGTGGGCAAAGCACCACAAGATCGGCGACGATACGGCGCCTCCGACGCTGCGGATCGACTACTACCCGGAAAGCAACGTGATGGGACTCGGTCGCAAGATCGCGTCGGAGTGGGTGTGTGTCGAGCACGAGGTGGGCGGCTTCGCATGGCGCAAGGCTATGCGCTGGTGGGAGGAGCACGTCGGCTGTCGGCTTCCCGAGAACGTCGACGACGCGATCGCGTTGCTTGACGATGGCCACATGCGTCCCGTCGTCGCTATCGAGACGACGAAGGATGGCAAGTGGGATCGCGTCGTCGCCATCCACCACGGCGAGCGCAAAGAGCCAGGGGACGACGACGCCGTGGATGTGGTTGCGCCGTGTTGCCTTGCCGCAATCGATCGGCTTGGGTTCAGGCCGGACATCTGTAGCGGTCCCGACATTCAGTTCTGCCCGACGTGCGACACCTGCCTTGTCGAGAACGTCGCAGACCGTGTGTGTGTCGAGCGGTACGGAAAGATGTGCGCCGACTGTTCGACGCAGGCGGCATCGGTTCAGGTGACGTGGAAGGAGGACAGTCTCGGGCGTCGCCTCTACTTCCTCCAGTGCAGCGAGTGCCTTGGGAATCACACGGGCAAGTGGCTTGCGCACACCCCCGAAATCATTGAAGCGGTGAAGCCGGCTTGGACGGAGCCGCAGGCCATCTTTGGAGAGGACGATCTGCTATGGTGATGACGATGCTTGAAGCCGCTCTGATGTATGCCGAGCGCGGCTACGCGGTGTTCCCGTGCATCCCCGACACAAAGATCCCGTTCGCGGGGACGGCCGGCTATAAGGACGCCACGACGGACGAGGCCACGATCCGGTCATGGTGGGAGAAGACTCCTACGGCCAACGTGGCGATCGCTACGGGGTCAATCTCTGGGATCTACGTCGTCGACATTGACGCGCCGTCGTCGGAGGTCATGCCGCGCCTTCCAGAGACATGGCTTGCGCGCACTCGCAGCGGTGGATGGCACTACTTCTACGCGATGCCGGAAGATCTGCGACTCCCCAACACCGCCAAGTCGCACGCGAACCGGGTGAGCGACGACGCCGACACGCGCGGCGATGGCGGCTATGTCCTCGTGTACCCGTCGGTCGTCGAGGGCAAGGCGTACCAGTGGGTCAACGACGTGGAACCGGCTCCGCTTCCGTCGTGGATCGTCGAGCGGGTGCGACCGAGGCAGCAGGCGATCACGCTCACCCGTCAGACGTTTTCGATGGCGTCGACGTCGTGGGCAGAACGCGCGTTGCGGGATGAGGTTGACGCCCTGGCTCGTGTTGCTGAGGGCGGGCGCAACCATGCGATCGTGCGGGCCGCGTTCAAGTTGGGGCAGATCTGCGCGGCCGGGCACCTGTCCTTCGGCGTGGCGCATGACGAGCTCGCCAGCGTGGTGCAGGGGTGGCCGTCGCTGAAAAAGAGTCTCGGGACGATCAAGCGGGGCCTCGAGGCCGGAGCCAAGCACCCGCGCAGTCCTGCGGCACGTCTCACGACGACCGACAGCGGCTATTACCTCGACGAGGTCATCGACGCGATCGAAGTGGTGGACGACGGCACGCCTGACGAGGTTTTGGCGCCGGAGCCCAAGCGGCCAGACCGTCCGACACCGGCTGCCATGGACGAGGCACGGTGGACGCTGCTCAACAGCGTGCGTCGTCTGGGCGGACTGTGCGACACGTTCTGTGGGTGGGTGATCCGGGGGGCCGATCACCCGCAACCGGGGCTGACGATCGGTGCGCTGCTCGCCCTCGGGTCTGCGCTTGCGGGCCGTCGGCTGGTCTACCGTCGGTCTACGTCGAGTCTGTACGTTGTGAGCATGGCATCGTCGGGCGAGGGCAAGAACCGTCCGCAGTCCTGCCTGTCGAGGGTGATCGACGAGGTCTGGCCGGCACTGCGAGGGCCAAACAGTTTCAGCAGCGGGCCTGCCTTTGTCGACGGTGTGCGCAAGGCTACGTCGGCCGGCGTGGCAACGTGTCTGGTGCTCGACGAGTACGGGATGCAGCTCGGGAACATGATGGGCCCTCGGGCGGCATCCCACCGGCAGGATATCAAGCAGAGCCTGACGGAGCTGTCTACCAAGGGGACCGACAAGTGGTCCCCGGCGGTGTCGCTGGTGAAGGGCGGAGGAAAGCTCGACCTGATCGCTCCCGTCGTGACCATTCTCGGGAGCACAACACCGGAGAGCCTGCACAGCGTCCTGACGTCTGTGGATGTCGCCGATGGTTTTGTGGGTCGGCATGTGTGGATGCGGTCGCAGCATTCACTCCCGGAATGGCAGCCACCCGAGACGCGGCCGGATGACGACCTCCCCCTAGACGTGCGGCGGGCGATCATGGCCATCCGCGAGCGGCACGAGGCGTGGCACATGGCCCTACCTGTGACGGCCGACACGGGGGTTGATGTGCTGCGCCTCTATGACCCGATCATCATGGGCGAGGACGAGGAAGCCAGGACGCTGCTGACCACCTGCAAGGTCAAGGCTGACGCGGCGCGTCGTGATGGGTCGCGGGCGGACATCCCTCCGGCGGTGCTGGCGCGACTCCCTGAGTTTGCCGGCCGGGTGGCCATGGTGCTGGCCGTGTTGGCGGCACCGGAAGATGACCGTCCCATGGTCACGGCTGATGTGGCTCGGGTTGCGATCGGCCTGGCCGAAGAATCGGCGGCCGTGTTCGCGTCCAGTCTTTCAGCCAATCGCCGGGCATCGTGGGATGACCCTGCGGCGCAGTGTGAGCTCGTTCTGGGCGCGATCAGGGGTCAGGGTGGGTCCATGGACTGGAGCGACCTCCTGCGGGCTTGTAGGGGCCTTAGAGCGCGTGATCTGGCAGACGTGCTGAACCGGCTTGTGGAAGAGGGCGGCGCGGTGGTAGAAGAGCAGAAGACAGGGGGGCGCCCCCGCCGCGTGGTCAGGCTTGTTTGACGCGGTGTGACAAACTTCCTTCCTTCCAATGCAAAACAGACCCGGCCAGTCCGGGTCTGTTTGTGTCTGCGTGGGAAAGAAGTCGGTTATTGAGAACGCCGCTGTCTATAGAGAGTAAGAGAGAGAGCGAGAGAGAGAGATCTCTTTAGAGATCAATAATAACCATAGCGACGCAGCGCGTCACGGCCGGCTGTCTGCCACCCATTGACAGCGCCGGCGCTGGTGTCTAGGATGGGTGGAGGGAGAGAACATTATGTTGAGGGTCGAACCAATCAGCCGGGCTGCCTGTGCGCCGTTTGTCTTGGACATCCACTACGCAAAGCGCTGGCCGTCGATCTCCTATGCGTTCGGACTGTTCGACGGTGCGGACCTGATCGGGGTCGTAACATACGGCACCCCACCATCGGCACCCTTGCGCACAGGCCTCGCCGGACCGGCGTTGGCGCCCCATGTGCTTGAACTCAACAGACTCTGCCTCCGGCACAACCGACACAACGAAGCAAGCAGGTTGGTCGGTGTTTCACTGCGCCGGCTTCCACCGTCAATCGTGGTGAGTTTTGCCGACACGGCACAGGGGCATGTGGGGACGGTCTACCAGGCCTGCAACTTTGGCTATTACGGGCTTTCCGCGAAGCGCACCGACTGGAAGATTGAAGGCGAAGAGCACCTACACGGGCAGACGATCGCGGACCGGTACCGTGGAGTGGAGAACAGGGCCGCAGCAATCAGGGCAGACTACGGAGATCGCTTTTCGTTGGCTCCGAGGCCACGCAAGCACAGGTACATTACGATCACAGGCGATCGACGATGGCGTCGCAGCGTTGAGCAACAGATCAGGTACAGGCGTGAACCATACCCAAAGCGCTTTGATCCTTCCGGTTGACACCACCCCACCCGCTACGGCATCCTACCCCCGCCGCAGCTCGTCTCTCCCCCCTTGATCTGTCGCGGTACACGATCGCCCGCTGGATGCACCCGGCGGGCGGTTGTGTTTTTGGCGTCCCAACGCGCAGATCATCAGATCTGCACAGAGTTATTGACAGCGACAGCGGTTGTGTCTAGGATGGGTTCAACAGGGAGAGAGACACATGAAGACCACCAAGAACGAGATCGCCGGTTGCCGCTTCAGCCTCATCAACTGCGACAGTGTCGAGGCTGCTGAAAAAACGATCACCATCTCGGTTGTCGACGGCAAGTTTGCCCGCGATTACGAGGTTCGTGGCTGGGACGTGCTGGCCGATCAGATGTTCGTGAAGCACCACGGCGTCGCTTTCATCGGCGAATCCATCGCCGACCTGCGCGCCTACCGCGCAAAGCTCGAAAAGAGCAACAAGCCTGTCGCTGTCATCATGACGGTCGATGCGGTGAAGAAGATGAAGCGGGCCGCCTGAGTCACCACAGCCGGGGGCCACATCCCCCGGCCTTTCACAAGGGTTCAACAGGGAGAGAGACACCATGCGCACCATCGAAGAGATCATCGCCACCCGCCCCGTTGCCGTCGCCAACAAGAAGGGCGTCGTCAGCAAGGCCGCCACCAAGCTCGCCAGCCAGCAGCGCCAGTGGTGGTGGCAGGGCCTCACCAGCGAAGAGCGCCGCGCCGTCGAGCGCTACGACGATGAGCAGGCCGCCATCCGCATGGCGCAGCCCGAGGACCCGCGCATCACCGCCGCCCGCGTGGCCCAGATGGAGCGCAGCATTGCGCTTGGCGCCGATGCCAACAAGGTCGAGCGCATGAGCAAGGACGAGCGTGACCTGATGCGTGAGGATCTGGGCGACTACAGCCACCACCGCGTGCGCTGAGTGCTGGACGGCGTGCTGCCGAAGCGCTAGCCTGCCCGCGACAATGGACGCCCTGACAAGGCAGCGAGCCCCGCATGGTGCGGGGCTTGGCTTTTGGGGAGTGGGTGGGTAGGCTGGACGCATGGATGATGCCAACAAAGCCGGAGCAAAGCCGGTCATTGGCCGTCCCTTCGTCAAGGGACAGGTTCCTGTCTCACCAGGACGGCCAAGGCTGCCCGATTGGTTCAAGGCCAAGGGTGTGGATGCTCTCCGCGTCCTGAGTGCAGCAGCGACCGGCACAGTTGACGACATGCCCGATCCGCCACCGGCGGCTTTGCAGGTTGCGGCCGAGTCTTCTGCGAAGGAGCGGCTGGCCGCGTCAACGGAGCTCGCCAATCGGGTTTTTGGCAAGGCCCCCGACGTGATCACCGGTGACGCCGACAACCCGGTCCGCGCTGCTATTGAGGTCCGCTTCGTCAAGCCGGGGGAGTGATGCTCGCACAACTCCCGGACTTCGCATCGGTGCTTTTTGAAACCGACTGGCGCATGCTGGGCCTGCGAGGTGGTCGCGGGTCTGGCAAGTCGCTGTCGGTGGCCACAGCGCTCATTCTGCGCGCCGCTCGTGAGCCTCTGCGCATTCTTTGTGCTCGTGAAGTGCAGGAGAGCATCCGCGACAGCGTGAAGCGCGACCTCGACGACGCGATCGAGCGTCTGGGCCTCGGAGAGTTTTTCACGTCGACGCTGACGGAGATCAGGGGCGCCAATGGCAGTTTGTTCATCTTCGCCGGCCTGCGGACCAACGTGTCGTCCATTAAGTCGATGTCGGGCATCGACATCTGCTGGGTCGAGGAAGCGCAGACGGTGTCGCGCTACTCTCTCGACGTTCTGCTTCCGACGGTGCGCAAGCCTGGGTCGCAACTGATCTTCACATGGAACCCGCGCACGGAAGACAGCCCCGTCGAGGTGCTTTTCCATCCCGACAACCTGCCCCCTCGCAGCAAAGTGCTCAACGTCAACTACGACATGAACCCGTGGTTCCCCGACGTGCTCCGAGAGCAGATGGAGCACATGCGAGAGCATGACCCAGAGCAGTACGCGCACATCTTCCTTGGGCAGTTCGAGAAGCGCAGCGACGCGCAGGTCTTCCGCAACTGGTCGATCGCCGACTGCCAGCCCACACCGAAGGACCACATGCGTTTCGGTGCCGATTGGGGCTACGCGCAGGATCCGACGGTCCTTGTGCGGTGCTGGCTCGATGAAGTCGGTCGCACGCTCTACATCGACCACGAGGCGTGGGCGGTCGGTTGCGACATTGTGGATCTCCCCGAACTGTTTGCGACGGTGCCGGAGTCGGAGCGCTGGCCTATCGTGGCTGATTCCGCACGGCCTGAAACGATCGCCCACATGCGAAAGCACTACTCCAAGCACATCTTTCCGTCGGTGAAGGGCGCCAACTCCGTCAAGGAGGGCGTCGAGTGGCTGCGCGGCATGCGCTTGGTTGTCCACCCGCGATGCGTCCACGTCATCGACGAGCTTGCGGCGTACCGCTACAAGGTCGACAAAGACACACAGCGCGTCCTTCCCGACTTCGAGGACAAGGACAATCACACCATCGACGCGCTACGCTACGCCTGCGAGTCTGCTCGGCGGGCACCGGCGAAAAAGCCTGCTAGTGTGCGTCCCGTCCAGACCGCCCACCATTGGAGTCGCTGATGCCCCGTGAATCAAAGTCCGACCGTTTGCAGCGCATCCACTCCGAGTGTCTGCGTGAGTTCGACCGCATCTCGACGGCGACGCGCGACGAGCGGTTGCAGTGCCTCCAAGACAGGCGCTTCTACTCGATCGCCGGTGCCCAGTGGGAAGGCCCGCTGTCGGAGCAGTTTGCCAGCAAGCCGAAGTTTGAGGTGAACAAGATCCACCTGTCGGTGCTGCGCATCTTCAACGAGTATCGCGCCAACCGCATCGACGTGAAGTTTCGCCCGAAGGACGGCAAACTCAACGATTCCGCGTCGGAGAAGGTGCAGAGCCTCTTTCGTGCGGACGTCGAGGACAGCAACGGGCAGGAAGCCTACGACAACGCCTTCGAGGAGGCCGTCGGCGGTGGTGTGGGAGCCATCCGCCTGCGTGCGTCCTACGATGACGACGAGGACGACGACAACGACTACCAGCGCATCCGCATCGAGCCCATCTTCGACGCCGACACCACGGTCTACTTCGACCTCAACTCACGGCGCGCCGACAAGGCGGACGCGCGGTCCTGCTACGTTCTGACCCCGATGACGAAGGACGCCTACGAGGCCGAGTGGGGCGACGATCCCGCCTCGTGGCCAAAGGAAGTCGAACAGACCGAGTTCGACTGGTACCAGGCGGACATCGTCTACGTCGCCGAGGTCTACCGCGTCGAGGACGTCAAGGAGACGGTGCGCACCTTCCAACTCCTCGACGGCAGCGAGGAGAGGTACACCGACGACGAACTCGACGACGACGACGGCAAGTTGCGCAAAGAACTCGCGGCGTCCGGCGCCAAGGAGATCAAGCAGAAGAAGGCGACGCGTCGCAAGGTGCGGAAATACATCATGTCCGGTGGCGGAGTCCTCGAGGACTGCGGACACATCGCCGGCAAGTGCATCCCTGTCGTGCCGGTGTTCGGGAAGCGCTGGGTGGTCGACGGCATCGAACGGGCCATGGGTCAGGTGCGACTCGCCAAGGACGCGCAGCGCCTGAAGAACATGCAGTTGTCGAAGTTGGCCGAGATCAGCGCGCTGTCGTCGGTGGAGAAGCCGATCTTTGCACCTGAGCAGGTCAGCGGCCACGAGATGATGTGGGCCGAAGACAATATCAAGAACCACCCGTTCCTGCTGACCAACCCGATCACCGACGCCAACGGTGCCGCTGTCCCCGCTGGCCCGTTGGCCTACACCAAGGTGCCGAACATTCCGCCGGCCATGGCGGCGGCGTTGCAGATCACCGAGCAGGACATGGCCGATATTCTCGGCAAGTCGGCCAGCGCTGACGAGGTCATGAGCAACACGAGCGGTCGCACGGTGGAGCTCGTCCAGCAGCGCCTCGACATGCAGAGCTTCATCTACATCGACAACTTCGCCCGTGCACTCAAGCGCCTCGGCGAAGTCTGGCTGTCGATGGCCAAAGAGGTGTACGTCGAGGAAGGCCGCGAGATGAAGACGGTGGCGGCTGACGGCAAGGTCGCGCTGCTTGAGATCAAGCGCCCAACCATCAACGAAGACGGCGCCATGGAAGTCGAGAACGACCTGAGCGCCATGGACTTCGACGTCGCCGTGGACGTTGGTCCCTCGTCGCAGTCGCGGCGGTCGTCGACGGTGCGCAGCCTGACGGCGCTCATGGGCCTCGCGCAGGACCCGGCCACGCAGTCGGTGCTGATGTCGCTGACCTTGGCGAACCTTGAGGGTGAGGGCCTGAGCGACGTGCGCGACTACTTCCGGCGCCAGCTGCTCCAGATCGGTGCTGTCAAGCCGACCGAGGAGGAAGCCGAGGCCATGGCGCAGGCCGCGCAAAACCAGCAGCCGGACCCGAACCAGGTGCTGGCGCAGTCCCTCGCCGAAGAGGCCACGGCCAAGGCCGCCAAGGCGCGCGCCGACACGGTGCGCACGGTGGCAGACGCCGAGCGCATCCGCGCCGACGCCGAGCTGAAGAAGGCCGAGACGTTGAAGGTTGTTGCCGAGGTCGACGGCGCGACCGGTGGAGTTGCGGGCATGCCGCCTCGGCGCTAGGTTGCCATCAACAGCTCGCGCGCCCCCGGCCCCACATGGTGTGGACGCCGGGGGTTCGTTTTTGTAGGGTGACGTCGTGGACGTCGTGATCATCCTCGCAGTCGGGTTTCTCGCCGGAGGCATCGCCGGTGCGTGGATGGTTGCTGTGCTGCCCGAGTGGATCGCCGAGGCTGCGACCGTGCGTCACGAGGCGGTTGAGCCGGCGTCGCCGGCTGGGGCGCTTTCGTCGCCCGACCGATAGGTTCTGCATTGCGATGCATCATGTTGCACTGCCGGCCGTGCCGCGCCATACTGCCGCCATGGCCCCCGCCCGGCCTCACGGGCGAGCACAGAGGTGATGGATGAGTGCAGAAACGGCAGACGTGGAGCAGACGCCCGACAACGAGCAGCAGACCGAGGCAGAGACGCCGACAGAGCCATCCCCCAGCGAGAACGGGGAAACGCCCAACGAGGGCGGGGAACAGCAGGCGCCAGAAGCCGAGGCCAAGCCGCCCGAGGTCGCCGACGACGTCGAGATCCACATCGGGGATTCGCCGGTCCCGAAGGCAGAGCCCGCGCCCGAGTGGGTGAGGGAACTGCGCAAGCAGCACCGTGAGGCCCAGCGTCGCATCCGCGAGCTCGAAGCCGAGCGTGCCGCCGTCAAGCCCGCAGCCGAGGCCGTCCCGGTCCTTGGCAAGGAGCCGACCCTTGCCGACGTCGACTACGACGAAGACAAGTTCAAGCGCGCGGTGTTCGACTGGCACGACCGGAAGCGCAAGATCGATGAAGCGCAAGCCAGGGCCGAGGCAGAGGCGAAGAAGCAGCAGGAGGTGTGGCAGCGCAAGCTGTCCGCCTACAGCGAGGGGAAGGCCAAGCTGGCGATCCCCGACTTCGACGAGGCCGAATCGGTGGTGCAGGACACGCTGTCGCAGACGCAGCAGTCGATCCTGCTCCATGGCTGCGAGAACGCGGCGCTCGTCGTCGCGGCACTCGGAAAGGCGCCCGCCAAGGCCAAAGAACTGGCCGCCATCACCGACCCGGTGTCCTTCGCGTTCGCAGTCGCCAAGCTGGAGAGCCAGATCAAGATGACGAGCAAGACCAAGGCACCGCCCCCGCCGGAAAAGAAGATCAGCGGCACCGGAAGTTCGTCCGGCGCCGTCGACAGCACCCTCGAGAGGCTGCGCGCTGAGGCCGAGAAGACCGGAGACTACTCCAAGGTCGTGGCGTTCAAGCGTCAGCAGCAGAAAGGCAAGTGACCCGTGTCCAACAGCTTCAGCAAGGAAGAGCGCGTCGCGTTCGAGGAGATCCTCGCCGCGTTCAACGACGAGCTGGCGATCAGCCGCCTCGTCAAGACCTACCGGTCTGACCAGACCATGATGGCCCGCGCGGGCGACGTGATCTGGCGCCCGAAGCCCTACATCATGCCGTCGTATGACGGCCTCGATGCGTCGTCCAACTTCACCGCGAAGACGCAGCTGTCGGTTCCCGCCAGCATCGACACCAACAAGCACTCGGCGTGGCTCATGAGCCCCACCGAGCTGCGTGATGCGCTTCAGGAGAAGCGCCTCGGTGACGTCTCGCGCCAGAAGCTGGCCTCCGACATCAACCGCAGCGTCCTCGACGTCGTGTCCAACCTCGGCTCGATGTTCGTGAAGCGCACCGGCGCCGCCTCGGGCTTCGAGGACGTCGCCGCCGTCGACGCGATCATGAACGAGACGGGCGTCCCGATGGACGGCCGCAACCTCGCTCTGTCGACCCGCGACTACAACGGCATGGCGAACGACCTGAGCAAGGCTTCTCGCTCCCTCGACAACGAGGTCAGCGTGAAGGCTCTGCGCAAGGCGTACGTTGGCGAGCTGTCGGGCATCCAGACGTGGAAGCTCGATTACGCCAACCGAAAGGCGGCGGCCCTCGCCACCGGCGGCAGCGCGATCACCATGTCGACCCTTGTGGCTGCCGGGAACTACTACGTCCCCGCCGCCACCAGCGTCGCCGCGACGGGTCAGCGCTCCAACGTCGACAACCGCTTCCAGACCATCGCGGTGTCCTCGGGCACCAACGTGCGCGCTGGCGACGCGTTCACCATCGCGAACTGCGAGGCGGTCCACCCGATCACCAAGCAGAGCACCGGCCAGAACAAGACGTTCCGCGTCGTGTCGGTGAGCGGCAACAACCTCGTGATCACGCCCCCGATCATCTCGAACCAGGGCGGCAGCGAGGCCGAGACGCAGTACCAGAACTGCACCATGACCGCGACGAGCGCCTCCGCGTCGATCGTCTTCCAGAACACCGTGTCGGGCTACCTCAACCCGTTCTGGGTCGAGGGCGCGATCGAACTCCTGCCCGGTCGCCTCGTGGTCCCGTCGGATGGCGGCATCGCCGTCATGCGTGGCAGCACGGATCAGGGCGTCGAGCTCGTGATGACCAAGCAGAGCGGCATCGACCAGCTGAACACCAAGTTCCGCTTCGATGTGTTCTACGGTGTCACGCTCCTCGACCCCGAGATGGCCGGCGTCATGATGTTCAGCCAGACCTGAACGTCCTCGGGGCGCCTCGTGAGTGAGGCGCCCCGGTTTCTCCCCCTCGTTCCCCTCGTTCGCACAGGAGTTCCCAATGTCCAGCCTCATCGTTGCCCCCGGCGGCAAGGCCGAGATCAGCGTCGCTGCCAGCGACAAGATCGCCATCTTCAGCGC
>SXGQ01594398.1_pt1 | contig 21297 bp, 18 predicted proteins | sample 3178371 | NCBI WGS metagenome assembly SXGQ01 (sample SAMN11356859, study PRJNA531348) | freshwater metagenome | isolation source: freshwater sample F1-20 | place: China: Fuxian Lake, Yuxi | collected 2017-12-25 | reverse complement strand
GGAGCGCAGTCCGTGGGCTTTAAACAAAATTAATCAAGATATTAAAATTTAAGCCCGCCCACTACGCTGGGTGGGTATTTCCTTCCCTATCATTCAGCGGGGATACCCTTCAGAAATATTCTTGAGATCTGCAGATCTTGATCCAGAATGAGCAAGTCTGCCACTTTCCCCGGCGCGATGCTACCAAGTGTTTTTTCGAATCCCGCTATTTTCGCGGGAGTTAGTGATGCCATGCGTATTATCTGGGGTAATGGGGCTTTCGTTGCCAAGCGCATCACCCGCACGCAATGATCCATCCCGGCAACGCTTGAAGCCAGAGCCTTTCCATCAGGCATAAGGCCTACCTCATTCTGCTTTAAAATGGTGCAGCCTTCATCCTTGTTGCCGAATATGTATTCGCCATCGGGCATGTCCATGGCGCGATTTGCATCGGTTACCAAAGCGAGAGAGTCCGGTCCCTTGACCTTGAAAGCAAGCCTTAAAAGTTCATCGGAAAGATGCCTGCCATCGGCGATAACCTCGGTGGTGAGTTCATCGAAGAAGAGTGTTGCCTCGAATAACCCGCCCCGCATGGGATAGGTTTGGCTAAGCCTAAGCCTGGCACGGTCGGACATTGCGCAGTACAGGTGGTCGACATGGCGAACCCCCCATCCGACAGCGGTCTCCACTTGGGAAAAAGTCGCGTGGGAGTGCCCCGCGTTACAACGGATATTCCTTTCCCTGCAGGCATTCACAAAATCTTTAGCCCCGGGTAACTCGGGTGCGACACTTGCGGTGATGATTGTATCCGCGTAATCAAGAACAGCATTAAAGTGAGCAGGGGTTGGGTCGGCAATGGGTTCCGCGGGGTGGCACCCTCTGGCATCTGGTAGGAAGTAGGGGCCATAAAAATGGGCCCCAAGAACCTGCGCGGCATCTTTCCAACCGGCGGTCTTGCATGCCCTGCAGGTCTTTAGGAATTCAAGAATCCTGGGCATGGTTGCAGCGGTTGATGTTGCAAGCAGGCTGGTTGTGCCGTGCTTCAGGTGGGCCTTGCAAACGGTGTGGAAGTCATCGGGGGTGCCATCCATGAAATCGGAATTCATTCCGCCATGCACATGAAGATCGATGAAGCCGGGTGCGAGGTGAAACCCTTCAAAGTGCTGGTGATTGTTGATGGGACCTTTGTAAAGACCTTTTGAAACCTCGGAAATGACACCGTTGTTGATGATCACATGGCCGGGTTCGAGTGTGGAATCCTCAAGGATCACACTCGAGGCCGATAGGACAGATTGCATGATGATCCTAGTGTCGGAACAGGAATTCCTTGGAGTTGATCAGGGCCCATTGAAGATCTTCCCAAGCCTGCCTCTTTTCCTTGGACTTCGCAAGGTGCTCGTTGGCAACCTTGTAGTCATCAGCGGATGGCATCCTGCTGAGGGTAGCAAGGTAAAGTTCATCGAGGATATCCTTGTCGCTTTTTCCATCCTTGATGAGCCTGCCTATGCGGTTGGAGGCATTGCGGATTTTTTCATTGATGGTGGGACCATTGATTAGCTGCAGGGCCTGCGCGAGGTTGCTATCGGATTCGCGCTCGCATTCGCAGGCAAGTTCTCGGGCAGGCTGGCCAAAGGTCTTGAGGAACAAATGATTGACCTCGGTATCAGGCAACTGGGTGGCACGGGTGCCCAAAGGAAGTCCGGCGAATTTCTCGGGAACCTCAGTGATCGCACAGATGGAATCGAGCAATTGTTCAGCAGTCAGCAACCTGGTGCTGGCATGGGAGAAATACTTGCCATCCTCCTGGTTATCCTTGGTTGGCTGGGCGCTTAGTTGATAGGTCTTGGAGTTCATGATGGTACGAACAAGATGGCGGAAATCGAAGCCATTCTTGGCGAAATCCTGGGCCAATGCCACGAGAAGCTCATCATTGGCGCTTGGGTTGGATTCGCGGAAATCATCGACAGGATCAACGATTCCCTTGCCCATGAGGTGAAACCAAATTCGGTTGACAACAGACTTCGCAAAGAAGGGATTTTCGGGCTTGGTCAACCATTCAGCCAAGGCTTCCCTGCGATTTTTTCCAGCCTCGGTGGTTGCAATCGCTCCACCGGGGAACTTGGGCGCCATGACTTTGCCGCTGCGGGGCTGGGTCACTTCGCCAGCGCGGTCTTCATAGACAACTTCGCCGGCGGCAACCTTGGGGTCGGGGCCAACATCGATGTTGTCTTTTTTGACTTTAACCCGGGCGAAGAAGGCAGCGAGGGAATAGTAATCATCCTGGGTCCATCGTTCAAACGGGTGATTGTGGCATTTTGCGCACTGCATGCGGAAACCCAAAAACAGTTGTGCCGTGGTTTCAGCGAGGGTTTGTGGATCTCGGGAAATTCGGTAATAGTTGGCAGCGGGGTTTGATGATGCGCTGCCCGTGCTGGTGATCAGATCTCGGATCATGCGGTCGATCCCGACATTTTGCTCAATGTTTTGTTTGACCCAATGCTGGAATGAGTGAACCCCTTTGACTTGTATGGTCTTACGATTACTGCGGAGGATATCCGACCACTTCAGGGTCCAGAAATCAGAGAACTCAGGCCTTAGTGTGAGGGCTTCAATGAGTTTTGATCGTTTTTGCGGGTCTTTGCTTTCAAGAAACTCGAGGGTCTCACGGGAGTTTGGGAGAATTCCGCATGCATCGAGATAAGCCCTGCGCAGAAACTCCTGGTCGGAGCAGTTTTCGGAGGGAGGGATGCCGAGAAGTTGAAGCTTGTTGAAGATGTTGTTATCGATGAAATTATTCGGGACAAGCTTGTCCCAGGCGTATTGCACCCTGTTATCCAGATAGGTGAATCGGACGCTGACAAGTTCCTCAAGGTAACGGACAAGGATTGCGATTTCACCCGGTTGCTTGAATTCGACCAGGCCACGATTGTTGACATCCGCGATGGAGGTGTCGCTGCTGGTGAAAACAGTAAGAGGGGTGACATCGCGGGAGGAGCCATCCGCGAAGTTGGCTTTGACGCTTAGTTGCTGCCAGGCAGCAGGTGCCCTGAAAATTCGGGCGCCTGGGAAAACATCAATGGATTTTAGGGGAGCAAGTGTGGGGGCATCATCTTTCATGCCTTCGGCAAGCCAGGTCCGGGTCACCCTGGTTGTTTCAGCCTGGGGGTGATAACGCTGCCCACCTTCGTGGGGGATTCTTCCGAGTCCTTTTTGAAGCATGAGGGCGGAATCGGGGTCTTCCGAAGACCCCCTCCGACCCAGGACATCCCGGGTCAATTGCAAATAATCAGCGGCGGGATCAAAACCCCGGAGGCTCAACTTGAAGCCATTCTTACCGGATGGGGTTCCATGACAGGCCCCGGCATTGCAACCACCCACATTCATTGCTGCAATCAACTCCCTGCGAAAACTCACGGGGTCGGGTTTTTCGGTGTTTGTCACATTTACAGGAACAAGAGTCGTCGTGGTGCCGGTGGTGACTTTCAATTTGGTGGTGCCATTTTTTACCCCAGTAACGATACTGGCTCCCTCCACTTTGGCAATTTCGGGTTGCTCGATGGAGAGAAAGGAAAATGGGGTTAGGTCACGAACCAAGCCGCCTGCATATTTACCAGTGACCACGACCTGGTTAAAGCTCCGCTTATTGGTTAGGTTGATGGTTGATGGATGGACTTCGATAGTCTCAGGCTTGCCTAAAATTTCATTTCGTTTCGCGATATCGATGGGTGGTTCAGCGTTCGCATTTTGGATCAATGTGGACCCAAGGCATGTCGCTGTTATGGAACAGGTGATTAAATTCCTTACAAAAATCTTGAACCTATTCATGGCATGTATCCTGAAGGTTATTAAACCAAAACTTACCCGGCGGGATTAAATATCTACTCACTATTCAATAATAACCTTTCCATCGGCTTATGCTAATAGTAATTTTACTAATTGTGGAAATTGGACTGATTTTTTATGGCTATTCATGGTCCAGTAACCCTCTATGGAACCTTTAAAATGAATGAATCATCATTGTCTTTCCTAAAGGCTCTTCTTGAGACCCCCAGCCCATCAGGTTATGAGGCCAAAATTCAAAGGTTAATCCGGGAATGGGCCGGCAAGTTCGCCGACGATGTCCGTACCGATCGCCATGGGAATGTTCATTGTGTTAAAAAAGGTGCCAAATCGGGGCAGGGAGAAACCCAAAAGTTGATGCTTGCAGGCCATTGCGACCAGATCGCCCTGATGATCCAGCATATTGACGAAAATGGTTTTCTTTATGTTCAACCCATCGGGGGGTGGGACATGCAGATTCTGCTTGGTCAGCACCTTAGTGTGTGGGGAAGGAATGGCGCTATCAACGGGGTTCTTTCAAGGAAGGCGACTCATCTTCTAACCAATGAGGAACGAAACAAGGTTCCACAGTTTTCCGATGTATGGGTTGATATCGGCGCCCGGGATAAAAAAGAGGCGGAATCCATGGTGACGATCGGTGATACCGTCACGGTGCGCCTTGGTTACTCCGACATGATCAATGGCCTGGCTTGCTCTCCGGGAATGGATGACAAGGTTGGTGTCTGGACTGTAATGGAGGCGTTGAGGTTGGTAAGTGATAAGAGTCCATGGATCGACATACACTTTGTTTCCACAGTCCAGGAGGAAATAGGATTGCGTGGGGCGACAACCAGCGCCCAGGGAATTCTTCCCCAAGTTGGCCTTGCGGTGGATGTGACCCATGCCACCGACACACCCGGAACTGATCGCAAGAACCTGGGTGAGGTAAAGCTTGGAGCAGGCCCGGTGATTCATCGAGGGCCTAATTTCAATCCCAAGGTGGTTGACAGGATGATTGATGTCGCCAGGCTTTCCGATATTCCCCATCAACTCAGGGGGGTGCCCAAGGGCAGTGGCACAGATGCCAACGCCATGCAAACCGTGGGTGAGGGGGTCGCGATGGGGTTGATAGGAGTTCCCAATCGTTACATGCACAGCCCTGTGGAAGTTGTAAGTCTTAAGGATCTTGAAAACTCCGCGAACCTTCTGGCGGAATTCTGCCTCAGCATAAAGCCAGAGGATTCTTGGATACCAGAGTGATCTAAATTTGGTATGTAAAAGTTTTTGATTTGTTAACGGCCTGCTCCCGCCCAATAATTTTCCCAGTCAATATGGCTTGATTGAAGGGAATCATTCCCGGTTTGTTTTTTATGATCATCCGGTTTTGGATGAACTTTTATGCCATTTCGTGCGTATTAAAAATAAGATTTAATTCAAAAATGTAGATCGGAGTTCACCATGCAGGATAAATTCCTCGAGGTTTATTCATATTGTCGCAATGAGGTTTGGTTGGTTGCCTATTCAAGGTGTTACAATTTTGAAACCGCTAACGACCTTACGCAGGAGGCGTTTTTGAGATATTGGAAGGAATTAACGCTTGGCAATATCGTTTCTTATGAAAGGTCATGGCTGTGCAGGGTTGTTCGAAATCTTGCGGAGGATTATTGCAAAAGCTCTTTTTATAAAAACGGAACAGTCTCACCTGAACTATTGGAGAAAATAGATTCGCATGTGTTATCCCCCGGGGCTGTTTTTGAAAAAGAGGAGTTGATTTCAAATATTAATCTTAAGCTTTCCGAGCTGGATTCAAAGGACAGGCAGATTCTGGAGATGAGATACAACCAGGATTGCAGGATAGTTGAGATAGCAAGGGAGCTTGGTGTGAACAGTGCCGCGGCAAAGATGAGACTTTTTCGGGCCCGAACTCGCCTTGCTCATTACTTGAAAAATATCGCGTGCAATTTCAATTGAAGCATCAGATCGACTTCCCCAAAGTCGCGATGATCATGCCCTGGTCCTTGTTTTCTCAAGAAATTTAAGTCTGGTTGCGCCGGTTTGGATGATATCATCAGTCGCTAGCGGTGTCTCTTCCTTGATTCTTTTCTTGTTGAGATAGGTGCCATCGGGGCTATCGAGGTCGGCGAGGAAAAAACCGTTCTCCCTTTTGCGAATACATGCGTGCTCCGGTGCGAGGTTACGATCTCCAAACAACGCGATCTCACATCCTTCCCTGCGCCCGATGACAGAAACCGGCTTTGCAAGGATGAGTTCCTTGCCCTGCCAACGGCCGTTTTCAATTCGCACCCATGCTTCCTTGATCAATACTTGCGCAAGTCCAATGAACATGCCGATGCAGATTCCCAAGACGGAAAACCCGATGGCAGGGGGGGTCCAGAATATTCCGGGCCCGAATTTGGAGGCCCAGACCAATGACACGGAATAAAAAATCCCACCCCCAAGCATTCCGCCAATGGCGCCACCCACCATGCATTTTATTGCCTTTGATACTGCCGCGCTTTTGGCCATGGGGTTGCCAAGGGACATGAAAAGTTCGAATGCGGATATCGCCATGCCAATCAACAGGCCGGTGACCAGCCATCCCGCAATAATCAGGGAATTGTGGATCTTGAAAAGTAATTCGCCTATGATTCCCCCTAGAAATCCGCCTGCACCAGCAAGAATCGCGGCAATTAAAGTGTGGCAGATTGCGAAAAACAAGCTCCTGCCATTCCAGATGGAATCTAGCTGGCTAAGTCCTGTGCCAATAAGTGCACCGGCAAACAATCCCTTCAGGGCCGCTCTTAAAACTCCCTCGGAAGTGATGGACAGCCCGACCGCCCACCCCAGATAAGAGCAAATGCCACCAATCAACGCACAGTAAATGACAAATAGACGGAGAGACACAGTGGTGAAATCCTTTGGTTAGCCGAAAACTCCGCCTAGTATGGGCTTTCGAATTCTAATTTCCAGTTCTTCCTTGAATTTCTTCGAGGACTGGATTTTGAAGGTGAAATCGCCCTCAGTAGATGGTGCCTTGAGTTTCCATGAAATTGAATATTTGGATTGGGAGTCGCGAAGCGGGGTGTTAAGCGTGCCTTCAATTAGTTTGAAACCCTCGGGAACCACCAATTCAAGGGAGTCCTTGGAACTGTGGCCCGAAACATAAGCTGTGAGTGTGAATTCACCGTTGGGTTGGAATGATCCGCCCGCGGTAAGTGCGAGTTGCCCCTGTCCACGGCTTCCCGCGAATGTTCCAAGGCCATAGGAATAGCCAACTTCCCTGGTCTTGAAAGGTGGGATCATGGTGGGATCCCAATACATGGTTACCGCGGAATCGGCAGGATTAAGAGTGTTGATGTTGGCGACCGGGACATCCCACAAGGTAAACGCTTCCTTGCATTTTTCGCCATCATGCAATATATTTCCGAGGCGGTAATCCGGCCAACAACCGAGTGTGAGTCTGGAGGGTTTTTCCAAGCCTGGGTTTTGCAGCCCAAGATTGGCAACGGTGCCGGGATCGTTGAGATTGTTGTTTTCAAGTGCCTGAAGAAAATCCGGTATGCCTTGACCATCCATCACCTTGCTGGTGCTGCAAAGTTCAGATTCACCCGGGATAAGGAAAGGTACGCCGTCGTTGCTTCCAATGAAGGTGTCAAGTAGGGTTCTGAATCCAATGTTGAGGTTTTTGTTTCCCCTGTTCTCAATCCTATACCGGACCAGCACCGTGTCCAACTTATTGGTTTGGGGCCCGGGAATAATCCTGAGGCTTTGAGTTATTTCGACGGAGGGGTTGGTCATCTGCCAGACGGAAGTGTAGCCTTTACCCAGAAAAGGTGCTTCACTTTCAGGGATGATCTGTTTCATGGTTAGCCAGCGACCATTGTAGTTCTTGTTGGCTTTCTCGATGAATTCCTGCGGGGCTTTGTCACGGAATTTAAGCGGACCCTGGCCAAAAAACCAGTCGCTGCCGTTGATTCGGACAATAGCGTTGTTGGTGAAACCATCCGAGTCGCGCATCAGTCTTTTAGGCTTCCCGCTTTTTTCAGCAGGTCTCGTGTGGATGCAGAAAGACATATGAGCCTCCTGCACCCCCACATTACTTACCTTTGTTTTGCCCGCAGTTGGTTTTGCGGTAAGTCCCGCACCAAACGAAACCTGTGTGTCTGCCTCGTTAAAGGTGAGGAAAACCAGCGGCTCCATGTCTGGTTTTTCGGTTTTAAGAACCTTGGAAATACTTTCGTCGACTGGGTTTTTTGAAAAAGAAAGCACATCACGAACAACGGCTCCAAAAATACCAAGCATCAAAAGGCATCCAAGAAATAACGCTGGGGTTCCCCTGAATTTGGGAAGTTCCGAGTCATTGAATTCGCTTGTTGCCCCACTGGGTGTTGGGATGGTAGGCGTAATCTTGGGGGTTGTGGTTTCAGAAACGGGTAAAGGGGGTGGCAAAATTTTATCGGACTCGAGAACGGACAGGTAAATCCTTGGCCTGAACACCTTTCCGCCATTTGAAAAAATGTTGATTCTGCCTTCAACCTGGCAGGGCGGGAGATAGGGGACGATTACTTCAACTGATATGGTTGACTTGTTCTTGTCAGAATCGGTTTGCTTGCAGACAACCCATGGTGTGGAAGGGGTATTGGTCGCATGGGCGTATACATGCCTTTTCTCGTTGGAGTAAATCGTGAAGCTGAGGTTTATTTTTTCACCCGGTCGCCCCGAGCATTCATGGGAGCGTGGTTCCAGAAAAACCTGGGGTGCCTCCACCAATCCAAGTGCTTCAAAAAATTGCTGTACAGCAGCGACCCCTGAAGCTGCTGGCCCGGGAACGGGATAAATCCAGCCGTTGCTCTTGTACCATTCCTGCACGGAATTGTTTTCAAAAAGTAGAGCGGCTTCCTTGGGGTTTATCTTTGCAAGGGATGCCAGTTTTCTTGGTGAAATTGCACCAGCAAGACAGCCCCTTGTGAAGGGAATGACTGGTATTTCCGCTGCGATCACAACATCCCTGGAGCCTCCATTTGTCTCGATGGTGATTTTTGCCTGTAGAGGTTTATCGGAAGCCCTGAGTCTTTTACCCTGGATTTTGATTTGCAGTTTGTATTCACCAACAAAATGTAGGGACTTTTGGTTGGTGCCCTGGCCATCTCCGAGAGTGATCCAAAAATCCGGGCATTCGATGACTGCGGAGCCCTTGATCATTCCGAGGCCATTGTTTTTTAGGAGGATGTTGAGGTCCCGATCTTCACCAGGTTTTATTATCCCAAGGTTTATCCGCTCGGTTTCAACTTGAAGTTCCGGATTCAGGTTGATTGATGAGGGAAGGCAGTTGATTAGTTCGTCGACACCCAAGTCAGTGTCTGGAAATATCCTGCATTTTTCAGAACGAACGGAGAGGTCGGGCCTGCCGATCTTTTGGAAATATTGCGCGAAGGTTCCCTGCTTTAAAAGTTTTTTGGATTCACTCCATTCATCTAGGAGGGTCAGAACGAGTTCATCAAAGCTGATGCATTTCCTGCCATTGGGGAACACAAAGGGAATGGAAAGTTCCGGTTTTTTGGCCAGCGCGGGACTATTTGCATTTTGAAGCAATTGCCCGTCAAAGAAGCAGAATGCTGCCTCCATCGGGTTGGTATTGCCACATCGTTTGCAGGTAAGAACCATGATTGCCGCCCAGACGGACTAAAAAACTTATCGATTATAAAAATTGAGCATGATAATATTAATAAATTTATCTATTGAATGCGATATGTTTAAAGAAAATAAAGGATCTTTGATTTAAGGTTGTTTCGTCAATGAAATATTGACAGTAAACAACAAAAGCCAGGGACCAAAACCCCGGCTTTTATTGTTTTTCTGAATAGATATTTTACTTCGATTCCAGAACCCAGATGTTGCGGAAATAAACAGGGTTGCCATGGTTTTGGAGCTGGAATGGTCCAGCTTCCTTGGTCTCAGGTTTACCGCCGCCAGTGGAACCCTTGAATTTTATCTTGTCATGAATTTTGATGCCATTGTGATAAATGGTTGCTTCGGCAGGGGCAATCTTCTTTCCGGATTCATCAAACTTGGCGGCAACATACTCTACATCATATGTCTGCCAGACAAGGGGAGGAAAACAAGCGTTCACACTTGGTTCGTACTGGGTGTAGATGCCACCGCATTCGTTGTTTTTTCCCTCCAGTCCGAAGCTGTCAAGGATTTGAACCTCGTATCGGTCCTGAAGATAAAGCCCGGAGTTGCCGCGGCCCTGTCCGGAAGCCTTGGGCATGTACGGAAGCCTGAATTCCATGTGAAGGGTGAAGTTGTTGAATTTTTTCTTGCTGGTGATACCGTTGTTCAGAAGATTGCCTTCAACAAGTTTGCCATTATTCCATTCATCAGCATTTTTACCATCGAACAGAACCACGGCACCCTGGGGAGGAGTTTTCCCAAGCGTTGGACTGGTGCGTTCAACCTTGGACATCGCAAGTTCAAGTTTCATGTTGTCCTTGATGTTGAGCTTGCCATTTTGAATGTTGCCGGACATGTCTTTTCCGGTGATTTCAACTTTGCCATCCTTGGTTGTTGCGGAAAGAAGCATTGGTTTTACGGCCGGGTCAAAGCCTGCTTGACCGGGAAGGCCACCTGAGTGAAGCTTGATCATGAATTTTCCATCGCCCTTGGCGATGACTTGCGCCCCAAATTTTTTAGCCCCGGAATTCAAGGTCGCGCTTCCCTCATACTCGCCTTGTAAAGCGAAGTCAGGGCCAGCCTTGGAAGCATCCGTCTGGCTTGGGTCCTGCCCAAAACCCAGGGAGAATGCCGCGATTGAAGAGGCGAGAGTGAATGCGAATAGGCGTGAAAGTTTCATCGAAAATCTCCTAATTTTAAATAGACAACATAATCGATGGTAAACAGAATCTCGAACGCATGCCAGTAAAAATATACCAGGCATCAAGTGATTTAAAAATTCAATGGCTTGCGTAGCGATGATCAATCAGGCGATTCGGGGGGAATGCTTCGGAGGATTTCCCTGCGCCAGTCAAGTTGATGGACCGGCCAACCGGTAACCTGCCATCCCTGGTCATTAATTTTTTTGGCCTGCTGTTTTCATGCACATAATCCAGGACCATTTCTTCGACTGGATGAAGTGTTTTTGATGGATTGCAGCAATTGCTTTTGCGTTTGGAAACATGGCAATTGTCCACGATGGTGATGATGCAAGGGGCCTCAAGGTCGAGCATTCGCAATGCAATAATCTCGTATGCAGCACTGTTAAACGAGTTTTTAAGCTGTAGTAGGTCGTGACCCATTTTCGAAGCCAAAGGATTGAACCAATGAGTGGGAACCAGAATTCGCTGTGCTAAAAAATTAATGAAAGAGAATCCGGTCGGGTTGGAATGATCATTGAGTTTTTCCCATCGGATTTTGGCTTCTTTTTGAATCGCGCTCGCAAGGAATTGCGCGGCTTGCCATTGATGTTTGACAAATGCGTTTTCTGATTCCGCCCCGTCAAACACGGGGGCATTCTTTTTTCTGTTGCTAAAAGGTGCCTCGCACCCAAGTAACTGCCAAGCTTTGGCTTTGACGAGTGCTTCCGCATCAATGGGTGGAGAATGCAGGGAAGCTTTGGAAAAAAGCTCTTCAATCAGGTTGTCCAGGATATGCTGCAAGTCATGAAGCGGGTTAAAGTCCAAAATAAAACTCCTTTCCGTATATGTGTACATGTGTATATTAAAGATATTGGATCGGCAAGGGAATTTGTTCATAAACAAAAAAGAAAATGCTTGACCTTTATGGGGCGTGGGTTAATATGATCATGAGACGCAATCTCAACAAAGCTTTTGAGTTGTAATTAATATGAATGATATCCCTCTAAATATGCTTGAATCTGGTGAGTGGGCCGAAGTTACCGATGTCTCAGGTAACCCAAATATTGTTTCTCGCCTTTCTGAGTTGGGTGTCATGAATGGCTGTAAACTTTGCATGCTGCAGCAGGGCCAGACCTGCTTGCTGAAAGTTGGTGATTCTAGGCTTAGTCTTGGTTGTATTTTTTCTGATTGCACTATCATGGTTCGTCCTGTTGTCTGATTTTTATTTCCCTCCACCGCACTAATTTTCTTTTCCGGCCATTGAGGTCTTTTTCATGCTTTCCCTTGATCGAGTCTCCATAGGTTCCAAGGGTTTCATCTCATCTATTATTGGGGATGATGCCATTGCCCAGAGACTGATGGAAATGGGAGTCATAGAAGGTGAGCCATTCGAGCTGGTGGCAACTGCGCCGATGGGTGATCCCTTGGAAATAAAAGTCCAGGGGTATCGACTTAGTATTCGTAAAACCGAAGCTGCCCGAGTAGTGGTCCGAGTTTCCTAGGTGGTTTTCAAATCCATGAATGAAAATAATTCCCAATCAAAAACATATAGAATTGCGCTCCTGGGAAATCCAAACACTGGAAAAACAACACTTTTTAATGTCCTAACTGGATTGAACCACCGGGTTGGAAATTATCCCGGTGTTACGGTGGAAATAAAAAAAGGCAGCTTTGTTCATAAATCCACCGTCATAGAAATCTTGGACATCCCCGGAACCTACAGCCTTGCGCCACGAAGTCCGGATGAACTTCTATCAGTTGAACTGGTCCTGGGCTTAAACCCGATGGAGAAAATGCCGGATGCTTTGCTGGTTCTTGCAGATGCATCAAATTTGGAAAGAAATCTTTATCTTGCGACCCAGGCATTTGAGACCGGTTTGCCTGTGATCCTGGCACTCAGCATGGTTGATCTTGCAACTGCCGCGGGTATGGAGATTGATTTTGGGGCTCTTTCGAAAAAACTGGGTATTCCCGTGGTGGCGATCCATGCGTCAAAGCACAAGGGCCTGGAGGAGTTGAAAGATGCCATTATTTTATCGCAGTCGGAAAAGCGCTTGCCCAACTCGCCTTTATTTTCTGAATTGATCGAAAGTTGCAGGGGGAAAATTCTCGGCCTGCTGGGAAATAAAGGATCTCGTTTCCTGGCGGGAAGGTTACTGTTTGAAACAGATGGTTTTTTGGCCCAACAACTTGAGCAAAAGCTCTCATTGAGCCTCTCCGCTTCAATTCTGGAAAACAGGCAGGTTCTGAAATCCTCCGGAATCAACCTTGTAAGCATCGAGGCGAAATGTCGTTATGCCTGGATCCATGAGTTGGTGCAACCATGCATCAGGAAGCCTGGAAACAAGACTGTTGGGTTTACGGATAAAGTTGATCGCATCCTCACCCACAAGGTTTATGGAATGCTTTTTTTCTTTCTGATAATGTTTTTAATGTTCACCGCGCTTTTCATTCTTGCAAAACCCCTCATGGAATGGATTGGAGCAGGAAAGGATTTTTTGGGTGAGAGTTTTGAAAGCTTTCTTCCTGATGGTATGTTGCGGAGTTTGTTGGTTGAAGGCCTTCTCGAAGGTGTGGGTGGGGTCGTTGTTTTTTTACCACAGATCATCATTTTGTTTGGTTTTCTTTCAATCCTTGAAGATTGTGGTTATATGGCCCGAGCTGCTTTTCTCATGGATCGTGTGATGGCGAAATGCGGGCTTAGTGGCAAATCATTCATCCCGCTTCTTTCCTCAGTTGCATGCGCAGTTCCCGGCGTGCTGGCAACCAGGGTTATCGAAGATAAAAGGGACAGGCTTGCTACTATTTTGGTGGCCCCGCTGATGAGTTGTTCCGCAAGGCTGCCTGTTTATGTGCTTTTTATCGGGGCTTTCTTGACTGATGGATATCCGATTTGGTTTCCGGGAATGATGCTTTTTTTGATGTATTGCGTGGGATTCATCACCGCGCCAATTGCTGCGACACTTTTTAAGAGCACGATTCTCAAGGGCAAGGGAGCGCCATTTCTAATGGAGCTTCCTGTCTATAAAATGCCATCCCTAAGGGTTGTTTTTGCAAGAATATATGAAGCTTCACTCTCTTTTTTGAAAAGGGCCGGAACTCTTATTGCCGCCACAATGGTGATAATCTGGGCTGTCCTTTATTTTCCATGTGTTTCCCCGACAGGGGAGAATTATCCCGCGCTTATCGCTCAAACAGAAAACAAGGCCGAGCAGGATGCCTTATTATTGCAATGGAAAAAAAATAGCTTTCTTGGAAGGGCCGGGCACCTGATTGAGCCGATTGTCAAGCCCTTGGGTTGGGATTGGCGCATAGGAGTTGCCACCCTTGCAAGCTTTCCGGCCCGGGAGGTTGTGGTGGGTACATTGAGTATTGTATTTGGGCTTGGTAAAGATTCCAAAGATGAGGAGCAGTTGCAGGAAATCCTTCCCAAGGTGCATTGGAATGATGATCCTGACCAACCTTTGTTGTTTAATATTCCAGCGGCCCTGTCGATCATGGTCTTTTTTGCACTTTGTTGCCAATGTGGTTCCACCCTGATGGTGATAAGGCAGGAGACAGGTAGTTGGTATTGGCCCGCATTTACTTTTTTATACATGACAGGGCTGGCATACTTGGCGGCATTGCTAACTTTCCAGCTTGGTATGCTATTCTTATAAGAGAGAAGATAACAGGGGAAATGAATTCATGGATTGGCAATCCGTTGTAGTCTTGGTCATCGTGGTATTTTCTGCATGCTATCTGGGCAGGAAAATTTCCACTAATTCAAAATGCTCTGGTGGATGCTGTGGAGTAAGCCCTGTTCAAAAAGTTCGCAAAGAGGAATACTGGGTAGGGGAGCTAAAATTAAGGTCTGGGGCAAAAAGATAGTGAACTATGTTTGGAATGGTTAGATTGTTGGTTTTGGGCTATTTCATTTCTTAAATTTCAATTTCATGCTGATGAATGTCTGCATTGCGCCTTTCAAGGAATCTTGATAGCCTCCCGTGGGAAATTCCGGTATGAAGCCGGAAGATAGGATAATTGTCAAATATGGGAAGGACGCCCATGCGTTGCCTGGTCACTGGTGCTGCTGGTTTTATTGGTTCCCATCTATGTGAGCAACTTTTGGACATGGGCCACGAAGTTGTTGGCTTGGATGCTTTTATTCCGTATTATCCCCGTGAAATCAAAGAAAATAATCTGGCTTCGCTCAAGTTAAGAAAAAACTTCAGTTTCCAAGAGTTGGATCTACGGGAGGATGACCTTGCCTCTGTCACGGAAAATATCTCGGTTGTTTTTCATCTGGCAGCAATGGCGGGACTTGTTCTAAGTTGGAAAAATTTCAATCTTTATTCCTCCTGTAATCTGCTGGCCACCCAAAGACTTCTTGATTCCCTTAGAAAATCCGAATCATTGAAAAAATTCATCTATGTATCCACTTCCTCCGTTTATGGGAAATTTAGCTCTGGCAATGAATTGATGCCAACAAAGCCAAGTTCGCCATATGGTGTCACCAAGTTGGCATCGGAAAATTTGTGCCATGCTTTCAGGGAAGAATTTGGATTGCCTTTATCAGTATTGAGATACTTCTCCGTTTATGGGCCAAGGCAAAGGCCTGACATGGGATATAACATCTTCATAAACTCAATGTTGAAAGGTGAAACCATCACTGTTTTTGGCGATGGACAGCAATCGCGTGGGAACACTTATGTTTCTGATTGTGTAGATGCCACCATTGCGGCAATACAATCGCCGGATGGTGAGACTTATAACATCGGGGGTGGAGAAATCGCATCAGTTTGGGAAATAATCAACAGACTTGAAAAAATCACCGGGTGCAAGGCCCGGATAAAACAGGAACAGGCCAGGGCGGGAGACCAGCGGTCAACCGGGGCTGATATAGCAAAAGCCGTCAAGGATTTCGGCTGGAATCCAAAAGTATCCCTGGATGAGGGATTGACCAGACAGGTTGCGTGGCAAAAATCAATGCAAATCCGAAAAGCCGCTTAAATCATACATCATAACCAATCGCTTTCAAAAGTTCGTTTGTCAGGACGAATGGCGTGTTTGGTATTTTTTTCAAGTCAAACAATGTGGTTAATTCCCTCAGGCAGATAGGGGTTGGTTTTTCCAGCCAGCCGCATGAATAGGCGATAAGTCCCAGAAGGTTTTCGGGTTTTACTCCATGCTCGCGAAGAGCGGCAAGCCTGGTGTCTCCGTGCCTTTTGGCAAGCCTTCTACAATCTTCCCCAACCACAAGTGGAAGGTGTATGAAATCAGGCGCAATAAGATTCAGGCTTTTGTAAATGCATAACTGCCTTGGGGTGGAGGAGACAAGGTCATCACCACGAACAACTTGGTTGACTTTTTGGAAGGCATCATCAATCACCACTGCAAGTTGATATGAGGGTGAGGAAAGCCTTGATGAATTGTTGCAAATTTGCCGCCAGACTACAAAATCGTTTGGTGGGGTAACTTCTTTGCCGATTATTGGTCCTTTGAATTGATCGATGAAATCAGGTTCTTTTCGGGGGCAGCGAAAACGCCAGCAAAAATTTTTGTCAAGAAGGTCCAAAGTGTCTTTTGCGGACCGATATGCGCAAATGCCAGGATAAGCAGTGTCTTGCCCATCTTCATGGGGAGCGCTGGCGGCCCTAAGAACATCGTTGCGTGTGCAAGTGCATGGATATACCAATTCTTTGGACTTCAAAAATTCTAATGCATCCTCATAATGTGTAATCCTTGTTGATTGCACAAGGATTTCGTGGTCCCAATCAATTCCAAGCCATTTTAGATCTTGGACAGCTTGAATATCCGCCCCTTTTTTTATGCGTGGGGAATCTATGTCTTCGATTCGTAGATGGATGATGCCATTTTTTGTCCTGGAGGCCAGCCAGGCAATCACATAAGTTCTTGCGTTTCCAACATGCTGGGCACCAGTTGGTGAGGGGGCAAGTCTGCCGATTATGGGAATACTTGATGAATTCATTGATTTTTGTTTTGAGTGGCAACTTGTTTGCAGAATTGAAGAATAAGGTTCGCGACCTTTCTGGTTGGATTTCCAGCGTCAAAAACCATTTTCATATGGTTATTAGATGAGATTTCCTCAAAAATCACGCTGTTCCCGTTGTCAATCAGGGCTTTTTGAAATTTTTGACAATCTGTTTTTGTGCACAAGGGTAATTCCTTGTCGGCGCAAAGTAACAAAAATGGTGGGAGCTCTTTTCTAACATGGGTGATCGGTGAGGCCTTGATTTTGTTTTGAGGATCTTTCCCGAAAACATTTCCAAGTAATAATTGAGGAATTTCATAAACACCACTAATAGATATTACACCCTTGATTGAATTTGGGTTTATATCTTCTTTTTTGAAATAAGTCTGGTCGCATGAAACGAGACTCACAAGATGGCCCCCTGCGGAATGACCACAAAGAATAATTCTCTCAGGGTCACCGCCGTAGTTTTTTATGTTTTTGGTTGTCCAGGAAATGGCGCGCGCGACATCCTCGGCATGTGAGGGATGCTTTACCTTGGGGGTGAGTCGATAACTTATAACAACGCCTATCATGCCATTTTGAGCAGCTAATCGTCCAATGGCGGAATAGATGCCCAGGAAATTTTTGTCGCCCTGCACCCATGCCCCCCCATGCACGAAGAAAAAAACAGGCGCGTTTTGTGGCTTTGAAGGGAGATAAATGTCTAGTTTGTGCTTGGATGAATCTTTGTCTTTTCCCTCAAAATACCCAATATCCAATATTTCCTTGATCGGGGCAGGGGGGAATGATTTTTCTTCAGCTTGGGCAAACTGGGGGACTTGCGTTTCGAGGTTTATTATCGCAATAATTGCTATGCAAAATCGCATTTTCAACATTTGATACTTATGCTCCTTCGGTTTTTAAAAACTCGACTTCCCATGGTACCTGATTTTATCTATGCAACCATCTTCCGGAGGGTTTTATGTTCAGGTGGTTGTATTTTATAATTATCCTAGGCATCGTTGGATGTAACCAGACCAATCAGGAGTTGGTCAAGGATTACCACAATGATGGCATGCAACTTTTCAAAATGGGCCGGTACAGTGATGCTCAGGAAAGTTTCCAGGCAGCTCTCCAGTTACAACCTGCGGACCCTGGAATTTATTATAATCTTGGGCAGACCTATGATTATCTTCGAAGACCGTACGACGCTGAAAAATGCTATAAGGAATGCATAGTCCGAAGTCCGAATCACGCAGGGGCAAGGCATGCCTTGACTGTCTTATTGATGAATCAAAATCGCCAGGATGAGGCAGTGAAGGGGGTGGAGGATTGGCTCGCAAAAAATCCCAATTGTGCCGCTGCTTATGCGGAGGATGGCTGGATTTGGAAAACCATGGGTGATATGCCCAGGGCGCAGTCGCGTTATCAGCAGGCGCTCTCCCTTGATCCATCTGATACTAGAACGCTTGTTGAACTTGCCTTTGTTTATGAAAAGTTGAATAGACCAGACCGGTCATTGGTTCTTTACCAGCGTGCCCTTGAAATTAACCCACACCAGTTGGCTGTCAAAAAAGATCTTGAGCGGTTGCGCGCTAGCGGCACCCCGTTACCCCATCCAGATTGACCAAGGAAATTACCGCAAATGGATAATGCCTTCATGCTGGTTGATCCTGTTGTCTGGGGTGGCTTTGTCGATGAGTTTTATAGTCCTTCAAATTACACATCGGAAGGATTCATTCATCTGTCATACCGGCATCAACTCGATTGGGCGGCAAATAAATTCTATTCGAATTCAAAAGGGGTCTTTGCGTTGGAAATCGACATTGGTCAATTGAAACCGTTTTTACGGGAGGAAGAAGCTGCAGGAAAAGGATTGTTTCCCCACCTTTATTGCGCGTTACCCGTGAAACATGTCCTTAAAGTCCATGAGGGATCCCGAAGGATTGATGGAAAATGGGAGTTCAAATCAATCTGATTCCAGTGGTTTTTGACCTATGAAAATGTAGTAGGGGGCCTTAAGCCCAAACATGTAAGGTACAAATCCTTTTTTTTCAATCAGGTTGAGTGCTTGGAATTTGCTTTGAAGATATGGCAGGTGATCTTGGGAAAGGAACACATTGTCGTAAGCGAACCAATTAGGCCAGAAAGCCCTGGTTAAAGCTGAGTGCTTGGTGTTGTTTTTGGAGACCCATTTCCTGGAGACATAAAAATCCACAACACCGATGATGCCGCCAGGTTTCAATAATGAATATGCGTGATTAATGGCTTCAAACCAGTTTGGGATCATGGTGAGAGAGTAGGAAAAAGTGATCGCGTCAGCCTTTTGAAATTCAGGTTTGAATTGGGTTGCGTCAGCGTGGGCGGTTGATACATTTCCCCATTTTTTGTTTTCAATTCGCTTTTTGGCAATATTAAGTAGGGAGTTGCATAGGTCAACGATGACAACTGAATTCAAGATGTTAAGTCTGGGGGCAAGGGCTTCAATATTATGGCCTGTCCCTCCGCCCATGTCGATAAGGTTCGCTCCTTTGGAAAAGGGAAGAAGCCCCATCATTTGTTCCCTTCCATGAAGTAACCTGCGCCTGAAATCATCATAATGGTCCATCTGGCTGGAATAGAAGTTTTCCAGCCTTTGCTCATGGTTCACTCCGTTGTTTTTGGCGCAAACCATATGGTAAAGGATTTTAAGGTCGGAAATAAAACCCATTGGTTTGGTCCTCAGGATGGCAGTTCTGCTATGTAAAAACTGGCATAGGTGTGCACTCGGTCACTGGGATGCAATCGTGCTGCAAGATCCGTGTCGTATTTCAAAAGGGTTCCTAGTTCAACACGAGCTCCTTTGTAATCCACCTTGAGTTGGTCCAGGTATTTGACTTTGATCCCGGCACTTCGGAAAATGGCCTTTGAGTTAGGGGCTGATTTTGCAAGAATCTCGCTCCATTCCTCAGCCAGGGCCTCGGGATTATGGCTGCTCATCCAATCCATGTGGTCAAGAAGTATGAATTTCGAAAACATTTTTCCGCTGGATTTCATGTAACCTGTCAGGGTGTTCGTGTTGATATGTAGATTTTGCACTTTTTCGCGTAGAGTGGTGAAATTGTTTTCCTTGAGGTATTCGGGGCAACAATCCCGGGTGTACTTTCCTTCAATATAAACCCTGTAAAAGTAGTTGTTTTGAAAGGGAAGCTTGGTGATCACCGCCTCGACGGAATCTTGGATGTACTTTGCAACACCACCGGGGTATTGGTGGGTGATTTGTTCTTTTTGCGGGCCGGGCACCCCCATCAGATTGAGTGTCATATTCCTGCTGAGGAACCATTTCATCCAAGGTGTCCAGATGCGAGCTTTTATTTTATTCTCATAAACCTCACATTGTTCTTCAATGGTTTTTGCTGCGAGTAATTCCTGTATGGGTTTTTTCAATCGCTGGAAGACATGCGCGTGGGTCAGTATCAATTTTGCGAGGAGTCCGGATGTTCCACGGTAATAAAAAGATTTGCGCCAGCCTTTACCGAAAAATAGCGAGATGTTTTTGTCCCAATACTCCCTTGCAGGTGGTGAAAGGTTAGCCTTTAGCGATTTTTCATAAATCACCCGTGCAGCGGTGTTTTGGCCCTCACCAAAAAGAGAAAAGAAATCCCCGTAACCAAGATTCAATATCGCGGTTTTTTTAAGTTCCAAAAGGGCGTTTTGTATGGGATTTACATCCACCGCATGCACTTCACCCGCGCCGGCTAGAAGATAATCCAGTGCGTTGCAACCTGCACTGGTGATCATGAGGACTTTGTCCCCGGAGTTGAATTTCAGGGCTTCCCGGTCAAGTGCCGGATCTTCCCAACAGGTGTTGTAAACGATGTTGTTACCATGAACCGCGCTGAAAATGCGGTTGTTGAATTTTTCACGCAAGGTTCGGGCACGCAACATGCTCTTTGATCTCCAGTGTACGGATCAGTAAATCATTCTTTATGTTTGAATAACAAAAAATAAAGAAGTTAACCATTTAATTCGGATAACGAGATTATGTCTTCATCAGAATTTAACATTAACTGTTGAAAACTTTTTTATTTAATCTAAGGAAATTTTGGCCAGTTCAACAGTGAACTGGCATCCGCGCCAAAATGCTTCTGTATCGACGAACTCCTCAACTGTATGAATGTTGTTTTGACCGGCACCATAGGTGACAGTTGGGATTCCGTGTCTTACAAGCCAGTTGGCATCCAGTCCACCGTTTCCGGTTTTAAGTATTGATTCGTATCCAAGATTCTTGGAGGCACGAAGCGTTTTTTTGATCACTTCCTCATTCTCCTTCAGCTTGAAGGGGAAATAATCCTGTGCAAAATGAAACTTGACCTTGGCATTCCTCTTTTTATCATCCAAGACCTTAGTTGCGGCATGATTAAAGGCATCCTGGTAATGCTGGCGAATTACCTTAATGAATTTGGAGTCATGGCTCCTGGCCTCTCCCTTTAAATAGACATAATCTGTCACAACATTTGTCGCATCACCCGCGCTCGCCATGTCTTTGCCGGAGAAAACCCCAATGTTGGATGTTCCCTCACCTTCTTTTTTCTGGATTTTTCCGAACCATCCCTCATTTTGGATCTTTGCCAGGGCAATACTTGCTACCATGATCGAGGAAATGCCTTTTTCAGGATAAACTCCCGCGTGGGATGCCCGGCCAAAAAT
>SXGQ01235598.1_pt1 | contig 21301 bp, 12 predicted proteins | sample 3178371 | NCBI WGS metagenome assembly SXGQ01 (sample SAMN11356859, study PRJNA531348) | freshwater metagenome | isolation source: freshwater sample F1-20 | place: China: Fuxian Lake, Yuxi | collected 2017-12-25 | reverse complement strand
GGTGTATTCACCCCTGAGCAATAAGTAATATTGGAGATTCCGTATGGCAGAACGCATTGTTAGTCCTGGCGTTTTCACACAAGAACGTGACCTTAGTTTTCTAGAACAAGGCGTTGGTGAAATTGCTGGTGCATTTATCGGTCCAACAGCAAAAGGACCAGCATTTATTCCAACTGTAGTTACAAGTCAACAAGACTTCGAAAACAAGTTTGGTACACCTGATGGTAAGTCATTCCTTGGATTGACTGTGAAGAATTATCTTCGTGAATCAGGACGAGCAACTGTTGTTCGTGTTCTTGGTCTAGACGGATATAGTAATACAAGCCACACACCAGCAATTATTAAAGCAACTGGTACTAGTGGTTCATTTGTATACGCTGTTATTCATCCTACCGTATCTGGAAGTGACCTTACAGCAGTAAGTGCTTCTGGAACATCAACAAACTTTGCAGTTACCGTTACAAGTTCAAATGGATCATTTACTGGCACAGGATTAACATCCACCACAGCAGCAGGTGGATATGTCGGAAACTTCTTTGGATTTGGAACCACTGGTACAAAGGGTGGATATATTTACTCTATCTTCCCAGAAGCAATAGTAAGTGGTGGTGCATCGGTAGTAATGTCAGCAGAACTTAGTGCAGATTTATTGTTCTTGACTGGTAGTACATATGGACCATACTCATTTGCAACAACTCCTTGGATACAATCACAAACACTTGGTGGTGTTAACCAAAACTTATTTAAGGTTCATACATTAAGTGACGGTACATCAGCAAACAAGCAAGTAAAGATTAGTGTTCTTGGTCCAAAGAAAGCAATTGTATCTGGAACTTACGGAACATTCTCACTTCAAGTACGTGATTTTGCAGACACAGACGCAAATCCAAGTGTACTAGAACAATATGATAATTTAACACTTGACCCATCTGACGCAAACTTCATTGCTCGTCGTATCGGTAATAGTGCACCTGTAACTGACCCAAATACTGGTGAACGTTATTTCCAAGGTGATTTCTCAAATAATTCATCATATGTTCGTATTGAAATGGCAGATGGTTCAGAAAACATATCACCAGATGCATTACCATTTGGATTTGCAGCATTAAAGTCACCAATTGGATATTCTGGTTCAGCAGTTCCAGTACCAACATATATTAGTTCAAATTGGGTATCTGGTAGTAGTCGTGGATATAGTACCACCGCAACATACAACAGTAACGCATTCTACGGATTTGAATTCTCTGATATCCCAACCACAAATATGTCATACTTAGCACCACTTCCAAGTGGTTCAGTAACTCGTGGTAGTGACTTTAATCTTGAAAACTTAGCATCAAATGAATTATACGATGCAAACGGTACTGGATATACAGTTGCACAATATCTTGCAGGAGCAGCACCAACATTAGCATCACTCTTGAAGTTTACAGTTCCATTCCAAGGTGGTTTTGATGGTGACAATCCAGCACGTTTGATTAATATGTACGATGGTATTACATCAACAAACACACAAGGATTTAACTTAAGTTCAGCAACAACAGCTGGTTCACGTGCATATAAGAAGGCATTGGACGCAATCAGTAATCCAGATGCATATGATATTAACTTGTTGGTATTACCTGGTGTTATCTATAATGACCACGCATATGTTGCAAACTACGCATTAAGTGTTTGTGAAACACGTGGTGATTGTTTCTATATTATGGACACAGTAGGTGCAAGTGCAACAATCACAGAAGCAGTAAATACAGCAGCATTAATTGATAGTAACTACGCAGCAACATACTATCCTTGGGTAAGAGTGTTGGATACAAATACAAATAAATTTGCATTTGTTCCACCATCCGCAGTTCTTCCAGAAGTATACGCATTTAGTGATAATACCGCAGCAGAATGGTTTGCACCAGCAGGTTTAAATCGTGGTGGAATTCCAGGAGCAGCAGGTGTTAAGGTTCGTTTGGCACAAGCACAACGTGACTCACTATACGAAGGTAAGGTCAACCCAATCGCACAATTCCCAGGACAAGGTATTTGTGTATGGGGTCAAAAGACACTACAACGCCGTTCATCAGCACTTGACCGTGTAAACGTTCGTCGTCTCCTTATCACAGTTAAGAAGTTTATCGCAAGTTCAGCACGTTTCCTCGTATTCGAACAAAATGTTGAAGCAACTCGTCGTCGTTTCCTTAACATTGTAAATCCATTCTTGGCAAACGTACAAGAACGTTCTGGTCTATACGCATTCCGTGTTATTATGGACGAAACCAATAATACACCAGATGTAATTGACCGTAACATTTTGGTTGGTTCATTGTATCTCCAACCAACAAAGACCGCAGAATTCATCAAGTTGGATTTCAACATCCTTCCAACTGGTGCAACATTCGCTGGTTAATAGGTTATATTTTTAACTTACCGACTATTTATAGTAAATCTGTTAGGAGATACAAATGGCAAATAACATAGTAGCCGAAAATGAAATTTTCTTTACGGCGTTTGAACCAAAGGTTAAAAATCGCTTTTTAATGTTAATTGAAGGTGTACCAGCTTACATCGTAAAGAAAGTAAGTCGCCCAGAAATTCGTCAAGATACCATTAAGGTTCCACACATCAACACTGTTCGTTTCGTTAAGGGTGTTTCTGTATGGCAACCAATGACCTTGACCCTTTACGATCCTGTTGTACCATCAGGTGCACAAGCAGTAATGGAATGGGTTCGTCTCCACCACGAATCAGTAACAGGTCGTGATGGATACGCAGAATTCTATAAGAAAGACTTGACACTTCAAGTATTAGGCCCAGTAGGTGATAAGGTTGAAGAATGGATTATCAAGGGTGCACAAATCACTCGTGCAACATTTGGTGACCTCGAATGGGCAGATACTAGTGATAACGTAGCAATTGAATTAGAAATTCAACCAGATTACTGCGTATTGAACTACTAATCCAAAAACTCAGGATGTATTTATCCCCTTCGTGATGCAGGTATTTTATACCCACGAAGGGGATTTTACTTATAAAATCTATTTGTATCAACTGAAATGATACTTATATAGAGGTAGAAATATTTTTAACTTGGGTGTGTAATATGCCGCAATTAACAGAATTACGAGTGGGTCAAGGGGAAACATTTGAAGTACTCGTAACGTTATTACAAACTGTCTCAGGCACACCATTAGATATTACACATTACAATATCACTGGTCAAGTACGTGAAAATTATACAACAGATGAAATTGCTACATCATTTAATGTAGCAAAAGTTTTACCATATACATCTGGTAGTTTACGTATTACATTAAATGAAGATCAAACCATAAATCTTACACAACGTAAATATGTGTACGATATTTTAATTACCAGCGGTTCGGGCACCCCAGTAAATCGTCGTATTTTAGAAGGACCACTCACCGTTCGTCCAGCTGCAACGAGATAAAAGATGAGCTTACCAGATATTACTGTTGTTATACAAAAACCAGATGTAGTCGTTAGAAACTTAGGTGGTTCAGGATCATTTCTAAATGTTGCTGATTCCGCAGTAAGTTCTTCTTACGCACTGACCGCATCATTTGCTATGAATGGTGGTGGTGGTGGAGTGGGAACAACAGGACCAACAGGTCCAACAGGTCCAACGGGTAGTACAGGCCCACAAGGTATCCAAGGTGAAACAGGTCCAACAGGTGTTGCTGGTCCAACTGGTTCTACAGGTATCCAAGGTGTAACAGGCCCAACAGGACCACAAGGTGTAACTGGTGCAACAGGCATACAAGGATTACAAGGTGTTACTGGTAGTACTGGTCCAATAGGTCTACAAGGTGTCACAGGATCAACTGGTCCGCAAGGTTTACAAGGTGTTACTGGTAGTACAGGTCCAATTGGTGTAACGGGACCGACTGGAGCACAAGGACCAACAGGTAGTACAGGTCCACAAGGTAATCAAGGTCCACAAGGTCCGCAAGGTGATATTGGCCCAACGGGTCCAACAGGTTCTACAGGTCCAATAGGTCCACAAGGTATTACTGGTGTAACTGGTGCAACTGGTGCAGTTGGACCTACAGGTTCTACTGGTCCTGTCGGTGTAACTGGACCAACTGGTGCAACAGGTCCAATTGGCCCTGGATTAAATATTAGTGGTAGTTTACCAGATACGGGTAGCCTTCCTCCATCGGCGCCTACTGGTTCAGCATATATTATTGGAAAAGATTTATGGGTATATAATGGAACTTCGTGGCAAGACGTTGGTGACGTATTAGGACCATCTGGTTCCACAGGTCCAACAGGTCCACAAGGAACCACAGGTCCTACAGGTCCAATCGGTCCACAGGGTGTTACTGGGTCAACAGGTCCAACAGGTCCATTAGGTCCAACTGGTGCATCGGGTCCATCTGGTTCACAAGGTCCACAAGGTGAACTTGGTCCAATTGGTCCAACAGGCCCTACAGGTAGTACAGGTCCACAAGGTCCACAAGGTGTTACGGGTTCAACAGGACCAACTGGTGTTGGTATTACAGGTGCAACAGGTGTAGCAGGTCCAACAGGTAGTACAGGCCCGCAAGGTGTTCAAGGCATTACAGGTCCAACAGGCCCACAAGGTCCAACTGGTGTAGCTGGTGAAGCAGGACCAACGGGTTCAACTGGTGTAGCTGGTGCAGCAGGCCCAACAGGTAGCACAGGTCCAGTAGGTCCACAAGGTGTTACGGGCTCCACAGGTCCAACAGGCCCAGTAGGTCAAACTGGTGTTCAAGGTGCAACGGGTGCTGTCGGTGTTACAGGTGCAACAGGTGTTACAGGTTCTACAGGTCCAACAGGTCCAGTAGGTCCAACGGGTAGTACTGGTCCAACTGGTGTGCAAGGTACCACTGGTCCAACAGGCCCCACTGGTTTACCTGGTGATATCTATTCAACAACTAGTAGTACATCACTTTCCATCGGAACAGGTAGTAAAACATTAACTGTTGCAACTGGACTTGCGTATAGTATTGGTCAATCTGTTATTATTGCATATGATGCAAGTAACAAGATGGAAGGTAGTGTTACTTCCTACAATAGTGGAACTGGACAACTAGTAGTAAATGTCACCACCGCTACAGGTTCAGGCACCTACACAGCATGGCAAGTAAGTTTGGCAGGTGCACCAGGACCAGCAGGTGTAACTGGTCCAACGGGTGCAACTGGTCCTGCGGGTCCAAACATAGCAGGATTAGTCAGTAGTTCTGCACAATACCCAGGATGGGTCACCAGTTCCGCACAAATTGATTATAACGCAATTACTAATAAGTTAAGTGGTGTCATATCATCCTCAACACAATTCAACGCATTAACTGGTACTTCTGCATCATATGCAGCTACCGCATCGTTGTCTACCGCAGTAAGTGGTGGAACTACAAATTATCTTCCACTTTGGTCATCTGCAAATACTCTTACAAAGAGTAGATTGTATTTTAGTGGATCAAATAGCTTCCTAATCGGTGCAGAACAAGTGTTTGATACAGCTGCACCAGACGTAATTGGTATTTACGCAGGATTAACCAATTCTTATAATATAGTATCTGCTCACGCAACAGTAGATAATTACTTACAAATTAATATCCGCAACTTCAGTACTGGTAGTAACGCATCATCAGACATCGTAGCAACATCTGATACTGGTAATGAAGAAACTGGATATATCGATATGGGTATTAACGGAACCAGTTATGTTGGTTCTGCAATTCACGATGTTGCAGGTGATGGGTACATTTATACTACTGGTAGTAATTTAGTTATCGGTACATCAACAGCTAATAGTACTCTTACATTATTCGCTGGTGGAGAAAACCCATCAGATGCTAAGTTTAAGATAAAAGCAAATAACCAACATCAAATTACAGGTAGTGTAAATATTAGTGGTAGTATACTACCAGCACAGGATTCTGTATTTGACCTTGGTTCACCATCATTAAAGTTTAGAAGTTTATATCTTTCAGGTTCTACTTTATATCTTGGTAATTTAGCAATTTCTGATGTCGGTGGAACACTATCCATCAGTAATTCTGGTTCAACCACTATTTCACCTATATCTGGTGCATTTACTGGTTCGTTCCTTGGTAATTTGATTGGAACATCTAGTGTTGCAACTACAGCATCATATGCACTAAACGCAGGACAAAATATTCCAGGTGGAACTGTATCTTCGTCCGCACAATATCCTGGTTGGGTCACCGCATCAAGTCAAATAGCATTGAGTGGTATCACTGGAACCACATTTGCAACCGCAAACTTTACGTTCCCACAAAACTTGACTGTCGGTGGAACACTCACGGCACAAGAAATACAAACTGAATATGTAACATCATCAATTATTTATGAAAGTGGTTCTACCAAGTTTGGTGATACCGCTGATGATACACATCAATTTACTGGTTCATTAAGTGTATTGGGAACAATTAGTGGTGGATTGGTATTACCATCAGGTGTAGTAACCGCATCAAGTCAAATTGACTATAACTCAATCACTAATAAATTAAGTGGTGTAATATCATCCTCAACACAATTTAATGCACTAACTAGTACTTCCGCATCATTTGCAACCACAGCAAGTGCAGCAACTAGTATTACATTCACACCAGCAACCGCATCGTTTGCAACAACTGCATCGTTTGCATTAAACGCTGGTCAAAATATTCCAGCAGGAACAGTATCAAGTTCGGCACAATATCCTGGTTGGGTCACCAGTTCCGCACAAATTGATTACAATAGTATACAAAATAAATTAAGTGGTGTAATATCAAGTTCTACACAATTCAATGCACTTTCTGGTACATCAGCATCGTTTGCATTAACAGCAAGTTATGTAGCAGGTGCAGCAAGTGATTGGAACTCGTTAGCAAACAAACCACTAGATATCGTAAGTAGTTCTACACAAGTTAAGGCATTCTTACCTGGTGGTAGTGTAAGTTCATCTGCACAATTCCCTGGTTGGGTAACTAGCTCGGCACAAATAGTCTGGTCATCCGTAAACTATAATGCAGGAATAGTCAGTAGTTCAGCACAAGTTCAACCATTACTTCCTGGTGGTACGGTTAGTAGTTCAGCACAATATCCAGGATGGGTTACTGGTTCTGCACAAATTGTAGTGCAAAATACAACAGGTATTGGTGCATTAGCAACCACTGGTTCAAATACATTTGTCGGTAATCAAGTCATTAGTGGTTCATTAACAACCACCGCAGATACAATGACCTTTAATGGGTCAATGGCTGTATCTGGTGCACTTTCATTAACTGGTAGTCTAAATGTATTAAATGGTGGATTTACTGGTTCGTTAACTGGTAGTGCAACCACGGCAACATCTGCATCATTCGCAACCACAGCAAGTGCAGCAACCAGTATTACCTTTACACCAACTACTGCATCATTTGCAACCACAGCAAGTGCAGCAACTAGTATTACATTCACACCAGCAACCGCATCGTTTGCAACTACCGCATCATTTGCATTAGCAACTGCAGGAACTGTGCAAAATGCAAATACTGCATCATATGTAGCATATGCAAATATTGATGGCAAACCAACACTTGTATCAAGTTCTGGTCAAGTCAAAGATTTATTACCTGTTGGTATAGTAAGTTCTTCTGGACAATATCCTGGTTGGGTTACATCATCCAATCAAGTATTATTGAGTGGTATTAGTGGCACAACTTTCTCAACTGGTGACTTTACGTTCCCATCAAGTAATTTAAAGGTCACTGGTTCATTAACAGTATTGGGTGATATTAGTGGTGGATTATTATTACCAGCAGGAATAGTAACCGCATCATCACAGATAGTTTGGGCATCGGTAAATTATAATACTGATATAGTCAGTAGTTCTACACAAACCCAACGATTACTTCCTGGTGGAACTGTATCAAGTTCAGCACAATATCCTGGTTGGGTGACCGCATCTGGTCAAGTTGATATCACATCAACTACTGGATATTCCACCTTTAGCTCATCATTAGCAACAGTGGATGCGGGACAAACAACTCGTATTGATAATCTAGCAAGTTTAACCAGTTCATACGCAATTAATTCTACTATTCAAGGTCAACTCGCTGGTGTAATTTCTAGTTCTACGCAATTTAATGCATTAACTAATACATCAGCATCATTTGCAACTACTGCGTCATTTGCACTAGCAACATCTGGGGTTGTGCAAAATGCAAACACTGCATCGTATGTAGCATATGCAAATGTTGATGGAAAACCAACACTTGTATCGGCATCATCACAAATTGATATTACAACAACTACAAATTATTCTACATTTAGTTCTTCAATTGCAACCAAGAATGACCTACAAGATGTATCAATTAGTTCGTTAAATGCAGCAACTAGCTCATACGCAATTAATTCTACAATTCAATCACAACTTGCTGGTGTTGTATCAAGTTCTACCCAAATTAAACCACTACTTCCAGATGGAACGGTATCATCATCTGCACAATACCCAGGATGGGTGACTGCATCAAGTCAAATTGATTACAACTCAATTACTAATAAGTTAAGTGGTGTATATAGTAGTTCAGCATTCACATCACCAAGTCAAGGTACTGCAAGATTAACATTAAACGGTGTTCAGTTAACTGACGTTGATTTGGGTGTCCAAACAACAGACACACCAACATTTGCTGGAGTAAGTAGTTCTAATCATATTACCCCAACTGTGGACAATACTTATAACTTGGGCTCACCAGAAAAGCGTTGGGCAAATATATACACAGGCGACTTAGTATTATCTAATGAAGGTTCTTCAGGTAACATCGTAGACGGAACGACAGGTAACTGGACAATTCAAGAAGGTGAAGAACACTTATATATGATTAATAATAAATCGGGTAAGAAGTATAGATTTATGTTAGTGGAGATTAACTAATGCCAATTATAGCGGGTCAGATTACAGGTTCAGCACTTACCGCATCAGTAGATTATACATTACTCGCTAATATACCAGCGGGTATCGTATCTGGTGCTGCACAAGTTGCCCCACTACTTCCAGCAGGAACGGTATCAAGCTCTGGTCAAGTAGATTACAATTCCATAACAAACAAGTTATCTGGTGTTGTATCTTCATCAACACAAGTTCAACCATTATTACCTGGTGGAACAGTCAGTGCATCAAACCAAGTAGATATTACAGCTACTACCAACTATTCAACGTTTAGTTCATCGTTAGCAACTGTTGATGTTGGTCAAACTACTCGTATTGATAATTTAGCAAGTTTAACCAGTTCATATGCAATAAATTCAACCATTCAAGGACAACTTGCTGGTGTGGTATCAAGTTCCACACAAGTTCAACCACTACTTCCTGGTGGCACCGTTTCGTCGTCGGGTCAAGTCAATATAACAGCAACTACCGGATATTCAACTTTTAGTTCATCAATTGCAACCAAAAACGATACACAAGATATATCTATTGGTGCATTAAATGCAGCAACTAGCTCATATGCTGTAAATGCAACAATTCAAGGTCAACTCGCTAACGTAGTATCATCATCTGCACAAGTAAAACCATTATTACCAGCAGACACAGTATCAAGTTCTGGTCAAGTCAGTATTACCGCAACTACTGGTTACTCAACTTTTAGTTCATCAATTGCAACAAAAAATGATACGCAAGATGTATCAATAAATGCACTAAACGCAGCAACCAGTTCATATGCAATTAACGCAACAATTCAAGGTCAACTTGCTAACGTAGTTTCTTCTTCTACACAAGTTAAACCATTACTTCCTGGTGGAACGGTAAGTGCATCAGGACAAGTGGACATTACTGCCACCACAAACTATTCTACTTTTAGTTCATCATTAGCAACAGTAGATGCGGGACAAACTACTCGTATTGACAATTTAGCAAGTTTGACAAGTTCATACGCAATCAATGCTACAATCCAATCGCAACTTGCAGGGGTCGTATCAAGTTCAGCACAAGTAAAACCATTATTACCAGATGGAACAGTAAGTTCTTCTGGACAAGTTGTAGTGCAAAATACTACGGGTATTGGTGCTTTAGCAACAACTGGGTCAAATACATTTACTGCAAATCAAACAATTACTGGTTCACTATTCATTAGTCAAAACCTTACCGTATTAGGTTCGTCATCTATTAGTTATATTTCACAAAGCACATTAAATATTGGTACGAATGTAATCACAATGAACACCAATACACCAGGTACAAGATTTGGTGGTATTGAAGTAATTGACTCCGGTTCATCACCACTTCGTAGTGGGTCATTATATTTTGACTCAATTAATGACCAATGGATATTCGTTCATCAAAATACAGCAGGTGGAACTACATCATCTGTAGTTGTGATGGGACCAGCAACATTTAATAATATTGGTAATGAAACATATCTTACACAAAATCGTGTATTAAAGAGTGCTGGATTAGAACATATCACCGACTCGCAAATTACAGATAACGGTGTCACCGTATCTATTACCAATGGATTGTCGGTTGGAACAAACCTTACCGCATCCAACGCTACAATTAGTGGTTTAACTGCAAATCAAGCAGTATTTACAGATGCAAATGATACATTGGTATCTGTTGCAACCACTGGCACTGGTGATGTAGTACGCGCAGCATCACCAACATTAACTGGCACATTATCCGCTGCTAACATTACCGCAACTGGTACAATGTTGTTAGCAGGTATTATATCACAATCAAGTCAAGTTAGTTTGACTGGAACAACTGGATATTCTACATTTAGTTCATCTATTGCAACAAAAAATGATTTACAAGATGTATCCATCAATGCACTAAACGCAGCGACCAGTTCATATGCAGTAAACTCCACTATCCAAGGTCAATTAGCTGGAGTTGTATCAAGTTCTACGCAAGTTAAGCCACTACTTCCTGGTGGAACTGTAAGTGCATCAGGTCAAGTAGATATTACAGCAACTACTGGATATTCCACATTTAGTTCGTCTTTAGCAACAGTAGACGATGGACAAACTACCCGCATCGATAATTTAGCAAGTTTAACCAGTTCATACGCAATCAACTCAACAATACAAAGTCAACTAGCTGGTGTTGCATCAAGCTCAGCACAAGTCAAAGCATATTTACCAGCAGATACAGTTAGTAGTTCTACACAAGTAGTAGCCGGAATTGCAAACCAAACGATTGCACCAACAAATGTAAATGCAACTAATATATTAAGTGGTTCGGTACTACAAACTGGAACGAATGCATTAATTGGTGGTAAACTAGCTGTTACGGGTGCGTTGGAAGTAACAGGTACAGTCACCGCATCTAATTTAAATGCAAACCAAGCAGTATTCACGAACGCAAGTGATGGATTAGTATCAAACGCAATCACTGGTACTGGTAATGTTGTAATGAGTGCATCACCAACTCTAACAGGTACATTAACAGCAGCTAACATCACTGCAAACGGTACATTACTATTACAAGGTATTTATTCTTCATCAACACAAGTAGACTATAATAGTATTCAAAATAAGTTAAGCGGTGTAATCTCGTCATCCACACAATTTAATGCATTAACTGGAACATCGGCATCATTCGCAGCAACAGCATCATTTGTAAACACACTATTACAAACAGTAAGTGCATCTGGTGATATTGCAGCAGGTGTAAATCTTGTATCAAACTTCTCCTCAGGTGATGAAGGTGGTGAAATACAATTAGCAAGACCACAAACTAATAGTAGTATAAGTGGTAGTGTCACCATTGACATATATCAAAATAAGCTTCGTATTTTTGAAGCGAACTCACCAAACCGTGGAGCATTTATAGACTTTACTGGATTAGCAAGTGGTGTAAATAGAAACTTACTTGGTAATGATGGTATTGTATCAAGTTCCGCACAAGTTAAACCATTACTTCCTGGTGGAACAGTAACCAGTTCTGCAGCATCATCACCAAGCCAAGGTACCGTTCGTATTAGTATCAACGGTGTTGACACAGACGTAGATACAGGATTACAAACTGGTGATAGTCCAACCCTTACAGGATTAACCGTAACTAACCTCAACGCAAGCCAAGCAGTCTTTACTAACGGTAGCGATTTATTAGTATCGAACGCAATCACGGGTACTGGAAATGTGGTAATGAGTGCATCACCTACATTAACTGGTACAATTACGGCGGATAAGATGGTAATGTCTGGGTCACAATTTGCAGGTATCGTGTCGGGTAGTGGTACACAATACAGATTGGTGGTTCCAGTTGGGACAAATCAATACGCAACCTAATAGAAGGTTAATATTTTTAGAAAAAGGCATCCAGACGGGTGCCTTTTTTCGTTTATTCGAGTATAAAATGATATTTATACGGGGGTGTATACACTTTAGTTTGAGCATAATATGAGTTTATTAAAAGTCAATAACATTTCGGGTAGTAGTACTAGTATTACCTTTGAGGACAATGTTACATTTAGTAAAGCTGTTAATATTTCATCTGGATCTATTACGGCAAGTTTTGCTATCGCAAACGCATCTATTGAAAAAGAAAAACTTACAAATGATGCCAGAGACTTCGTAAACATTCTCAATAAACCAGCAGGACTTATTAGTAGTTCTGGGCAGTTCGTAAGTGCAATTTCTGGGTCATCCCTTAGTTTGGGTGGTATTATTGCAACGGGTAGTATTAGAACTACCGATGTATTTAGTGGTAGTGGTGCTCAACTATTTGGATTACCAAATGCAGCATTAAATAACAGTTCTATTACAATCAACGGAACAGCAGTTTCACTTGGTGGAACCAGAACCCTCACCACCACAGATATTAGTGAAGGAACTAATCAATATTATACAGATGCACGGGTAAAGTCTAAGTTAGACACCGAAACTGTAGTCAGTAGTTCGGGTCAAATTAATTATCAAGCAATTACAGGACAACCAACTGTCAACACACTGGGCAGTGATGGTAATAAATCATTTACCATCACCACAGGTATTTTCGTCACAGCATCGGGTGGAGCAGATGGTATCGTTCTTACAAATGATACTGGAAACTATACACTTCGTTTACGTACAGTTGACGGAACCGTTTCATCATCTGCACAAGTAGCAGCAGGACTTCCAGCAGGAGTAGTATCATCGTCCACACAAGTTAAACCATTACTTCCTGGTGGAACAGTTTCATCATCCGCACAATACCCAGGATGGGTCACCGCATCAAGTCAAATTGATTACAATTCAATTACAAATAAATTAAGTGGTGTAGTTTCTGCATCAGCACAGGTTCAACCACTATTACCAGCAAATACTGTTTCAGCATCGGCACAAGTCAAAGTATTTTTACCAGACGGAACAGTAAGTGCATCAGCACAATATCCTGGCTGGATTACCTCATCTACACAAGTAGTTCAATCATTACCTGGTGGTACTGTAAGTGCATCAGCACAATATCCTGGATGGGTCACGGCATCATCGCAAATTGATGTTCGTAATACAGTAGGCATTGCAACTATCGCAACCACTGGTTCTAATATCTTTATTGGCAACCAAACAATGTCTGGTTCCGTTACCGTAACAGGTAATTTAAATGTACTAGGTAGTTCATCTATTCTTTATACTACCGCATCAGAACTTGTTGTTGGTGATAACAAAATCGTTGTAAATTCAACCGATGCATTTAGATTTGCTGGATTACAAATTATTGACTCGGGTTCAGCATCACCAACAACTGCTTCATTCTATTGGGATGGTTTGAACCATAAATTTATTTACGAAAATCTTAGTGGGTCTGATTATAACAGTGCAATTTTCTTAGCAGGTCCAAAAAATACTGGAACACTTGGAAACGAACCAATATTAACTACTGGTCGTGTACCTGTAGCAACTGGTGGTGACCATTTAGATAATAGAGTTCAATCAAGTTCTATTCGTATTGATTTTACAACACTTAGAACAGACATTGAAGCAGGATTGTTTATCACGGGGTCAACAACAGCATCGGGTCACATCGTTCCATCAGCAACAGATATATACGACCTCGGTTCACCATCATTAAAATTTAGAAGTTTATATCTTTCAGGTTCTACATTATATCTTGGAACTCTTGCATTATCTGATGTTGGTGGTACATTGTCGGTCAGTCCTTCAGGATCACCAGCAGGAACCAACTCACCTGTATCTGGTGCATTTACTGGTTCATTCAAGGGTAATGGTAGTCAATTAACTAATATTTCTAACTCGGCATTACCAGGTGGTGTAGTATCCTCATCTACACAATTACCAGCAGGAACAGTTAGTAGTTCAGCGCAATATCCTGGTTGGGTCACTGCTTCTTCACAAATTGACTATAACTCAATTACTAATAAGTTGAGTGGGGTATATAGTAGCTCTATACAAATATCAGATAACTTACCAGCAGGAACAGTATCAAGTTCTGGACAAATTAATGCGGGTGCAACAGCAAACTTTGCAACCGCAGTAGCAGCACAACTTGGTACCGTACATTCTGGTAGCTTTATGAGTACCGCAACTACCAACAACTTACCAGAAGGTGTCACCAACCTTTACTATACAGATGCACGAGTAAAAACCAAGATGAGTGGTGATGTCGTTCATTCTGGTAGTTTCCTTGGAACAGCAACAACAGATAATTTACCACAAGGTGCAACTAACAAATATTTCGCAAATTCGTTAGTATTGAGTTATATCGACTCGTTAGCGGTTGTCAGTAGTTCACAACAAATTAAAAATAATTTACCAGCAGGAACCGTTAGTAGTTCAACACAAATTGCAGCAGTTCAAGTTACTAGTGCAAGTTACGCATTAACAGCAAGTTTAGCAATCGGTGTATCGGGTTCACTTGCGGTCAATACCGATGGACTAAATGAAGGTACAACAAACCTATATTATTCAGATGCAAGAGTTAAGACAAAGTTAAATGTAGAAAACGTACATTCCGCAAGTTTCTTGGGAACAGCAACAACCACTAATTTAGCAGAAGGTATCAATCTATACTTCACCAATCAACGTGTGAAGGATGCACTTCCTGGTGTGGTTTCAAGTTCTACACAATTACCAGTATTACTTCCTGGTGGTGTCGTATCCAGTTCAGCACAATATCCTGGTTGGGTTACCAGTTCTACACAAATTAACACAGGTTCATTTAATGGATCGTTTGTTGGAACATTCACTGGCTCAGTATTAGCAAATAATGGTGTAGTATCTGGAGCATCACAAGTAGCATCATTATTACCAGGTGGAACGGTATCTTCATCACTACAATATCCTGGTTGGGTAACCAGTTCAACACAAGTCGTATGGGCATCGGTAAATTACAATACTGGTATCGTATCTAGTTCTACACAAGTTCAACCATTACTTCCTGGTGGAACTGTATCAAGTTCGGCACAATACCCAGGATGGGTGACTGCATCAAGTCAAATTGATTACAACTCAATCACCAATAAGTTGAGTGGTGTAGTATCATCATCTACACAAGTAGTATCGTTGGTCGCATCACAAAATATAACACCAGCATCGGTCACCGCAACATATATTACTGCATCAAGCTTGACTGCAAATCAAGCAGTATTTACTAATGGTGATGATGGATTGGTCAGTAATGCAATAACGGGAACGGGTAATGTAGTAATGTCAGTATCACCAACATTAACAGGTACATTAACAGCAGCGAATATTACAGCAACGGGAGCAACATTATTATCTGGTTCACAATTCTCTGGAATAGTGTCTGGTAGTGGAACCGAATATAGATTGGTGGTTCCTGTTGGAACAAATCAATACGCAACCTAATAAGAGGTTTTATTAAATATGGGTCTTAATGAACAAATTCTCGCTGGGGCAGCAGCACTAAAGCGTGAAAATATAATAATTCCAATAGAAACAGCAAGTGTTCAGTATACAGGGTCAATTGATATGGGTCGTGTATTCGCTATTACTGCGGTACAAGGTTCTAAAATCTGTCGGATAAGACTGTATATGGACTCCGGTAGCCGTAACGATGGTACGGAATTGGCAAGACCATTTATTTCTCAAAGTGTCCCATCTACAATTAGTTTAATAACAGATATTAATTTAGATAACGAAGCATTGTTCAGATTAGCTCCTCCTGTTTTTGGAGTAAACCTTGACAATCCTATCAAGAGTAGTATATATTACACTATTGATTCCAGTTCTGGAGCAAATCTAGATGCTGGTGACAAAATAACATTTACTAGATTTTTGATGGAAGATCCTGCGGTAAGTAATATATCAGGAGTAGATACACACAAAACCTTGATTATCAGTGCATCTGGATTGGCATCAGGTAGTCATAGAACAGGTAGTATTAGTTCACCACGAACATACTTAGCATACGCAGTGGAACCAACAGTTGCACCAATTAGACTAAGACTTTATACAAGTCAAAGTTATAGAGATAGTGTTGGTGAAATCTCCAGATCATTTGGAACAGAACCATCGCAAAGTAGTGGTTTGATAGCAGATTTTTATATGGAAGATGTTGCTAAAACACCAATGACACCAATATTAATTGGTAGAAATGACGCAGATTTATTGAACCCAGCATTATTATCAGCAGATCAAACCACATATTACACAATTACAAATGGTTCTGGCACAGGAACTATATCGGGGTCAATTTATATATTTTCACTAGAAGATTGAGGTTATTATGAGTGTTCAAATGTTTCGTGAATTACAAGAATTAATCGATACGGCACAACATATAGTTATTGCAGTTATTGTAGCTGAAGGGTGTGAAAATTACAAAGGTAAATTTTTGACTGATTTGGAAAATCAAATCAAAGGTCAAGAAAACCCAGTACATTTACACACTATTTGTTATCGTGAAGAACCAATTATGTTCCCACGACCAATGACACAAGCAGTGTATTATTTTGCACCAAAGAATTATACACCACTTTTTTATCGTCAAGGTGCAAGAGCAATGGATGCACCGATTGATATCGTCACAGCAATCAAAATGACGCAAGGTATGTCCTATGCAGAAGCTGCATATGGTGCAGATAAGATGGAAAGTTACGAACGAACGGAACATTTAGTAAAGAACGAAGATACGTCAAAGTTTCCGTCATTGTTTCAACAAGCACGTAATTTTGCAAAAGAAATGTGGCACGCTGGAAAAAACGCAGCAGTTGGATTACCTGTTTTGGTAGATGCGGATGTTGCATATAATAGATTTGAAACGTGTCGTGGGTGTGAGTTTTTGACACAAGATAGTTTTCGTTGTGAAAAATGTGGGTGTTTTATGAAAACTAAGACACAAATCGCAACATCTTCATGCCCAATTGGAAAATGGCACGCAGTAACGCAGTAAAAATAAAGTAGATAACTTGTTGGTGGATATTTATACTAGAATACTATGTTAAGATTTTTTCCGTATAGAACATTTAGTTCATCCTTCGCATTCACGGGGTCAGCAGCACAAACTGCATCGTTCGTGTTGTCTGGAACAACTGCATCATTCTCACTAACTGGTGGTGGTGCAACTGGTCCTGTAGGACCAACATCGATAGTTCAAGGTATCACAGGTGTTACGGGTCCAACAGGTATCGGTCCAACAGGTCCACGTGGAGTTACAGGACCAACAGGTCCACGGTCTGCCACAGGTCCAACTGGTCCAACGGGTATCACAGGACCAACAGGAGCAACAGGTGCTACGGGAGCATCAGCAACAGGTCCAACTGGACCAATCGGTGTTTCTGGTAGCACAGGTCCAACAGGACCAACTGGTGCAACTGGTGTGGTGGGTATTACGGGCGCAACAGGACCAACAGGAGCAACAGGTCCAAGTGGTGCAACAGGTATTCAAGGTATTGCAGGACCACAAGGTGTTACTGGAGCAACAGGTCCAACTGGTGCAACAGGTGTCGCGGTGTCGGGTATCCAAGGACCAACAGGTGTAACTGGTCCATCAGGTCCGTTTGGGTCATCTGGACCTGGAGGAACGATTGGTATTACAGGACCAACAGGTGCAACTGGTGCACAGGGTACGGCGTTTACAGGACCAACTGGGGCAACTGGGGCAACAGGAGCAACTGGACCTGCAGGAGCACAGGGAGCAACAGGTCCAACAGGTGCAAACACACCATAATAGAGAGAAAGTGTTATGACGTTTAAATTTTTTCCGTTTGATGTACCAACTACAAGTTCATTTGCAATAAACACCCGTGCAACATTTACGGCATCTATTGCAACGAATAGTGGTTCTGCATACGCAACGGCGTCATACGCAATAGGTGGGTCAACGGGTGCAACAGGTCCAAGTGGTCCGCAAGGTGCAACTGGTGCAACGGGACCAACAGGACCAACTGGTGTTTCTGGGTCAACTGGTGTTTTGGGTGTTTCGGGTTCAACTGGCCCACAAACATCAGGTTCTACAGGTCCAACAGGTCAAAGTGGTCCAAGTGGAGCAACGGGTCCAACAGGCCCAACAGGTATCACAGGATCTACAGGTGTCATCGGTATCACAGGACCATCGGGTGTTCGTGGTGCAACGGGTGCAACAGGACCAACAGGACCAACTGGACCAACAGGTAGCGTAAGTATTACTGCTGGTATTATTGGTGTGTCGGGTGTTACTGGACCAACAGGTTCATCAGGTCCAACAGGAGTGCAAGGAAGCACAGGACCAACTGGTGTTGGACCAACGGGAGCTACGGGTCCAACAGGACCATCAGGTAGTGCAGGTCCAACAGGTCCAGTAGGACCAACAGGTGCAACTGGTGCAGTCGGACCATCTGGTTCATCTGGTCCAAATACCTTCGGGGTTGTCGGCATCACAGGTGCAACAGGTCCAACAGGTGTAGTCGGACCAACAGGACCACAAGGAAACGCTGGTCGAGCTGTATTCTTTATTACAGGATCGTGTAATCAAACACATTCTGATATTACGGTTCCACACAGTGACGTTGCAGCAAGTCATACAGACATTGCAGCTGCACACACTGATACCACCATCAATGCTTCACATAGTGATATAGTCACCACAACACCAGCATCGCATACAGACAATACTACACCATTCGTCAATACAACGATTAACGCGTCACATAGTGATACGACAATCAACGCATCACATAGTGATATCGCACACACTAATACTACAATCAATGCAGCACACACAGACAACACTACACCATTTAGTAATATTGCATTCACAAATACTACGATAAACGCAGCACACACAGATAATACCACCCCGTTTAGTAATATTGCATTTGTAAATACTACTATTCCTAGTGTGCACACGAATATTACAGCAGCACACACAGATAACACTACACCAAAAACACATACAGATATCAGTCATTCGAATATATCTGCTGCACATACAAATATTGGATTTAGTAACATAGGATTTAGTAATAGTTATACACCACATTCAAATGTGGGTCACACGGATATCGCATTTGCTAATACAGGATTTAGTAATAGTTACACACCACATACCAATATTGGTGCAGCACATACCGATACTACCATCAATGCTTCACACGTTAACAGTTATACCGCACATCAAAACGTAGGGCACGGAGATACAAATTTCGTAAATAGTTATTCACCAGCACAGTGTTCGCAATGTCCTGGTGGAAATCCTGCGGAATGTGATGAGTTCTGTGATTGTTATCCAAACTGCGGTTGTCAAGATAATATATGCGTTGGGGTATAATAAAATGTTTATAATGGGAAATAAATAATGCCAGGTCCAACACACACAAATATAGCTCATAGTGATATAGCATTTGATAATGTCGCAGCTGCACACACAGACTTTACACAGAATGCTTCTCATACCGATAATACTACGCCGTTTAACAATATTGCTGCGGCACATACAAATATTGCTCATAGTAATCAAGGATTTCTCAATACTTCGTTTAGTAATATTGCAAAAGCACATACAAATATTTCGCACACTAACACAGGATTTAGTAATAGTTACACACCATTTGATAATGTAGCATTCGTTAACACAACCACACCTGGTACGCACACAGATAATACCACACCGTTTTCAAATAGTTACACACCACAAACACACACAGATATTAGTCATAGTAATATTTCTGCAGCTCATACGGATAATACTACTAATGCAAGTCATACGGATATATCTCATAGTAATATATCAGCAGCCCACACAGATAACACCACTAATGCAAGTCATAGTGATATTGCCTTTAGTAATATTACGATTAACGCAAGTCATACCGATATTACCATCAATGCAAGTCACACCGATATCGCAGCGGCACATACTGATACCACCATCAATGCATCACACACCAACATAGTTAGTACCACACCAGCATCACATACCGATAGCACAACACCATTTACAAATAGTACTACTCCACACTCAAATGTTGCGGCCGCTCACAGTAACGCATTCCTATAATACATTATGTCGCAATTTTTTCCACTAGGTACACCAACAACTGCAAGCACAGCACTCACCAGTAGTTTAGCATTTACCGCAACTTATGCGGTCAATGTGAATGTGTTGACCGCATCGTATGGTCCTGGACCAACAGGCCCACAAGGTGATAAGGGGCCATCAGGTCCAACGGGACCAACAGGGTCAGCAGGTTCAGGGTCTACAGGGCCAACAGGTGCAACAGGTCCAACGGGACTAACTAGTTCAGGTCCAACAGGTCCAACAGGACCAACGGGGTCAATCGGTGTTACAGGTATTACAGGACCAACAGGGGTAACTGGAAGCACAGGACCAACAGGACCAACTGGTATTACAGGAGTTATCGGTATCACAGGCATCACAGGTCCAACAGGTATTGCATCATTTACGTCAGGTTCAACTGGTGCAACAGGACCTACTGGAGCAACTGGTGCAACAGGTGTGGTGGGTATTACTGGAGCAACAGGTATCATCGGTATTACAGGTCCAACAGGATTAACTAATCTTGTGGGTATCACAGGTCCAACAGGTCCAGTAGGACTACCAACTACGGGTTCTACAGGTCCAAGTGGTCCACAAGGAGCAACTGGGGTGGTAGGTACTGGTGGTATTTCTGCAGGAGCGGCAGCATCGGGTGTAATCGGTATCACTGGTATTACTGGTGTCCAAGGACCAACAGGACCACAAGGAAGCCGTGGTGTGGATGCAGAATGTCCCGCAGGATTTGTGACCTGCACGGAAGGGGCTCCATCATCGGGGTCAAATAGTTATACAAACCCAAATAGTAGTATATATTCTGTGGTTTGTGCAGCAAGACCAGTAGGTTGTTTAGGAACATTTACGTGTGTATAACGTCATTTTTATAAGTAAAGATGT
>SXGQ01135023.1_pt1 | contig 21303 bp, 11 predicted proteins | sample 3178371 | NCBI WGS metagenome assembly SXGQ01 (sample SAMN11356859, study PRJNA531348) | freshwater metagenome | isolation source: freshwater sample F1-20 | place: China: Fuxian Lake, Yuxi | collected 2017-12-25 | reverse complement strand
GCGGACTGCAAAATCTATTTTCAATTTATTTACCTTTAGCTAACGAAACATTAATCTTTGAAAGTACAACAGTTGATGTTTTACAAATTGCATACGCTAAAGGTGAAAAATTAATTGAGGTTTTTAATTTTGAGAAATGGGAAAAGTTAAAGGAACAGAGCCGGTTAAAAAGTTAGTCCTCAGTGATAATGCGAAAAAAATTATTGCAGGAATGAAAAAGGTCCGCGAAGATCTAATCGCCTACAAAAAATCCAAAAACAGCCCACTTGTTGTGCTAAGAGATGGGAAAATCGAACTCGTTGATCCATTTACTTTGTAGCCTCGACAGGCATTTTGCCAAAGGCAAAAATCCTGTCACCTTAATCTCAATTGGTAGTCCCGACAGGAGCAAGTTCGAACTTTTTATTTGAAGATTTTGTTTCCGTGGGCAAAGTTCAGTTTTGTAAGTAATTACAGTTTTAGAATTTATACTAGGCCATATATGCTATTAATGTATTGAAAGATAAAGGTGTAATCATTATGTGTTTAAATTCCTGTCAATCACTATCATATTTTCTTCAATAATAAATTTAAGTCAGACTATCATTTTGTTTGGGTTGATGAAAAAAGTTGGGTTAGTGGTCTTGAAATTAACTCGATTATTAAATTAGCTATTGTAGCGTTACTTAATAATCAGGAATTATATTAACTATTTAAGGTAGACACTTGACTTAAAAGGAAAGGTTTAAAAATCGGTCTAACTTAAAAACTGCAAAAGTTCCATCTATTGAATGCCTTTTATTTTGCTTCAACGTTTGCGTGAACAACTTTGTTTGGCAAATCTAGAATATTTACTACTTTAAGGTTGTAAGCTATTCAAAACTTACCAAATGAAACCAAGCATTATAACTTTTGGGGAACTTTTACTACGCCTGTCTCCTCCGGATCGTCTTCGTTTTTCACAAGCAAACTCATTTAATGTCGTTTATGGCGGTGCGGAGACTAACGTAGCAGTGGCACTGGGGGCCTGGGGTATTCCCACTAAATTGGTAACGGCACTTCCCTCGAATCCATTAGGGGATGCAGCAATCCAGCATTTAAAAAAAGAAGGCATTGGCCTTGATCATGTAGCCAGGACTGGGGAGCGTTTGGGAATTTATTTTGTAGAGGAAGGTACCTCCGTACGTTCCACCCAGGTAGTTTATGACCGAAAAGATTCTTCTTTCGCTCAATCTACCGTTGGACAGTTTGACTGGGAATTTATTTTGAAAGACGCTAGTTGGTTTCATACTACTGGAATCACTGCCGGGTTAAGTACATCATTGGCTACTGAGACCTCAAATGCGCTTCGTATTGCTAAAGAGAAGGGACTTACCACTAGCTTTGATTTGAATTATCGCGCGCAGCTGTGGACCAGAGATGCAGCAAAAAGGGTATTACAAAAAATACTTCCTTTTGTAGATGTTTTTATTGGCCTGGATACTCATATGCAAGAGTTATTTGGCATTTCTTATTCGGAAGAGCTAAAAGACGCTCCATCCCTTTATTTGAAAGAAATTCAACAACGTTTTGGATGTAAAATGGTAGCTGCTTCATTGCGTGAATCGCTCAGCCCAACAGCAATTCGCTGGAAAGGTATTGCTTATGACGGGGTTACCCATTTTACCTCTGCCGAATATGATCTTTCTGTGGTGGATCGTATTGGAACAGGGGATGCTTTTACGGCCGGGTTGATCTATGCCCTGATGCAAAATAAAACCCCGCAGGAGGGGTTAGAATTTGCGGTTGCTACTGGCGCCTGGAAGCATACCGTTTTTGGTGATCATATGATCGCAAGTCTGGCTGAAATTGAATCATTACTACAGGGGGATAGGGGAGGTTCTATTCGTCGCTAAATCTATTTTTATGACTGCCAGTCAATCTAGCTCATTAATGCTTCAGCAAGGAATAATACCCCTCTATTACCATGACGATTTATTAGTATGTCTCGAGCGCATGAAAGCATTGTACGATGCGGGGGTGCGAGTAATTGAGTTTACCAATAGAGGAGATAAAGCACTTTCGAACTTTTCACAAATGATAGTAAGAAGAAATGAACTATTCCCGGATTTACAACTAGGAGTGGGCACTATTTTTACTTCCGTAATAGCAGAATCTTTTCTTGCAAAGGGCGCCGATTTTTTAGTAAGTCCTGTCTTTTCATTAGAGGTGCTTAGTATCGCCAAAGAAAATAACAAACTATATATACCAGGTTGCTTTACGCCTACTGAAATTAATGCAGCCGCTCTAGCAGGTTGTAGTTTAATTAAAATTTTTCCTGCACAAGTGTTGGGATCTTCTTTCATCAAGTCTGTTAAAGAACTCTTTCCGAAAGTTCATTTTATGGCTACTGGAGGAATTAAACTATCGGAGCTTACAACTTGGTTTGACGCTGGCGTTAGTACTATTGGTATTGGGGGACCGCTTTTCAGTGCAGTTTCAACCAATACTGAATTGGAAAGTAAAATGCGAGGATTGTTGGAGCAAATAGGGTTGAAGCGCATTGAATAAATTATCCAGTTAAAATATTTTCATGACTAATTCTTCACCCGGTTCTGTAGGTAATTATCGTTGGCGTATTTGTGCACTGCTATTTTTTGCTACCACTATAAATTATCTTGACAGACAGGTACTGAGTTTGTTAAAGCCTACACTAGAGGATCAATTTGGTTGGACTAACCAGCAATATGCAAATATTGCATCCGTATTTCAATTTACCTATGCAGTGTCATTGCTTCTGGCAGGAAGATTTATTGATAAACTTGGCACTAAGTCTGGATTTTCCTGGGCAATTATAATATGGAGTCTTGGTGCCATGATGCATGCGTTGGCTATTCCAATGGGTGAATTCTTTCTGCCTGCTCTTGGTGTATTTGGAATTATTGCAGTACCTGTATCTGTTTTTGGATTCATGATTGCACGATTTGTGCTTGCAGTGGGGGAGGCTGGTAACTTTCCTGCTGCCATCAAAGCCACCGCTGAATATTTTCCTCAAAAGGAACGTTCATTAGCTACAGGCATATTCAATTCAGGAGCCAATATTGGTGCGATCCTCGCTCCTTTGTCTGTTCCCTGGATAGCCGAGGTTTGGGGATGGCAGATGGCCTTTATAATCATTGGAGCCATTGGTTTTGTATGGTGGTTCTTTTGGCAAAGAATGTATGATCATCCCTCTCGACAAAAAATAATGTCTGATGCGGAAAGAATATATATACTTGGTTCAAATTCCAATTCTCAGGAGCATGAAAAAAAAGCCAATATATCATGGTTGGTTTTACTGAAGTATCGCGCCACCTGGGCTTTCACTTTAGGTAAATTTTTTACCGACGGTGTTTGGTGGTTTTATTTGTTTTGGCTACCTGCTTATTTGAAAGACCAGTATAATCTTACTGGCGTTTCAATCATGCTCCCTTTAACGGTTTTATATAGTTTAACAATGTTCGGCAGTATAGGAGGTGGCTATTTACCAACACTACTCACTGCTGGCAAACGAAGTATTTATCAAACCAGACTTCGAGCAATGGGAGGCATTGCGTTATTGCCGCTGGTGGTATTGTTAGCGCAACCTTTTGGTACGGTAAGTGTGTGGATTCCAGTGTTGTTAATTGGATTGGGGGCTGCTGCACACCAGGCCTGGAGTGCGAATTTATTCACTACGGTCAGTGATATGTTTCCTCAGCAGGCCGTGGCTTCTGTGGTGGGTATCGGTGGAATGGCCGGAGGAATAGGAAGTGTGATCATTACGCAAGTGGGTGGTCACTTGTTTGATTACTATAAGGCTGTGAGTCAAATTGAGACTGGCTACGCAATCATGTTTGCTTTTTGCGCGGTAGCTTATTTGATCGCATGGGCTGCGATTAAACTATTAGTACCTGTTGAAAAATCGATTCAGCTCTAAACTATAAGCTACTTACTTCTCAACTATTCAATTGATGAAATTCCAAAAAATATTATTGGCGATTCAACTTATTCTTTGTGCTACTTCTTTAATTGCACAAAATCCCAAATCGCAGGAAACACAAGGGGAAAATCACGTAGCTGCTCGCGCTCCTCGTCATGGAGAAGCGCAGTCTTTATCCTCTATACCTGGTGGAAGAAAGATGAATGTAATTTTTATCTTGACTGATGACCACCGTTATGACTTCATGGGTTTCACTGGAAGACTACCCTGGCAGAGAACTCCTACTATGGATCGCATGGCAAGGGAGGGTGCGCATATGAAGAATGCCTTTGTGACGACGTCTCTTTGTTCGCCCAGTCGGGCCTCCATTCTTACGGGACAATACAGTCATGTACACACAATCGTAGATAATCTGGCCGGCGAACCTGATGGCTTAATTTATTTCCCCCAATATTTACAGAAAGCAGGGTATCAGACTTCTTTTTTTGGCAAGTGGCATATGGGTGATGATGATGACAGACCAAGGCCAGGTTTTCATCATTGGGAAAGTTTCAGGGGGCAGGGAGTTTATTACAATCCCCAATTAAATATCAATGGACGCGCTGTTCAATATGAAGATTCAACGTACATCACTGATTTGCTCACGGAACATGCAATTACTTGGTTGGATAAACGGGATAAGGGAAAGCCCTTTTTTATGTATTTATCTCACAAGGCTGTTCATGCACCGTTCATGCCTGCTCCCCGACATAAAGGTCTCTACAAAGGGAAATCCTATCCTCTGCCAACTACCTATTGGCAAACAGCTGATACTACCTACCGAAAATATAATTGGCCTGAATGGGTAAAGCAACAGCGTAATAGCTGGCATGGCGTGGACTTCATGTACCACAGCAGGAGTAATATCGACTCTATGATCCAAGTATATGCAGAGACCTTAATGGCAGTGGATGAGAGTATTGGCTTGGTGATAGACTATCTCGAAAAAAACAAGTTAGCAGAGAATACCGTTATCATTTATATGGGCGATAATGGATTTAGTTGGGGTGAACATGGGCTGATTGATAAAAGACATTTTTATGAGGAATCAGTAAAAGTTCCTTTCCTGGTATACGCACCAGGATTAATGAGAGGAGCTGCAACTGTCACTCAGATGGTACAAAATATTGACATAGCGCCTACTGTTTTTGAGTTGGCCGGATTACAAAAACCAACCTATATGCCAGGCCGTTCATTTTTACCACTTTTAAAAGGAGATACTACTAATTGGCGCGATAAAATATTCTACGAATATTATTGGGAATATGATTTTCCTATGACGCCTACTGTATATGGTGTAAGAACCAATAAGTTCAAGTTCATTCGATACATGGGCATTTGGGATCAAAATGAATTGTATGACCTCGAGAATGATCCTCATGAGATCCATAACTTAATGGGAAAGCCTGAGTATGCTCCTATTGTACGGTCAATGGCCAAAGACTTATACGATTGGCTGGAGCAAACCAAGGGCATGCAAATACCCCTGAAAAGAACCATCAAAAAACCTTTTGGGGACTGGAAACATCCTAACCAGTACTGATTGTTATTTTCTTTTGGTAGACTCTCTTATTGATAGTCTTGTCATATATGATTTTATGACTGGGGTAAACACTTTGTCAGCCTCAATTTGATCGATCAATAGTTTAGCCGCCATTTGTCCAATCACTTTTGCCGGCTGTCTGACGCTAGAGAGACTGGGCGAAACCAAGGCGGCGATCGGCTCATCATTAAATCCAATAATGGCCACATCTTCCGGAATTCGAAGATTTAATTTTTTGGCAGCGGCCATGGCGCCGATCGCCACTCGGTCGCTGATTGCAAATATTCCATCCGGGCGGTCTTTTGATTTGAGCAATTTCAACGCTGCTCTCATGGCCGAGGTGTGACTGAACTCACAATGCACGATGAGTTTTTCGTCTACTTTCATCTTGTTACGATAATGTGACATGGAATATCCGTCTTTTCTTCTATTGCTGATCAGCAGATTTTTAGGACCTGCCATATAAGCGATTCTTTTGCATCCGATCTTGATCAAATGCTCCACGGCACTGAAAGCTCCGGCAGTATTGTTGACGAAAATTTTTGAACAATGAATATTGTCTGATACCCGGTCAAACAAAACGATGGGCATTTGAGACTGTAGTTCTAGCAGGTGATTCAACTGACTGCTATATTGCGCCAAAGAAATAATCACCCCGTCAACCCCGCTTCGTTTCATGTCAATTACATTTCGGATCTCTTTTTCTTCGGATTCCAAGGACTGGCTGGCGATTACGGTATATCCTCTTTTTGAAGCCTCTTCCTCAATTCCTTCCAAGGCAGTAGAGAAAAAACTATAGCCCAAATTGGGAACAATTACGCCGATAGTCCTTGTTTTGAAGTGTAACAGACTCAAGGCTGCTTTATTGGGAAAGTAGTTTAATCTTTTTGCAGTTTCTTGTACAATCTTGATTGTTTCCTCACTAATCTCAGGGCTACCTTTCAATGCGCGCGATACAGTAGAGGCAGAGACGCCTACTAATTGTGCGATATCTTTTATGGTAGCTTGCTTCATCATGGCTGCAAATATCCGCGGAATAAATTCAACTCAATTTACGCAAACGTTTGCACGAATAATAATCTCTGCAGCAATTAATATTGCTTGACAAGGAATTAACTTCAAGCTAGTACTATAAACCAAATCGTCATGACGTTCAAGCGATTGCTGCTTATTTTTTTTGTTGCTGGTTTTTCATTTAGTTGTAACAAAAAAAGTAATGGTGGGGCCGTTCCTACACCTACCCCCACGCCAACCCCCAATCCCTCCATTAATCCTGCTACGCTGAGTCTTCCGGTTACGGGGGCGCAGGTACGCGCCTCTATTTCTTACACCGGCATTGCGAATGTTCACCCTCGGTTACTTTATACCAATGCAGAGCTCAATACTATTAAATTGGCTGCTCAAACTGATCTATTTGCTAAGCCTACTTATGACGACATAATAATTCGTGCAAATGCGTTGCTTTCCTCTTCCATTCTTGACTATGGGCTTGACGGCGCCGGATTACGTATTACAAATATTCATACCATCTGTAATGATCAGATTCCTTATCTCGTGTTAGCCTACCAATTTACCGGAGATACCCGTTATGCCCTGCGTTGCTGGCAGCAGCTCGACCGAATGTGTAGTTATCCCGATTGGGGAGCGAATCGTCATTTTTTAGATGCAGGTATTGCTGCTAAAGGGGTAGCCCTTGCTTTAGATGGTTTACACGGTTACCTCACGGCTGCACAACGGAATCGCTTGTACAGTGCCGTGAAAAGTTTTGTATTGCAACCTGGGAAAACACAAATTGAAACAGGTACAGGTGCATGGAAATGGTATCAAAGTACCAATAACTGGAACGGCATTTGTCACGGCGGAATGATCATGGCTTCTCTAGCTGCCTACGAAATGGACTCTGTCTTTTTAGGAAATGTGATTGCTTTGGCCGCTAATAATATGATGGGATATATTCAAACCCTGAATCCTGATGGTGCCAGCGAAGAGGGAATGTCTTACTGGTCATATGGATTAAGCAATACTTATCTAGCGCTGGAAGCTATGAAAAGAGTTATTGGCGGAACTTACGGATTGACCAATGTGGAGGGCTTACGTAAAACCGGTGCATTCCCCTACTTGGTATCAGGTCCGGTGGGCACGGCCACCTTTGGGGATGATTATCTCTATGTCGGAAAGAACAACCGATTCTTATCTCATTTTTGGTTTTCTAAGTTTTACCAGGATCCGGTGATGGCCAAAACGCATTATGATCGTTGTTTATCGATCAATTCAAACAGGACCGTGAAGATGAACAGTTGGACCGACCTTTTATTTTACGATCGGACATTGGTCAATCAGGGAAGTAGTATGACCATCCCTACTTACGGGTATGTTAAAGGAGTAGAGTATGGCTATTTATTTGAAAATACCAGTGATGAAACGTCATTATATGCAGGGATCCATGCGGGAAATAACAACGCAAGTCATGGTCATCTCGATGCGGGTTCTTTTTTCATTCAAGCTTTAGGTGAAACCTGGGCACAAGGGAATTTAGGACTGGAAACTCCTTACCCTTCCGATTATTTCACTCTAACCCAGCCATCCTATAATGATGCACCTACTACTTCGGCCACTAACCGGGGTCGTTTCTATTATTATCGCGTACGAACAGAGGCTAAAAATTGTTTGGTATTCAATCCGGATGCAAGACCTGAACAAAACCCCGCTGGTGTTGCCACGGTTTCCAACCAGGCGAATGATAACGCTGGTGGATTTTTTATACTCAATATGACTTCTCCCTATAGCAGAGATGTTAGTGCCTACAAAAGAGGCATCAAATTGAACAGAATACGTCAAACCATTATGGTGCAAGATGAGTTTACCCCTGGCTCCAATTCAACGGTATATTGGATCATGCAATCTCCCGCAACTGATGGGGCTCAAATCAGTACAGATGGTAAGACGCTGACGATGCTCAAGAATGGTAAAACCTTTTATGCAAGACTGGTGTCTCCCTCCAATGCCAGTTTTACAGTGGTAGATCGCTCTACTACTTCCATCAATTATTTGTCGGAGACGCTGCCTATTTTTTCGTCTATTATGGCTGGCAAGAACAGTATTAATACTTGGTATGGCAAAGTACAAGTTAAAATGACAGGAGTACCTGCCGGAACTCCTGTGACCATTCGTATTGATTTTCTTCCGAATTTAACAACCAGTGCATTGCCGATTTCCTCGTTAGATAGCTGGACGACCGTTAATTAGTAGCTATCAGGAAGCCGGTGGCACAAATTTCAAAAATTCGAGAATGAAATTATTAAAACTAGCCAGCGTTTTCTGTTTCACCTTTATCAGTGTAGCAGGCAACACACAAGCTCCGGTTCCTTATTGGAACAAACAAACACAGCTGCTTCCCTGGCGGATGGTACCAGTTGTGCAGGTACAGCAAGTGGTGGATCTCGATAAGGATGGCGATCCCGACGTAATAAAAGCATTGCTGAATGACAATGTTCCAGTATTATTCATTGACGATGATGATGACATGAAATGGACCGATCAGCAAGGGGATACGGATAATGACTGTCTCCTTTTAGATCGAAATCGCGATGGAATTTTTGCAGGTCCCTGGGATTTTTCAGTAGACTGGTGTGATACTAATAAGGATGACAAAGCGGATATTCAATTAGTAGTAAACAATGGAGGTGCTAAGCTGCGCAATTATTGGGATTGGTCAGCCGATTATATGTGGTTTTTCGATGATGACGAAGACGGGATCATGCATTATATAGACTGGAATCGTTTAACGATTCAGGCTTGGGAGCACAGCGGGCATGCTAATTTTTATATAGACTATCAAGGCAATTCTACTTTCTTGAAAATGCATGCTTCCAGTTTCAGGATCAATGATCTTAGATACAACTGGGAAAATCCATTCATTTTTTATGATGATAATAAAGATGGGTTTACTGATTGGGCCATTCGTCTTGTAGACACTCCGGTTTTTAGAGACAAGGAAGACACCACGGCACGTGGTTTCAAAAATATTGATACAGCCTATGATGTTCGCTTCACGAAAAATATAGACTACGCAGCGCTTACTTGGGATTTAGATAGAGACAATGGTGCCAGCAATGAATTCGATTTCGACCTAAGTATTTTGTTCAAGGGTAAAGGATTCTCCTATGAACAAGATAAACATGTCTTAAAAAACTGGCGTGGTCGTTCAGAAGCCGATACATTTTTATTTGATGCAAGGTGGAGAAAGCTCGATCACCTGTACTTCCCAAGCAGGGAATCCGCCTATTCTTCTGTGTTTAAAAAAGGAGACTGGCAAGAGTGTAGGTTGGTATTTGATGAAGATGATGATTGTAATCGATGGGAACGGGTAGAGTTTTATGACCCAAAGGATCTTTTTAAAAGTGGGACAGAAAATGGGGGGCTGGACCATAATAAACAAGCAGATGTAGCCGGGGATCGCGGGGAGTTTGATTTGGATAATAGCGGCAAAGGGCAACTATATATTGGCAACTGGGATGGGAAAATCCATCTTTATGGAGCTGAATGGGGGGCTTGGCGAATCGATCAACTAGCTTACGCCTTCCAAGGATTTGGTGGCAATTATGAAAGGTGGGGAAGAGAAAGACTGCAACGAGGGTTAGCTGTTTTTCCAACAATTTTTTATAAGGATAAAGATGCTAATGGCTTTATAGATTTTGTAGCGTATGATTTGAATGGCGATCAGGTGTTTGAGGATAGTATATCCTTTTTACAACTGGGGATTGACGATAAAGTATCATTGTATAATACAATGAATTTCAACTACGCTGATTTTCAAAAATTATTTGAAGCAGCGGCTAATAAAAGTTGGCAACAAGCTCAACTGGCATTGAAAATAGCAAAGGCAAGTGGGGTAGATACCTATTGGTATAATTTTTATACACTCCCCAAATCATTGCACCAGCGTTATGAGTTTGGCTATTGGCTTTCTTTCTATTTATACCAGGACCTTCGTTATCAGGCTAAGTTGAAAGGAGACATTCGCCGAATTAACTTAATTGACAAAGCCTATTATACTGGAAATTGGGAGTTACTTTTAACAGGGTCTGATTCCCTGACAACGCCAACCGTTGTTTTATCAATGCTTGATCAATCAAAACTAAAGGGTCAACATCCTCGGTTGTTTTTCGATAAAACAGATATTAGTAGGGTAAGAGGGTTATTACAAGCCAACGACTCACTGATCGGTATCGGCTATCGTCAAGTTATTAAGGAGGCCGATGCAATTCTTGCACAACCGCTTTTTACCTACGGTCTTGATGATGCTAAATTGCGGGTGCCTACTATTCATTTATTTGCCAGTCAACTTCCTAATTTGGTAATGGCTTATCTGCTTACCAGTGATACGTCCTATGCTCATAGAGCTTATACGCAGTTGGAAAAGATGGCTTCCTATCCTGATTGGGGGGCTGATAGACATTTTTTAGATGCAGGAATCGGCGCCTTCAATATTGCATTGGCCTATGATGGATTGTTTGAGTATCTCGGCCCTTCCAGAAGAGAAGTTTTACAGCAAGCGGTCATGAAGCATGTGCTGCAACTAGGTTTAGTACAATTAAAGAAAAATATATGGTGGTCAACGGCTCATCATAACTGGAACGGAATTTGTAATGGAGGAATTATCATGGCCGCCTTGGCTATGTTTGAAACAGATCCCCCGTTAATGGCAGAGTTAGTGGCATTGGCTGCAAATCGTTTGCCCAATTATATCCGTTCATTTGAACCGGATGGACAAAGTGAAGAGGGGCTGATGTATTGGTCATATGGTTTAATGTATACGACGATTGCCTTTGAAAGTATGCAGCGTGTATTAGGAACTACGTTTGGATTAGATCAATATAACGGGTTTAAAAAAACAGGTTGGTTTCCCGCTTATGTATCTGGACCCGTTACGAGTCTTAATATTGGCGATGATCCATTAAAAAATTCACGGAGTCGTTCTTTTTTTTGGTTTGCGCATCATTATGGAGATACTTCGCTCGCCAAATGGCAGGCCACTCTTTGTTTAGAAACACAAACCATGAGTTGGATGGATATGATCTACTATAATCCATCTATGATCTCTGCTAGCCGCAATCCAGATTTTTCTTTAGATTCTTATACCAGAGGAATCGATTTAATGGCTGCGCAAACTAGCACTGCAAAAGATGCCACCTACGTGGCCGTACATGGTGGTCGAAATAATGCTAATCACGGACATTTGGATGCTGGTAGTTTTGATGTACAATCCAAGGGTGAAGTGTGGGCTTATGGTAATCTTGGTCGCGATGATTATACTTATCCCGGTTATTTTTCTAAGCAAACCGTTCCCTCCTATAAAGACCGGGACACTGTTCAAACAATTGCTGGTCGCTGGCATTTTTATCGTTTGAGGGCTGAGGGAAAAAATTGCTTGATCATTAATCCGGATACCAGACCCGATCAAGATGAGCAGGGCGAGGCTAAATTGGTCAAACGTATTTCCTCACTACATGAAGCATTATATACTCTTGATCTAAGCTCTTGTTATAGCAGGGATGTTGACTTTTATTACCGAACCGTACAATTGAACCGTGGGAGTGAGTCAATTATTATTAAAGATAGTCTTCGTACTAAAGGAATTTCCCGGTTGTGGTGGCAACTTCATACAAAGGCAAAGATTCAATTAGGGGCTGATGGGAGATCGGCGACTCTTTACCAGAATGGAAAGAGAATGCGTGCCACTATTTTAAAAGGAGGAAAAGGTTTTTTTGCAGACCTACCCGCAACCTATTTACCAGGTCAACAATTTCCATTGACAAAAAATAGTGCAAATCAGGATTTCAGAAAATTAGTTTTCGAGACTGGAGATTTTAACGAAGGGGTTATTGAGATTTTACTAGAACCAGTAACTAATAAAGAGGAATTTAAAATAGCTTCCAATAGCAATGCAGAAATTCCTAGCATAAAGGCTGCAAAACTTCGTTTGGCTTCTGTTTTTCAAGATAGCATGGTCATCCAGCAAGCCAAACCCTCCACGATTTGGGGTTGGGCAAACCCTGGGGCAAAAATTCAAGTAAGTGCTAGCTGGGGGCAAAGTGCCAGTGCCATAACCGATAAGTCTGGTCGCTGGGAAATGAGCTTACGTGTACCTTATGCGAAAAAGGGAGATTACAAGGCCTATACACTGATAATACGAACTGATAAGGACTCTATACGCTTGCATAATATTTTAATTGGCGAGGTTTGGTTTGGAAGTGGGCAAAGTAATATGGAGATGACAATGCAGGCACTTCCCCCTTGGCATAAAGGGGTTAACAACTATGCTTCTGAGATCCCTCTGGCTAATTATTCAGGGATTCGTCTTTTCAAAGTAACCAGGGAAACTTCGGCCACTCCTAGAGACACTGTCAATGCTACTTGGCGAACTTGTAATCCTTCAACAGTTGCTTCTTTCAGTGGAGTAGCTTATTATTTTGCAAGACAATTACAGCAAATATTAGATATTCCAATTGGGATGGTGACCGCGTCTTTTGGCGGCGCTTCATGTCAGGCCTTTATTCCTCAAGAAGTATTAATGAATGATTCAATACTGAGAGTACGTTATTGGCAGCCCTATCTTGCCAATCCAGAGGAAAAGCAACCACACCTGAGGCCCAGTTTAATTTTTAATGCGATCATTCATCCTTTGTTACCCTTTTCTATTAAAGGCATTCTTTGGTACCAAGGCGAATCAAATGCAGGTGATATCCAAGGGTATGATTATTTGAATTCAGCCATGATCAATACTTGGCGTACTTCTTTTAAGCAAGGAGAGCTACCTTTTTACTTCGTTCAAATGACTCCTTATGCTTGGAAAAAAAATAATCCGGCAGAGAACGGGTATGCTAAATTCAGAGAAACTCAGTCTCGTGTGTTGAGGGTGTCTGGTACGGGAATGGTTTGCACCATGGATGTGGGGGATCCTGAAGATATACATCCCACCAATAAAAAACCGGTTGGCGAAAGATTAGCTTTTCTGGCTCTGAAAAATACCTATCAAAAGAATGTGCTCGCCTCAGGCCCTCTATTCAAAAGCTGGGTAGCAAAAGATAGTAAAGTGATGATAGAGTTTGAAGAATTTTCCTTGGGCACAGGACTTACTACTTCTGATGGAAAATCACCACAACATTTTATGCTGGCTGGCCCAGACAGTGTTTTTTATACGGCCGCTGCCACCATTGAAAAAAATAGAATTGTATTGCAAACTCCCGCTGTTAAAGATCCTGTGGCTATTCGATATGCCTTCACTAATGCAGTTATCACCAATCTTCAAAATAAAGAGGGGTGGCCTGCTTTTCCCTTCAGGACCGATCGTTGGATGAAGGAAACCATCATTGTAAATAAAGAGATTAATGAATAAATTCCGAATGAAAAATAAGTGGTTGTTAGTGGCGGTTCCTTTAGTAGTTTCAGCACTTCTATCGAATGATCTGAATGCGCAATATCGTCAGAACTATGGGTTGCTGAAACCACTTCCCGACAGTATGCTTCCTCATTCCAAGGGGGCTATCGATGAGCCAGTTACTGTTGCTAAAGTAAAAGTAAATAGTAATCCCGTACTGCTTGAGAATGATCGCTATCTTCTCAATCAAGGGTGGGAGTTAGCAAGCAATGAGATGGTGATGCTTGGAAACGAATCTCCCATGGAGGCTAGTTACAATACGAACCATTGGTATAATGCTTCAGTACCAGGTACGGTATTGACCGCACTGGTGAATCAGGGTGTTTATCCGGATCCTTATATTGGATTGAACAATATGCATATCCCAGACTCACTTTGCCGACAGATCTGGTGGTACCGTTTGCAATTCAACAGTCCCGTCATTGGGGAGGGGAAAAAGGCCTGGCTACATTTTGATGGGATTAACTACAAAGCCAATTTTTATCTTAATGGGAAAAAGATCGGTCTTTTGCACGGGGCCTTTAAAAGAGCTGCATTTGATGTAACCTCAGTCTTGAATTACAAGGGCTCCAATATTTTATTGGTACAGATCCTTCCTCCACCTAATCCTGGTATTCCACATGAGCAATCACTACTGTCTGGTATGGGACCTAATGGAGGACAACTTGCACTCGATGGTCCTACTTTCATCTCGGCTGAAGGTTGGGATTGGGTGCCGGGTATTCGCGATAGGAATGTGGGGATTTGGCAAGACGTACGCTTGCAAATTACAGGAGATATTACACTGGGAGATCCTCAGATAATTACCGATCTGCCCTTGCCTGATACCACTACCGCATTTTTAACTGTAAAGACTTCTGTAAAAAATCATCAGACTGTGGCACAGCAGGTGAAAGTCGTATTGAAAATTGATGATATCTTACTGGAGAAAAAAATAGAGGTATCACCTGGCCAGGAGGTACCTGTGGTATTCACTAATAGGGAATTCCCTTCCTTGCAAATCAAAAATCCAAGGCTTTGGTGGCCCAATGGCTATGGTGAACAAAATTTACATACGGCTCATATTTCGGTTGCTAATAATAATGGTATAATTAGTGATTATCAAAAAACTCGTTTTGGTATTAGAGAACTCTCCTACGAATTAATGGCAGATGCAACAACTAGAAAGAATTGGCGCTTCTTGTATAGCCCAACTGATCAGGAGGAAAAAGTTCCTCTGTTAGATAATCAAGCTCGTCGTGAATACGAGAAGAGAATTTTTATTCCTTCCCTCCGAAAAGATGTCGATACCAAGCAACTGATCACGTTACAAGACTCTACTAATCCTTACTTAGTAATAAGAGTGAATGGTATTCGTATTTTTTGTCGCGGGGGAAACTGGGGAATGGATGACGGCATGAAACGAGTATCGAAAGAGAGACTTGAGCCATACTTTCAATTACATCAACAGGCCAATTTTACCATGATAAGAAATTGGACTGGAGAAAGTACGCAGTCATCTTTTTATGATCTGGCCGATGAATATGGATTATTGGTATGGAATGATTTTTGGATCTCTACCGAAGGATATAATTTGAATCCACTCGATCAAGAATTATTTCTTCAAAATTCGCTGGACGCCATCAAGCGCTTTAGAAATCATCCTTCAATAGCCATTTGGTGCCCTCGAAATGAAGGGTACGCGCCAATTGGTATAGAAGATGAATTGTATAGACAATTAATGCAAGAAGACGGAACTAGACATTATATTGGGAATTCCCGTGAAATTAATTTAAGGCAAAGTGGAGATTGGCATTTCATTCCGGATCTGTCTCTCTACTTTACAAAATATGCCGAAGGTTTTAGTACAGAAATAGGGACATTTTCGATTCCAACTGCTACAACCATACGTAAGTTCATAAAACCGGAGGATCATTGGCCTATCAATGATGCCTGGCACTATCATGACCTGCATAGCAATAATCAAAATTTGCAAGGGTATCTTACAACGGTGGATAGTCTATTTGGTAGTTCAGGTAATCTTGATGATTTTTCGCGTAAGGTGCAGTTGGTTAATTACGAATCTCACCGTGCCATATTTGAAGGATGGAATAATAAAATGTGGCAAAATGCTAGTGGAGTTCTACTATGGATGTCGCATCCTGCTTGGCCCAGTATGATCTGGCAAACGTATTCCTGGGATGCAGAGACGCATGGTTCATATTTTGGTGCTAAAAAAGCTTGTGAATCAGTTCATATCCAATTAAATCGCCACGATAATAAAATTATTGTAACTAATAGTGGTAGAGAAAAGTTAACTGGCTTAAAGGCGAGTTATATAATTTATGATTTGAGCGGCAAAAAAATAGCCACTGCTACCACTACTGTCGAGTTGAAACCCAACAGCCGGGAGCAACTTTCCCTAGACCCCATCAGTAACAATATAGTGGTGCCGGTATACCTGGTACGATTATCTTTGGTTGATTCGAAAGGAAGAATTATCTCTACCAATGATTATTGGAGAAATGCTTCCGGGGCTCGCGATTTTAAAGCGTTTAATGCTCTTCCGTCTGTTGAATTAAGCGCAAGCTTGATGTCTTCGGTTCCAAACAATCAATCCTGGAAAATATCTAACAAGAGCAAGACACCCGTTATAGGAATAAAATTGAATTTGTTGGAAGGTACAGGACAGGCAATTCTTCCTGCTCACTTCAGTGATGGATACTTTAGTTTGATGCCTGGGGAAGAAAAAATAATAACCGTTAAGTACTCTACGCAAAAAGTACCTGTCTCATTACAGTCAGAGGGGTATAACTCATCACTAACAAAACATCCCATAAAATAAAGACGATGAAGAATTTTATTAGCTCTTGCATCATTCTGTTTATTTGGGGCACGCTTTATGCGCAACCTGTCATGCAGGCCGTTCAAGTGGAGGTCACTGCTAAAGGGGATGTGTGGAATCGTAAAGTAGGAGAGTCGGTCAGCTTCTTGATTTCGATCAAGGAGAAAGGAGAATTCATTCGTGAAGGCTATGCGATTGTTGAAATAGGTCCGGAACGGATGCCTGGTTATTATAAAGATACTCTCAAGTTAACGGGTGGAGTTTTACAAACCAGTCCTCAACTGCTAAAAGAGTCCGGATTTCTTCGTTGTGTGGTCACAGCTACGATTAAACAAAAGTCTTATCGAGGAGTGCATACTGTAGCATATGAGCCAGAGCGGTTACAACCTACAGTAGGATTTCCTACTGATTTTTTGACATTTTGGAATAAAATGAAAGAGGAGCTTGCCGCCTTACCATTGGATGCAAAATTTACCTTACTTCCTGAAAGGAGTTCTGCGCAAACGAACGTATTTCATGTTAGCATCAATAACCTCGGATCCTCCCGATTATATGGTATTCTTTGCGTTCCTAAGAAGCCTGGTAAATACCCCGCCATATTGCAAGTGCCGGGTGCTGGTATTAGGCCCTACAATCCTGATCTAGAGTTGGCAGATAGAGGGATAATTGTTTTCACCATTGGTATCCATGGTATATCCGTGATCCAGGATCCAAGTGTATATCGCGATTTGGAAGCGGGTTCGTTGAAAGGGTATTTTTTCTTTAATATGCATGACAGGGATCAATACTATTATAAGCGTGTATATGCAGGGTGTATTCGTGCCAATGATCTTCTCGTATCCCTTCCAGAGTTTGATGGTAAAAATTTAGCCGTCAGTGGGAATAGTCAGGGGGGCGCGCTCAGTATTGTAACAGCTTCCTTGGACCCACGCGTAAAATACCTGGGAGCCATTCACCCTGCTCTGTGTGATTTGACGGGATATACAGTTGGTAGAGCCGGTGGCTGGCCTCATATGTTTTCAAAGTCTAATAGTTGGCATGTTTTTCAAGAGTCCTTCAAGCAAAGCCTTTCCTATTACGATGTATTGAATTTTGCTAAGAGCTTAACGGTTCCTGGGTTTTATACCTGGGGATACAATGATGAAACTTGTCCTCCTACATCCATGCAGGCTACTTATAATGTAATTACTGCTCCTAAGTCTCTGTTCCTTTACCCTGAAACCGGACATTGGTTTTATCCCGAGCAAAAAAAAGCCATGAATGATTGGTTGCTTTCTAAAATGGGTATCCAATGAAAAAGTTGACCCTCATATTTTTTTCATTCGGCTTGCTATTTATTGCAACAAAGGAAGTCTCCTCACAGCCAAACGCTGTATTGTCTCCAATAGATAAAAAGGCTGCACAACTTCTTAAACAATTAACGCTCGAAGAAAAAATTGGATTATTAGGGTATCAGGCAAAAGCAGTTCCTCGGTTAGGTATACCTGCATACAATTGGTGGAATGAGGCCTTACATGGAGTGGCAAGAGCTGGTAAGGCGACTGTTTTCCCGCAAGCCATTGCAATGGCTGCTACTTTTGATGAATCCGTTGTTCAATCGATCGGCGACGTCGTTTCTACCGAGGCCCGTGCCAAATATGAAATGGCATTTAAAAATAATAGTAGTATTCAATACATGGGATTGACATTTTGGTCTCCCAATATTAATATCTTTCGAGATCCACGTTGGGGTCGTGGTCAGGAAACCTATGGGGAAGATCCCTATCTCACTGCGCAAATTGGAAAAGCGTTTGTCCGTGGTTTACAAGGAACCGATCCATCGAGATTAAAAGTAGCAGCTGCAGCCAAACATTTTGCAGTGCATAGTGGTCCGGAGAGTAGCCGACATTTTTTTGATGCACAAGTAGATGAAAAAGATCTACGTGAAACGTATTTATACGCCTTTAAAGAATTGGCCGATGCGGGTGTAGAGGCATTCATGTGTGCCTACAACCGTGTCAATGGAGAACCTTGCTGCGCCAGTTATACCTTGTTAGATTCTATTCTCAGAAAGGAATGGAAGTTTAAAGGACATGTAGTAGCTGACTGCTGGGCTCTCGATGATATCTATAAAGGGCATAAAGTAGTTGCCGGACCTTCGGAAGCTGCGGCCGCTGCTATAAAGGCAGGAGTTAATTTAGATTGTTCCGATCTTTTACAAAATGAGGCACCGGTGGCTTTGAAAAAAGGATTATTAACGCCCTTGGATATTGATAAAGCAGTGTTGCCTGTTCTCAAAACTATGATCAAGCTGGGCATTGTGAAAAATCCTGATCGTTCAACTGTACCAGCTGCAACGCGTGTTAATACCGATGAATCTCGCGCCTTGGCTAAGAAAGCAGCGATCAAAAGTTTTGTGCTATTAAAAAATGATAAACAAATATTGCCACTTCAAAAAAAGAAGTACAGATCTCTAATGGTGATTGGCCCAAGGGCAAGTTCAGCGTCTGCGTTACTCGGAACTTACCATGGCGTCTCTGATAACTTGGTGACTCCTTTAGAGGGGATTGTACGGGCTGTGGGTCCTGAGACCCTGGTGCAATTTGAGCAGGGTTGTATAGATGAGGACAGTTTATCTTATGGCGGAATTTGGGCGGCGAGTTTATGTGATATTTCTATAGCAGTGGTTGGATTAAATCCATTGTTGGAAGGTGAAGAAAATGATGCCTTTTTATCGGTAGCTTCAGGCGATAAGACTTCACTTGGTCTGCCCGCTTCTCATATTGAATTATTAAAAAAACTTAAAAAAAATGGAAAACCTGTTATTGCCATTGTGACTTCAGGAAGTGCGGTTGATATAAATGCAATTGAACCTTATGCAGATGCTATCTTATTAACCTGGTATGCTGGTGAGGAAGGAGGAAACGCTTTGGCTGATGTTTTGTTTGGAAAGGAAGATCCTGGAGGACGATTACCCATTACTTTTTATCGTTCGGTAAGTGATCTTCCTGCCTTTGATAACTATTCTTTGCTAGGAAGGACTTACCGTTATTACAAGGGACCTGTTGCATACCCTTTTGGATACGGACTTAGCTATGCCAGTTTTGATTATCGGCTTATTGATCGTTCCTTAAAGATCGATATAGCGAGTGATACAATTGTGTTCAGCATTGCTGTTCGTAATACTGGATCTCGAAAAGGAGATGAGGTGGTTCAAGTGTATGCGAGGTATCCGCTAATTGAACGTATGCCCTATCGTGAATTAAAATATTTTAAGCGGGTGAGTCTGCAACCTGGACAATCTCAACAATTAACATGTAAGATTTCCTTAAAACAACTTAAAAAGTGGAATAGTGCTACACATCAGTGGCAACTATTCCCTGGGGATTATAGTTTGATCATAGGTTCTAATTCGCTAGATGAAAGAATGCAGATTTCATTCACTATTCCCAATTAATTCACAATGAAGTATCTATTCATCATAGTTGGTTTATTGTTGGCTGGGGTAGTTCCCGCGCAACAAAGCAAGCGTGTAATTATTTTAAAAAATCATAGTACTCAGGATATCAAGGGGCAGGTTATTGAATTGTCTTGGAAAAAACTTACGCATTATTATAAACTTATTGACACGACCTTATTCGCCTTGGAAGATAAGTCGGGGCAAGAAATTCCTATTCAGTTTGAAAGTCTTCCAGATGGATCTATTGATAAAGTACTTGTTTTTGTTTCTGTTACTGCAAAAAGTAATACCATCCTCAAGGTCGTAAAGCGTACTCGAAAAAACTACCCCTCGCTTGTGTATGGTCGTTATGTTCCTGAGCGAAAAGATGATTTTGCCTGGGAAAATGATAGAATTGCTTTTAGAATGTATGGTAAGGCACTGCAGTTCACCAATGAAAATGCACATGGGATAGATGTGTGGGCAAAGCGCACCAATCAGTTGGTCATCAATGATTGGTATAAAAAAAATGACTACCACAAGGATCATGGGGAGGGGCTTGATTTTTATTCCGTAGGTCTGACCATGGGTGCTGGTAATATTGCGCCTTATATCGCTGATACAGTATTTTATCCAGGCAACTATACCCATTGGAAAATCTTAGAGCATGGGCCTTTGCGATTACGATTTACACTAACATATGATAGTTTTAGTTATAAGGGTGTTGCAGTAATGCTCGAAAAAGAAATTCAATTGTCTGCTGGTGATCAATTTAATAAAGTGACTGTCTCTCTAAACGCATCAGACCCGGTAAAGGTTCCTATGGCGGTTGGGATTGTGAGACGTAAGGAGGGAGGGTATTTTAACTTTGACAAGCATCATAAAATCGCAACCTACTGGGAGCCTGCAAGCATTGTAAATGGATCCATTGGGGTAGGGGTTATTTTCAGTGACAATGTTGATCTTAAAACTACGCAATCACAACAGTTGTTCATTTGTAGTATGCATTCGCTTCAGCAATTGGTTTATTATACCGGTGCTACCTGGGATAAACAGGGAGATTTTACAACAGCAACTACTTGGAAAAGGGTTACTAGAAATTTCGCAAAAGAAACTCGAG
>SXGQ01050646.1_pt1 | contig 21304 bp, 10 predicted proteins | sample 3178371 | NCBI WGS metagenome assembly SXGQ01 (sample SAMN11356859, study PRJNA531348) | freshwater metagenome | isolation source: freshwater sample F1-20 | place: China: Fuxian Lake, Yuxi | collected 2017-12-25 | reverse complement strand
CCACGGGTCTCACGGGAGCCACGGGATTCACAGGTGCCACAGGGTTCACAGGAGCCACAGGACTCACGGGATCCACAGGTCTCACAGGAGCCACAGGTCTCACGGGAGCCACAGGTCTCACGGGAGCCACAGGTCTTACGGGAGCCACAGGTCTCACGGGTTGGACTGGGCTGACGGGATCCACAGGTCTCACAGGTTGGACTGGGCTGACGGGCGCCACAGGGTTCACAGGTGCCACGGGATTCACAGGTGCCACGGGATTCACAGGTGCCACGGGATTCACAGGTGCCACAGGTCTGACTGGAGCCACAGGCCTCACTGGACATACGGGACTGACGGGAGCCACTGGCCTCACTGGACATACGGGACGCACGGGCGCCACAGGTCTGACGGGCGCCACAGGTCTGACGGGCGCCACAGGTCTGACGGGCGCCATAGGATTCACGGGCGCCACAGGGTTCACAGGTGCCACAGGATTCACGGGTGCCACAGGATTCACGGGAGCCACAGGATTCACGGGAGCCACAGGATTCACGGGAGCCACAGGACGCACGGGCGCCACAGGTCTGACGGGCGCCACAGGTCTGACGGGCGCCACAGGATTCACGGGCACCACCGGGCCCACGGGCGCGCAAGGGTTCACGGGTCCCGGGTTTCTTTATCAAGGTACCTGGACGGTACAAACCTATCAACCGTACAGTTCTGTTGAGTACAATGGTATCATCTACGCTCTGATTGACCTTGCTCCATACTTTAGCTCCACTTTTCCTGACAGTGACACGGCTCACTGGGCAACCTACGGTGGAGGTGGCGGCGGAGGCGCAACGATTATAGGCAGCACAGCCGCAGGTAGCTTGCTGACGGCCACGGGAACATCCACCGAAATCTTTGGAAACTCGGACTTGACCTTCACAGGCGGCATCCTTTCTGTGGGCGCGCCCACAGTAGGCGCAGCTGCTAACTCTATAAACGTACAAGGCGGATACTACGTGAACGGTGTACTTCAAACAAGCGGCGGTGGCGGCGGCGCAACGATTGCAGGCAGTACAACCACAGGTAGCTTGCTGACGGCCACGGGAACATCCAGCAATATCTTTGGAAACTCGGACTTGACCCTCAATTCAGGAATCTTGAGCCTGACGGGCGGGTTCAGATTGACGAATGGATTTCGCCCTCCGTATGTCGAGGTCAAAACAGGCACTTCCATCACACCTGCCGCCAACTCGTATGGAACCTACTACGACATTCAAACAAGCGCAATCACGGGACTTTCAATCGGGTACCCAGTCACAGGATCCAACAACTGGTCCAACGACGCAAATGCTGGCTGGCTCTTCCGCAACAATTCGGGCGGATATCTGACGTTAACGGTCACATACACCAGTGCAACCCCCAACATCTATCCGGGTAGCATCTCAATTGCACCCGACACTGGAGTGACGCTAATGGCCGTCTACCCTGGCGGCGGATCGAACTCTAACTATGTTTTGTTCTGAAAAGGTAATGGCATTCGCACCAGGAAGCTCCAAGAGCATCTGGAATTTCGACCCGCGGAGTATTCCTGGGTGCGCGTTGTGGCTAGATGCATCCGATATTGGCGCGACAGGAGGCGGGGCTACAGTATCGTCGTGGAAAGATAAAAGCGGGTTCGGGTCGAATGCGACTGCGAATTCGGCAATTACCTTAACACAGAACGCGATGGGCGGCCGACCCGCCCTTTCATTCAATGCAAGCACCCCGCAATGGCTACTCGGAAGTACGAGCATAACGAGCAATACCTTAACCGTGTGTGCGGTATTCAGCATGCAGTCCAATTCAGGAGCGGCCGCTCGTACAGTTGCGCTGGCTGCGACGGGTGCAAACGACTACAACAACAACTCCTACGTCGGAATTCTGCGACAGAACGGGACCACGATGGGGCCTTACAGAAATGGCGGATACGTCGGGGGCTCCTTCTCGTATGCGACACCTGTAGTCAGTGTGTCTTTGTTTGACGGCGCAAACGCATATTTATACACAAATGGTACAGCGCAGAGCTCATATGCGTCCACGGGCAACTTCGCGGTTAGCTCGTATGCCATTGCTGCGAACACAAACACCGCAGATGCCCACTATTTTACTGGGTTCATCGGCGAGGTTATTGTGTACAGCTCAGCCCTGACAACCGTCCAGCGCCAGCAGGTGGAAGGCTATCTTGCGTGGAAGTGGCTAGGAGGCTTTCCATCGACACTGCAGTTCACACAGCTGACTGGTGCTGGGAGCAAAATTTGGCAGCAACCGTCGTTTTCTTCAAACATGCAGACTGGAATCGCCGTCCAGAACGGCAGTGGATATATCTGGACCACAACAGACGGTGGCGTTTCGTGGACACAGCGACTTGGTCCGTATTACTGGTATTCCGCCGCTATTTCTGCAGATGGTTCGACGATGTACGCTGGGCAGTATGTGAATCCGGGAACCCCAGGATACCTCTACAAGAGCACCGATGGAGGAGCCAACTGGACATGGCTTTCAAATGCGCCAGGTACCGCCCAGGTAGGTATTGCCTGTTCGTCAAACGGGACCATAGTGTATACTATAAACAACACTAGCACTGCTGCGGTAAGTACGAACGGCGGATCCACCTGGACAAGCAACGCCTCGCCGGGCAGCTCGTTCTGTATATGTTGTTCCTTGAACGGTTCAATAGCATACGCTGCAACTCCATACGTGTATGTGACATCCAACACAGGAGCGACATGGACTACAATAACAAGCGGTATTCCTGCCGCTAACTACTTTGGTTCGGCATGCTCTGCAGACGGAACAAAGGCTGCTGTGACGCGGGGCAACAGCAACGTCTATGTAAGTTCAAACACTGGTACCTCGTGGTCGACCGTCGCCGCTGTCAGTGACTTGATTCAGATCAGAACGTATGGGTTGGCCATGAGTTCAAACGGGAATACAATGTACGTGTTTGGAGGTACGAGCCTTTACAAGACCATAAACTTCGGGGTCTCGTGGGCGGTGCAGTCTGGACTCACGACAGCTTCTGGAATGTACAGCGATGGCGGCGGCATCGCGTGTTCTCGAGACGGAAGCAATGTGATTGTCGCCACCAACAACAGTTCGACGGCTGGATATCTTTACAAGGGGACTCCGGGGTCATCGCATCCATTCTACCCCACCAAACCCTTCTTACGGACATTCCAACCCACCGACATTGACGGATGCGCATTGTGGCTAGACGCGAATGACGCAACGACGCTAACATTAAGCGGGTCAAACATCTCAAGCTGGGCCGACAAGAGTGGGAATGGAAACAATGCGAACATAGTCACTGCAACGCCACCTACATATTCAAGCGCGAACAAGGCAGTTGTCTTTGCCGCAGCAAGCGCAATGGGTCTTCGTGGAAACATGAGCGCATCCTTGTCGAACGCAAGCGTCTTTGTCGTGGCTTCGTACACTTCAAACGCTGTAACTCCTGCCCTTCCTCGTCTCTTCGGACTCGGTTCCAACAATTCAACAGAGAACTTTTTGATTGGTCAGTTTACCTTAGTCAATCAGCCTCTGTCTGTTGTTGTTACATATGTTGGTAATCTAAGTGGAAATGCGTTTGGTGATGCCAACTATCAATCTGGAGGAACCATATCGTATGCAACACCTTTTCTCTACACAAATATCAGCACCTACTCGGGCTCGACATTCACGAACTTTACGCTAGTGAACGGGGCGGCTGGGACGTTTGCCAGTAAAACGGGAACACAGGCGACTGGTAGCTTTTATGTTGGGTCTGCCAACCGATATGCAATCGGAAACAGCATGTTCGCCACTCCGGGTGCTAATGGAGATTCCTACAACGGAAATGTCTATGAAGTCATCGTATATCCAAGCGCCCTGACAACCGTCCAGCGCCAACAAGTAGAAGGCTACCTGGCAAAGAAGTGGAAATTGTCGACCGTACTGCCAGCAACTCATCCGTTTGTTAAAATCCCGCCCGCGACGACACTCCCCTTCAGCCCTCTCCAAATAACTGGGTGCACCTTGTGGTTGGATGCCAACGATCCTGCGGGCACGGGCGTGCAGCCCTCCGCGGGCGCATTGGCCACGTGGACAGACAAGTCTGGATCCAGTAACCACATGACGGCAGCAGGCACGACTCCCACCTTCTCCAACGTCCCACCTGGCGCCGTCACCTTTGGTGGTGCGGGATACTACAGCAAGGCAAGCGCCGTGTTCAGCAACTTCTACACGGCGTTCTTCGTATACAAGCAGACAGCGGCAACGGGCGGCCCACTCTACACAACGGGCGCGTCAAGTGGGTCAAACGGACTCTTTCCAAATGAGTCTGGAACCACGTACTTTACACGCGGCGACTCCACGTGGTATTCCAATGTGTCATCACCATTCACAAGCAACGTCACCAACCTTGCCGGGGTCAGTTTCTCGAGCAATGTGGTGGGGTCTAATCAATCCCTGTTCTACAACGGATCCAATGTGGTTACGACCACCCAAGCGAACACAATCACCTACACGAACCTGCTCATTGGAAGCCGTCAATCGGGTGGAACGGCATATTTCACCGGCAGTATCTACGAGGTCATTGCATACAACGGAACACTCACAAGCAATTTACGCCAGCGTGTGGAAGGCTATCTCGCACAAAAATGGAAGGTCTAAACAATGCCGCTTGTTGCGGGACATCCATATCGGCTAGTGCCACCTGGACAGACGACTGGGGCAGCTGTAGGAGGACTGGTACCTGGAAGTTCTAACTTTGCATACACAGGCGCAGACCAGACCTTTGTGGTTCCATCGGGAGCCACGACGTTACAGGTCTTGATGAGTGGTGCAGGCGGTGGGCGCGGAACTCAGGGCGTCAGCACTGGTGGCAATGCTGGTCTCGTAGGAGGAACGCTGTCCGTTACGGCTGGGGAAACGTTAACAATTGTTGTAGGGCAGGGGGGCTCCGTCGGCGACGGCGGCAGCAGATACGGCGGCGGCGGGCAAGGTGGTACTGGCTACCCTTACGGCGGATCGGGTGGTGGACGTTCTGCAATTCGGCGCGCTGGGGCGGACATAGTAACTGCTGGTGGTGGTGGAGGCGGTGGATACTATGTTGGTGGTGGTTCAGGGGGTGGAACGTACGGCGGCAATGCCGGCGGCAACAGCGGCTTCGGCAGAGGCGGCGGACCGACCTACGGCGGAGCTGGTGGATACCAGTATTATACTGGAGGCACTGGTACTCAACATAACGGCGGCGCTGTCGGATACTACGGCGGCGGCGGCGGCGGCGGTTGGTGGGGTGGTGGTGGTGGCGGATACTACAATGACGCAGGCGGCGGCGGTTCGGGTCTCGCAACCAACCTGACTGGAACTGTCGTCAACACAGGGGGTGGTGGTGTAGGACAAGCAACCAATGGATACGTCAATATCAGTTGGCCTTAGTGACATGGATGCGCAGAGTGTTTCCGCTGACGGACCACGACGGCTGGATACCCGTCATCAGGGCGGCCATGCTTTTCACAACCTCCCCAAGGTCCTTACCCATGCAGTATTCTGCATACTTTCCAATCTCTCGCTTCACACCGTCTGCGCAAATGCTCGGCGGTGTGATGGACACAGACTGCACAATGTACAGGTCGGGAAACCCAGCCGATGCCCACTGAAAAAGCTGTGTCCGATACCCTTCGGGTGTCGGCACCGACAGACACGTGAGGGTACACTTGTCTGCTGCTTCTTGCGCCACAACCGCCACATGGCTTGCCAGAAGTTCATCCAGCGTCGCAATCTGAACGGGTACGGGCGGGGTTGTTGGACCGATTGGGATCGTTGGACCCGTTGGACCCGTCGCAATCACCGTATTCATCGCAAACGCCATCAGGATATCATTTGCCCCAGTGAGACCCGATGGACCAGAGAGCGCAGCTGCAACGGCATCCTCAAGCGCGGTGCCTGTGGGTCCAGTGCTCATTTGTGTAGAAACCCCGCCTTTTTTAACCAAGGATAACACAAGATGGCGACAGGTCCCCCATACTTTTTGCCAACGACGCGGCGGGCGGGACTCACAGAGGTGGTTGTGGCCGATACCTTGCGCCTCACCGATTCGGGTGGAGCAAACATCGGAATTGACTCATGGACTTCGACCGTGCCTAGTTACATTGGGGGTTACATCCAGGGGTCTGTACTTACGACGAACGTTGGTAGCGTTACATTTGGTCTTGGAACGATAGTGACTGGGTCTGGTGGCATCGGCTCCATGACCGGCGCGCAGATGTCCGCTACCGTCACGTATGGTTTCGCTGTTCTTGGCACTGGCTACAGCTCGACCATCTACATCCGCGATGGATCGGCTGGATTTACAGTGGATATTCCGATTGGCACGAACGTATCCAATGGAACAACTGGATCCACGTCTGGACCACTCCTGCGTGTTCTCTACGACGGTCTAACCGTCTACTGGTACTCCTATGGACAACTCCTGAGAACAGCCGCGCGGACGACGGGGGATCCCCTCGTGTATGCAAACGTCTACTTCGGTCAGACTGAGACCGTCGGCTCCGCTACGATTGGCGACCGCATCGATGATATACGTTGGGGGGCAGGCGAACCCTCGGTCGGTAGTCTTACAGGACCCACTGGAGTGGCGGGACCCACAGGAGCGATTGCCACGGGACCCACAGGACTGACGGGATCCACAGGCCGTGCTTTCACGGGACCCACAGGACTGACGGGACCCACAGGACGTGCGGGACCCCAAGGCGTTGCTGGACCTCTGCCGATTCCCATCTATTCGTTACTGCCTAACCTGAATTTACCAAGTGTTACGACAGCAGAAACAACTTCAACCGGCATTGTGTTTTCAATTCCAGTCAATGCGTCTGGAGTCTTTGTTGGCTATGATGGTGGGTTTGTATCTGCACTCGGCGGCACGCCCGCCTATGTTCAATTTTCGTTTGGTCCTCAACCAAACGCGCAGACCCGATCGTCTGAAGTTGGAATTGACTTGAATTACTTAGAGTATCCTGTTCCACGCTCTGGTCGCAATCAATATGGAATACAACTAAAGCCGAGCTCCGATGGGTTCTATATCTTTGCAGGTGGGACAAGCCCAGCTGTGACAATTGCGGGAGGGTATACCCCCTACACCTTACCCAATCCAACTATATTCTATGTGCTCTACGATGGAGGCACCGTATTTTACTACATAAACGGTGTTGTCGTGTACTCTGCGGCCGTGACGGGCACAATTGGTGTCATTGCAGCCTATGGCCAGATGAGTAACACCGCCCAGAGTGGATCGGGCTTCCACCGACTACTGGCTATATGGGGAACACAAACAATTGGACCTACGGGGCAACGCGGGTCTACCGGGTTCACGGGCGCACAGGGGTTCACGGGGCCGAGAGGTGAGGCGGTGAATACCGGTCCCACGGGACTGACAGGTGCAACTGGAGCCACAGGCCCCCAAGGCACTGCGGGCATTGGAATACAGGGATTCACAGGAGCATCAGGGTTCACGGGACCCACGGGACTCACAGGATCCACGGGTCTTACAGGGCCCACGGGCGAAACGGGGTGCACGGGCTGGACGGGTCCAATGGGCACTGCGCTGAACACGGGAGCCACCGGAGCCACAGGTCTCACGGGCTGGACGGGTCCAATTGGTCCTACGGGACTGACGGGACCCAGGGGGGAACAAGGTGGTGACGGCAACAACGGTGCCGACGGACCAAAAGGGGACACAGGCGCTGTGGGACCCACGGGATTGACTGGCGCAGCGGGCATTGGTCCACGGGGTGTCCCAGGTCCCACGGGTCCAGATTACACGGGTCCAACTGGGCATACGGGAAGGACAGGATGGACAGGAAACACGGGATGGACAGGATGCACTGGTCCCCAGGGCCCACCTGGAACGGCAGTGAACACGGGCGCTACGGGACCTGCGGGTACAATCGGATATGCGGGCGCGCGTGGACCACAGGGACCCGCCGGACCTGCTGGTGCGCAGGGTGTTCCAGGCAGTGCCGTCAATACGGGCGCAACAGGAGCTACAGGAGCTAGACAAATTGCAAATACGTATCTTGTTCCAAATGACGGGTCACAGCGGCTCGTTCCGTTGAATGGAGGAAGTCGCATCATAACGACCACGACGGGAACGGGAACGTTTTGGTACGTAAATCTTCCTGCGGCCTCCAGCACCGGGGACTTTGTCTACATTGAGCAGGTGACAAACAATGCCAGCAACTACGTCACGTATACGACACAAGCGGCCAACACGCTCTCTGTATCTGGAAATGCGCAGATTTCCTTTGTGTGGAGCAACACGTGGTTATATTCGGTATATACCGCCTCGGCATTTTCAAACATTGATTAAAGGCAAGCATGAGCCTCTCACAATACGTGCCAGGAGTAGGGCTCGTTTCGTGTGCTCCCAACATCTTGCCAGGAATACCTGGACCACAGGGTCCTGCGGGTCCTGGTGGCCCAACAGGACTTACTGGATCGCAAGGACCAGCTGGAATAGCCGGTGCCGCTGAGTTCATGGGACCCAGAGGAGACACGGGTCCAACAGGAGTGACGGGTCCAACAGGTCTGCTTGGAACAGGCCCAACCGGGGCTCAGGGTCCCACTGGATTGCTTACGGGACCCACGGGTCCAACAGGTCCAACGGGGCTGGCAGGGTATGCGACCAATACAGGTGTAACAGGTCCCACAGGATCAACGGGTCCACCAGGAATCACGGGACCGACTGGATCTAGCGGCATGACGGGTCCAACGGGTCCAACGGGTCCAACGGGTCCGATTGGGTATCGCGGAAACATTGGACCCATGGGTCCTACAGGTGCATCGGGTGGGTTCGGACTTGTTGGACCCCCGGGCGCGATTGGTCCACAGGGTCCACGCGGTCCGACGGGGGCATTGTTAGTCGTCAACACAGGTCCGACGGGCACAACGGGCGCCACTGGAACGACAGGTTTCACAGGGTGGACAGGCCAGTTGGGTGCGACAGGATTCACTGGACCCACGGGCGGGACGGGAGCCACAGGGTTCACGGGACCCACTGGACCCACTGGCACGACGGGAGCCACAGGATTCACGGGACCCACTGGACCCATGGGTCCTACGGGATTCACGGGACCCACTGGATGGACGGGTCCGACAGGCGAACAAGGATTCACTGGATGGACGGGGCCGACGGGTCCTTCGGGCTTCACGGGACCCACTGGACCCACAGGTGCGACGGGTCCCACTGCATCCTATCCGTATTACTCACCCACATCATGTACAGGACTCTTTACGGCTACAACGGGTACGCCTACCCTCTCTCCGTCTGGTTACTTTGACACAGGTGTGCCGACGTCCACCTACTCAAAAATCTGGCCTGGCGGATACTCTGCAACAGTGACGAACGTTAACAATCAGATTGGAGTGCAAGCAATCTCCATGACGGCAATAAGTGGGACGTGGTGGACACAGATTACCCTGTCGCGGGATCCATCCACGGCGACATCTGGGAGTATTGAGTATACTGTACCCGTTTACTATCTCCCGTAACAACAATGATTCTGTTGCCAGGGACAACGGGTCCGACGGGATCCACTGGGGCTGTTGGTCCGATTGGACCTCCAGGTATCACAGGCGAGTATGGTGGTGACGTGTCAACAGGGAATACAGGTCTAGCAGGGTTCCAGGGATCGCGCGGATACCCTGGATGGATTGCATCTCCATTTACAAATCCAATCTTCACTGGACCTACAGGACCTACAGGCTCTGGATTCGCAGGTTCAAGGGGTGTCGCAGGATTCACAGGCCTGAATCCGCCATTTGGTGCCGCTGGAGCCCCGGGTGAAACGGGAGCCACTGGCTCTGCTCAAACGGGTCCAACCGGGCTTCAACCTCAAGGTCCAACTGGGGTTGCTGGGTTCATGGGGAGGACAGGTCTCACGGGACTGACTGGGCCGGTTGGGGGCACAATTCCAGGCGAGCCGGGTCCAATGGGCGTAACGGGCGCAACAGGTCCGACTGGGCGTCAAGGACCGACTGCACTTGCAGACCCAGCGGCGCTCGCCCTCGTCGCCGGTCCGACAGGTAATACTGGTTCAACGGGCAATCGCGGATTTACTGGACCCACAGGAGGTCAAGGATTCACGGGTCCAACAGGCGTAGCACCATCTGGACCCACGGGGGTCACGGGTGCACAAGGATTCACAGGACCAACGGGAGTAGCACCATCTGGGACCACGGGGCCAACGGGCGATCGCGGATTTACTGGATCCACAGGTGAACTTGGATCCACTGGACCCACGGGAGTTACCGGATACATAGGCACGACCGATTCACCTGCTGGGTATGAAGGTGAGACGGGTGCAACGGGCACATGTCCAGCGATTTCGTCGGGGAGTATAACGCTTACACTAGTCCCTGCGTCTTCTCAGAGATATTTCTCGACCTCCGTGTCCTCGGGAACGACAACGGTACCGTCCTCGTCTTCGTTCTGGGTGAATGGTATTACACTGGTATACGCAAATACATCGGGATACTACATAGAAATCGTAGGAGTGAAGACGTACACATCAGGAGGTGTGTGGGTTGTCACGGTTACGTGTTCAGTTACGAACACGGGCGACTTCCCCGAGGGCCCAGTCACGTTGCCTAGGACGGCGTTCTTCCGAGTGAACTACATCACAATGCCTGGGGTCATTGTTGGTTGATTTTTGTACGTCCCTTAACAAATGAGCGCAGACCCGAAGGAGAAGTTGTTGCTTGATGCTGAGTGGGAGGATACGGTGATGGATCTACAGGATTCCGAGAAGGCGGCTGGCATCTCTACGCAGGAGACAGACATGCTGTGCGTCAAGGTGTTTCGGTACCTGAAGACTCACCGCGTCCGCGACAAGCTGTTTTGGGAACGGAAAGGCGACGAGTTTCACGCAATGGTGGTGGCCTTGGGAATGCCCCCGTTTGCCGAAGAGCAGGTGGAGCGGGTGTTGCAGGACGACCCGTTTTGGTCAGCCACCCTGAAATTGTTCGGCGTCGTCTTGCCGAAAAACGAATAATCTACACGGAAGGATAACAATACTACAATGGGTGACACAATCGTAGGCGTTCAGTTTGGCATCGCTAACCCCGATGACATCGTCAAGCGCAGCGTCGTGGAGGTCACCACCGACAAAACCTACCTCAGCGGGAATCCCGCGCCGAATGGCGTGTTTGATTCGCGATTTGGAGTGATTGAGAATGGCAAGGTGTGCCCTACCTGCAAACAGACCAACCAGTACTGCCCCGGGCACTTTGGCCACATTACGCTAGCTCGCCCAGTGTTCCTCTACCAGTTCTTTGATGTTATCGAAAAGCTGTGCAACTGTGTGTGTTTGAGCTGTTCCACACCTCTTGCGTACCCCAACCCCGACACGCCTCCGGGCATGGTGCGCTTCAAGGAGGTTCGCGACATCCTTGCGAAGAAGAAGCCTGCAATGTGCCCCGTGTGCAACACTGCGGTGTTTGCAAAGGTGGCCAAGGTCGTGGGCAAGGCGGCGTCCCTAGAGGGAAAGATGCCGGTTCCCAAGGGCGAGGAGGCGGGTCTGCCGCCGACTCCGCTGCAGGCCGAGATGGTTCTGCGCGCCTTCCAGCGCATCACGAATGAGGACTGTGAGAAGTTGGGCTTCAACCCCAAGTTCGCTCGCCCCGAGTGGATGGTGTGCACAGTCTTGGCGGTTCCTCCGCTGACGGTTCGTCCTTCGGTCGTGATGGACGACAATCAGAAGATGGAGGATGACCTGACACACAAGCTGATTGACGTGTTGCGCCACAACCAGAGCCTGCGTGATCGCATGGACAAGGGTGAGACGTCCGAGGTGATTGACCGCCACACTGCGCTTCTGCAGTACGACGTGGCCACCTATGTGGACAATGACATCAAGGGCATGGCTCCTGCTGCCCAGCGGTCTGGACGTCCGTTGCGCACTCTGAAGGCTCGCTTCGGTGCCAAGACGGGACGTGTCCGTGGTAACCTGATGGGAAAGCGCGTTGACTTCTCGGCTCGCTCCGTCATTACGCCCGACGCCAACATTGAGCTGGACGAGCTGGGTGTGCCGCTGGAGATTGCGATTAACCTGACCTTTCCCGAGATTGTCTCAGTGTACAACCGCGACCGTCTGATGGGCTACATTCGCAACGGACCCGACAAGCACCCCGGCGCCAAGACGGTGTTCCTCAAGCAGGACAAACGCTCTGTGTCTCTGCGCTTCGTGAACGCCGAAACACTGGATCTACGTGAGGGCGATGTGGTGCACCGCCACCTGCTGGATGGAGACATTGTGCTCTTCAATCGGCAGCCATCTCTGCACAAGGCCTCCATGATGGCACACCGCGTGGTGGTTCTGCCGTATTCCACGTTCCGTCTGAACGTCTCGGCCACTCGTCCCTACAATGCGGACTTTGACGGTGACGAGATGAACATGCACGTGCCGCAGTCCATTGCAGCTGCCACGGAGCTGCGGTATCTGGCGTCCGTGCTGCGGAACATTGTCAGCCCCCGCACCAACAGCCCCATCATTCAGCTGTTTCAGGACACGATGACGGGCATCTACCGCATCACTCTGCCGGGTGTGGAGGTTCCTGAGGTGATTGCGATGAACATCCTTGCCAAGATTCGCAAGCCCTTCATGCGCAAGAATGCGCCGTGGACGGGTGCGGAGATCATCTCGGCTGCCTTCCCGCTCATGAACTTCAAGGGGTCTGTGACCATTGAGAATGGGCAGCTGACCAAGGGAATCATGCGCAAGTCGGCGTGCACTGCGCTGATTCACACAGTCTACAATGACTTTGGACCCGAGCGCGCGGGTCAGCTCATCAACGACATTCAGTCCGTGGTGACGCGCTTCAACCTGTTCACTGGGTTCTCGGTCGGCACGGCGGACTTGATTGCGAACATTGAGACCCAGCGCTTCGTGGACGGAAAGCTGGCGGATGCCCGCAGGGCAGTTGCCGACATTCTCACGGATGTCCACTCGGGCACATTCAAGAACACCAGCGGCATGTCGGATGGCGAGGATTTGGAGGACAAGATTTCAAGTGCCCTGAAGACGGTGGCTGCCGACATCAACATGGAGGTGGTCAAGTCCCTGCCGGCTGACAATAGCATGATTCAGATGGTCAACTCGGGCTCCAAGGGAGGTCCACAGAACGTCACGCAGATGGTGGCTCTGCTTGGACAGCAGCTGATTGAGGGTCGCCGTGTTCAGTATACGCTGCAGGACCGCACGCTGCCTCACTTTGCCCGCTACGACGATGGAGCCGAGGCGCACGGCTTTGTTCAGAACTCCTTCGTATCAGGACTGATGCCTGCCGAGTTCTTCTTCCACGCACAGGCAGGGCGCGAGGGTCTGATTGACACTGCAGTCAAGACCTCGGACACGGGATACATTCAGCGCAGATTGATGAAGACCATGGAGGATCAGCATCTGGAGTACGACGGCTCGGTGCGCAACGTGCTGGGGTCGGTCATCCAGTACGTCTACGGCGAGGACGGTGTGGATACGCAGTCCGTTGAGGATCAGGAGATTGGGCTGGCGGAGATGACGATGGAGGAGGTGTACAAGCAGTATGCGCTGTCTCCCGCGGACGTCAATCCGTTCTTGAGTGCAGAAGTGGATACGGCGCCTGACTTGGTGGACGATATCCTTGCGGATCGCGAGATGCTGGTCAAGTCCGTGTTCCGCTACCGCAAGAACGACAAGGTGTCCACACCTGTGAACGTGGCTCGCATGCTCATCAAGTATTCCAACACATACTCCACCAAGACTGGACTGACGCCTGCGATGGTGGTGGAGACGCTGGGTGCCTTCATCAAGGAGTTTCCCGTGAACCGCGTGTTCCACGCAATCCTGCGCTACTTCTTGGCTCCGAAGAAGGCTATTCTGGTTCACCGCCTGTCGGAGGAGATGTTCAAGGAGCTGATGTCGGAGATTCGCTTCAGGTATGTAAAGGCACTCTGCCACCCCGGTGAGATGGTGGGCGTTCTGGCTGCTCAGTCCATCGGTGAGCCCACGACGCAGCTCACGCTGAACACCTTCCACTCTGCAGGCACGGTCAAGGCCAACGCGACGTCAGGTGTGCCCCGCATTGAGGAGCTGTTGTCTGCCTCCTCCAACCCCAAGCGCCCGGGCAACACAGCCTACCTGCTGCCCAACACCACCAAGCGCGAGGCCATTGCCAAGATGAAGGAGATTCAGAAGACCACCCTGCGGGACATCACGCGATCCGTCAAGATTTACTACGACCCGTACCCGCTGGCGGCCTCGAGCGTGATGGACGAGGACCGCGAGGTGCTGGGCATGTACGAGCAGTTTGCAACGGGCAAGGAGAAGGATTGTGCGTCTCCGTGGGTCATGCGCCTGGAGCTGGACGACCAGGAGATGGTGAACCGCGACATCATGGATCTGGTGGAGGTTCAAGCCAAGATTCAGAACTCAATTGGCAATGCAGATGTCAAGTGCGTGACGTCGGATCGCAACGCACACAAGCTCGTGCTGCGTCTTGAGATGACGACGGCGATGGTCAAGAACCCCACAGTCCTCCGCCAGATGGAGGATGCAATTCTGGGCTCGGTGCTCACGGGCATGGATGGCATTGGTCGCGTGTTCGTGCGCACCCTGAAGAACGAGATGATTTACGAGCCCACGCTGGGCGGATACCAGACCAAGGATCAGTATGTGCTGGATCTGGAGGGCACGAACCTGTACGACCTCTTCGTGTTCCCGGGTGTGGACATGACCCGCACCTTCTCCAACGACATTCACGAAATCAACGACGTCTTCGGCATTGAGACGGCGCGGCTGGCGCTGTATGAGGAGTTCAATGAGGTCTTCAGCTCAGAGAAGGTCAATTACCACCACCTGTCCGTGCTGGTGGACAGCATGACCTTCAGCGGCCGCATCGTGCCCGTCAACCGCTTCGGAATGAAGAAGAACGAGACGGGTGTGCTCGCCAAGTCGTCCTTTGAGGAGACGTCCAAGGTCATGTTTGAGGCAGCGGTGGGTGCAGAGTATGACACCATGCGGGGTGTGTCCGCGAACATCATGTTCGGACAGAAACCCCCCTGCGGAACGGGCTTTGTGGACATTCTGGTGGACGAGTCCAAGCTGCCGGAAGGACCAGAGGGCGCCGAGGGACCCGACACGGGAGACCTGGATGCGGCCAACAAGGCACTGGAGGACGCGGGTTCAAGCGAGTGCAGGGTGGAGGATCTGAGCATGTGGTAGGAGAGCAAACAAATAAGAAAGAACAATGCCCGTAAGGGCACCAAGCGCAATCATTGCGCAGTCAGACATGACTGATTACGTCGTGGTACGTGTAATCACTTTTGTTTCGGGTGTTTGAAGTAATAATGTCGGGTGAGTTTGTACCTGAGAAAGAACGACTACGACGACTGAAGCGCGGACTAGAGCCGCCGTCGGCGGCAGCGGCTCCTGTGTCTTCAGCGGCCTCGTCTTCAGCGCCCCCAGCGGCCTCGGCGGCTCCGGTGGCTCCGGTGGCTCCGGCGGCTCAGGCGGCTCCGGCGGCTCCGGCGGCTCCGGCGGCTCCTGTGGTGCAGGATGCTGACGACGGGAGGAAGAGGGCAACGCTCCCGACCTACAACCCTGCATATGGAAACTCTAGTCGCGATGCGGCAATCATCATACTCCTGCGCAAGTTTGGGTTCGCCGATTTCCGTCACGACTTCAATGAAAAGACGGCTACACGCGACCTTATTACAGATGCCGATCTGAAGCGGTTTATGGAAATTCTTCAACGATACTCGGTAGACAGCCGAGTGAAGGCAACGGCTACATTCAAGAATATGTACAAAGGCAAGACACTGTACGATCTACTTCGCAATCAGATCGGCGACGTGCTGTATCCCAGCAATACAAAAACAACCCAAAATCCTGAAACGCCAGACAAAGATTTACATGAAGAAGCTGTGATGCTGGCGGTCGGACTCGACTACCCTAAACTTAAGGAGAAAATCAAGCTTCTAGGTGACAAGCTAGAGCGAAAGGTGGGCACGTTCGCCTTTGGCGTGACTACGAAGCGAACGTACATCGTTCGGGCGCAGACGTATAAGTACAACCGCACCGCTGCCGAGGCGGCCGCCGAGAAGGGGGAAATACCTGACACTCGGAACCTCTCAAGCCTGTTTATGGATGTCACGGGAGGCAAGACCAAATTTGCAGTTATCATTGACGCGACGGGTGGTCTGTCTACCACGTCCTTTGCAGACTCGCGACTGTTTCCCCGTCCGCCTCCAGAAACGCAATGCGAATTCGTCATTATCAACAACATCGAGAACGATGCAGATTCAGCCGACAAGCTCAAGCGTGTAAAGGCGCAAGGAACGAATGCCCCACTCATGAAGATACTCCGAGACACAGAGTCAACAGCAGTATATCCAGTCTGGACGACTGATGAACTAGCAGATGGAGCAAACATCTTTTCCGGTGTCCGTATCATTCTGAATCGCACGGAAAAGGGTGAGGTTGAAGCCGACATGTTCTTCCCAGACGAGGTTGACCTGGGTGGTGGCAAGAAGATAAATGCAGGGACGACGTACAATATCGGAGACTTGTCCGAGACATCCAATGTGAAGAACGCAACACTGAACGCAGTTGCAACCTTGATGATGGAACCGAATCACCCGGGAAAGCCATTCTTGTACGCACTCATCAAGCGCATGGGCGACTGGTGTCAAGCGCTGTCCTTGCTCGACAGATCCCGCCCCTATCTGATAAAGACCGATGTAAACGACCCAGGTACACCAACTACGCTAGGCAACCTTTCGGTGACTCACGAAGTAGGCATTGTAACCAATGACCGCATTCTGCTCGCGTACTCGCTCATGCTCGGACTGAACGTATTTTTCACCTCGGGTAGCGATATCAGCTCGTTGATATACTTCAAGAACGAGTCAGACATACCCGACGGAGATGCACTGAAGGATGCTCTAGTCGCACTGCGCAATAGCATGGTGACTAGCTTGGAGGAGGCATTTGGAGACAAAGACCCTGCGACGACGATTAGCGCCGCAAAGCAAGAAATCGTTTCTCCGGGCATCCAAGAGTACATTAAGCGTGCGATGGTGAGCGCGACAAACCAGATTGCCGACTTGTTCGGACCAAAGGGTCTCGGTATACCTGTCGGTAAGGATAAGAACACATGGCGCGAGGAGTTTGGAAGTACAGTGGGTCAAGCGGCGGCTAGACTGTTTGCCTACAATTCAGTCGTTGCCAACCTCGGATCCCTGCGCAACGGTTATGACGGCATGGTAACGGGACTTGCCGAGGCGTTCAAGGACGACAAGGACGCCGGGGAGGATCGGCGCAAGCAATTTGCGGCACTGAACCGGATCATCTCTATTGCCAGCAACTTCGTACGCGATCAAGAGTACAATAAAGGTGTCTTGAACCGTCTTGAATTGTGTTCCTTCGCAGACAGCGCTGCAAAACTAGTATTTATCCGCACCATGATTACCAAGATTGCGCGTACTGGAACCGACCCCACGGGCAACGTCAAGAGCATGGTTCTGGCGATGCGTGACGACTTCACGCAAATGGTTGAATCAAAGCTGTTTAGCATCCAAGACATTATCAATTCTATACCCAACTATGGCGGGGTTCCGATCTACAAGACATATCCACCCCAAGTCGCACGCGCAGACGAAACGAACGAGACACTCATAGACACCTACAAGGCATTCATCAATGCCATCATTTTGATGTCGTCCAGGCTCCCAGTGGCTCCGGCTGCGGCGGCAAAAGGTGGAGGTGCGCCCGAAGTCAAGACAGCCTACGACGCTCTTAGGATGTTTAGGGTTCCAGTGAGCAATGGGGTATCTGCTCAAACGGATGGTGTCAAACTCAACGAACTTGCGATGGCGCGGGACGACATAGGCAAATCACTTCGGGAAGAGATCTTGAAGTCAGTACGTGAAAACACACGAGTGCACGACTCTGAGACTGCACAGTTGGAAGTGGAACGGGAAAAAGCCCGGTACACGGTCGCAACGGAGGCTCCGGCGGAGGCGGAGATGAAGGAGTTTGAGGCCGGGGGAATGAGACCCATGAAGGGCGGCGTCTTCAAATGGGCTGGTGAGGACACACCCGTGTTCAACAACGAAGCAGTGGGTGCTTGGAACGGGTTTCCAGTGATGTTGAACCCGACCCCTGAAAAGCAGAAACAGCTCGACGTGTGGATCGCCAACTACGACCCTGTCGTTCGCATGGTCTCTGCAGGCGACGGCGAGATACCCATTCATCGCATGCTGAAGGAGATGCGCGATCCGAAAAATCCTGTGCCTCCATTTGACTCCCCCTTTGTTAGGATGCATATCAACCTATGGGCAGGAAACGGCATTTATCGTGTAGACCCTACCGCCACCCTGACCACGGTAAATACACTCCAGAAGAGTGACAATGACCATGACAAAGATATGAGAATCAAGCTCGGCCGCATCATTTCGCGGTTTGGAGCCTACAAGTGGTATGGACTCGTGACGCGGACGCAGCAAAAAGATGTGCGTGACTTGAGTGGTAAACCGCTCATTTATGCGCTATGTGCAATGCTCCGTGTTCTCTTACACATTGATGGACGTATCGTGCACTTCGACCTTCATACTAGAAACATGGCGCTTATGCGTGACGGAACCCCCGTGATACACGACGTGGGTCGCATGAAGATTCGCGATGTAGCGGCATCATTTGCCCCTTGGGAAGTGGGTAGACCAGATAGGACGAACAAGCGTATCCTTCGGAATGTCCTCATGCCTATCTTCGAGTGGCCAAACTACAACATGGACTACGGGCAGTACTTTTACATCGCAAGGTTCTTCAAGGAGTTGCGCGAGGGGAAGCACAAGACGGGCGCCGTTACGTTCAATGTGGAGAAGTTCGAGACACCCGTCGGACCCGATTCGGTGCAAAATGACATGCCCGCGGACGACGCCCAGAAGGGTATGTTCGAAAAGTGGTTGGATGAGAGCAGTGGCGCAGCCGGCGACAAACTCACGCCACGCCAGGTACACGCTAATTGGGTCAGGGCTAGTCAGAAGGAAACCAGGGTCTACGATGCAAATGGCAAGGTTGTTGATAATACGACCGCATCGGGAGACCTCTACCTAGACCCCCCGGTTGAAACACGCTACCATCAGATTGCACGGGTATTTGATATCCTGTCTGTCTTGAAGGCGCTGTCTTGGGACTACGAAAAGGGTGTCGTCGCGCCCGAGCCCGTGAAGACGGCATTGAAAATCATCGGGTTTCTCGCCACCCCGACACCGACGGCAACGAAGGCGAATGTCAATAAAACCATTCGGGACTACCTAGAACTCTCTGGGACTCGCACCGCGTATGGTGGGAACACACCCGAGTTTGAGGACGCGTGGGCTACAAATTACCTGGCGGAGGTGAACGATGCTCGGAGTGGGAAGAAACCCAAAGTACCCGAAGTAGCCGCCCCTTCCCCTGCCCCTGCCTCTGCCCCTGCCCCGACCGCTGCCGCCGAGCTCGCCGCCGCACTCAAGGCCCGCGCCGATGCCAGCGCCGCCTCGGCCGCCGCCGGTGCACCACTCCCGCCAGACCCCCTGAACGATGCGTTTCACTACAGCGAGTCTGAGCGCGCCGCAGCCCGAGACGCCCTGGGCGTTGTACCTGTTCCCGAGCAATTGGCGCACGACCTCGTCGTAGACCACGAATCGGAGATTGTGCGTGAATCAAAAAACGCAGACAACTCAGACGTGCTCGTTAAAAAGCCGGGTATGATGTCGCCCGAAGAGGTTGAGGCCGAGGCCGAAGCCAAGGTACCCTCCCCCGCGGACATACTTTCACCGATAAAGGTGCTGTCCAAGGAAGACAAGCAGCCCCGCTCCGAACCCCCGTCGGGCCAGACGTATGTGATTGACAGCAGTGGCAATCCCGTTCCCAGAGCCGGTCGTCGCACGCCTAGGCGCAAGGGGCTTCCCCAACTTTTGTGAGGGCCTCGCGACATGCTGTTTGTTCCGCCTTCTTGCGAGTGGACCCCACGCCAATTCCGTACACCTTGCCCTCCACAATCACAGCCACCACAATCTCGTTCTTCTTGGGGTCGTTGGATCGCATCTCGTAGGCGGGCGTGCACCGAAACTCCCGCTGGCAGTGCTTCTGGAACAGATCCTTGAAGTTCGTGGCTGAGTTCACAATCTCGTCGACATCCAAGTAGGTCTCCATGACGCTGGTTACAAATGCATAGACGACGGCAAACCGATTGCCGCAGTCTGTCCACAGCGCCCCGAGGAAGGCTTCAAAGATATCGCCCAGCTTCTTGGCGTTATTGCGCCCGTCAATGGCCACCGAATCCTCATTGTGGCGGGAAATCACATAGAAGCGGTTCAGACCCATGGTCTTGGACAGCTCTCCCAGCCGCTCATTGTTCACCAACTCCTTGCGGGCATCGGTGAGGAACCCCTGCTTCTTCTCGGGGTAGCGTTTCCGCAGGTAGGTGGCAATGCACACACCCAGCACGGAATCCCCCTCAAACTCCAGGCACTCGTAGCTCTCATCCTGTAACGGCATCACGCCGTGGGGACAGGGCGCCAGTTCGGCAGGTTGGCCGTCGGGCGTGGTGTATTCGGAACGACGGACATAGGTCGTATGGACCATTGCCGTCTGAAACACCTTGCGATGCGTCAAACGATAATGGGGAAGACCATGGCGATGGAGGATACGGTGGATATCGGCTTCGGTGAATGGGCGGTTGCCTGGGTTGTAGGGCGAGTACATGAAGTGCGTTGTGTCTGAGACACACAATTCGTTTTCCTCTTTTCTCCGACAAGCAGTAATGGGACAGGCTCAGTCGTTTGCCTACAATCTTGGAGTCGGCATTCCAGAGGAGCCACCCAAGACGCAGAGTGTCGTGGACGTAGCCACGTGCGTCTACGACACACCCTTACTCTGCGACATGGCGATTGGGTTGGTCTTCTTCAACCCCGCCAAGTCCAAGCGCATGCTCATGAACTATCTGTACACGGTGGAAAAATTGAAGCGTGCCAAGCTGCCGTATTACACCCTGGAGTTGACCTACGGAGCCGAGAAGCCCGAGATTGCAGACGCCTTCCACGTGAGCGCCAAGAATGCCCTGTTCAACAAGGAGCAGCTCTGTCGCATGCTAGAACGCCGCATGCCGTGGCGGTATTCCAAGGTCGTGTTCATGGATGCGGATTTGGTCTTCACGAGCCCCACGTGGTATGCCGACACGTCCAAGCAGCTGGGCACCCACCAAGTCGTCCAGCCCTTCTCGTCGGCCGTGT
>SXGQ01066235.1_pt1 | contig 21311 bp, 17 predicted proteins | sample 3178371 | NCBI WGS metagenome assembly SXGQ01 (sample SAMN11356859, study PRJNA531348) | freshwater metagenome | isolation source: freshwater sample F1-20 | place: China: Fuxian Lake, Yuxi | collected 2017-12-25 | reverse complement strand
GCAGCGCCCCGATCGTGGTGGGGATCAGACACACGAGCAGCGCGACCAGCACCACCGTGGGCTGGGGCGCGCCCGCGTAGTCGGCCATCGGGGAGATGGTGACGACGGCGAGCAGGAAGATGATCGTGAGGCTCACGAGCAGGATCGACAGCGCGATCTCGTTGGGCGTCTTGCGACGCTCGGCGCCCTCGACCAGGGAGATCATCCGGTCGAGGAAGGTCTCGCCGGGCGCGGCGGTGATCCGCACGACGATCTCGTCGGACAGGACCCGCGTGCCACCCGTGACGGCCGACCGGTCCCCGCCGGCCTCGCGGACGACCGGCGCGGACTCCCCGGTGATGGCCGACTCGTCCACGGTCGCGACGCCCTCCACGACGTCGCCGTCGCCCGGGATCACCTCGCCGGCGCTGACCCGCACGAGGTCACCCACCGTCAGCTCCGTGCCCGCCACGACCGACTCGCTGCCGTCGGCAGCCACCCGGCGGGCGGTGACGTCGGTGCGTGCCGCGCGCCGCGCGTCGGCCTGCGCCTTGCCGCGGCCCGCGGCGACGGCCTCGGCGAGGTTGCCGAACACGACCGTGAGCCAGAGCCAGACCGCGATGGCGACCGCGAAGACGCTGGGGTCGACGACCGCCGACACCGTCGTGACGAGGGAGCCGATCCACACGACGAACATCACCGGGCTGCGCCACAGGTGGCGCGGGTCGAGCTTGCGCAGCGCCGCGGGGAGCTGCTGGACGAGCTGCCGCGACAGCGGCGTGGCAGCCGAGGTGCGGGTCATCGCGAGGCTCCTGTCAGGGCCTCGGCCACGGGACCGAGGGCGAGGGTCGGGAAGAACGTGAGGGCCGAGACGAGCAGCACGACACCGACCACGAGACCGCCGAACAGCAGGGTCGCGGTGGGCAGGGTGCCCGCCGTCGTCGGCACCCGGCGCTGGCGGGCCAGCGAGCCGGCGAGCAGCACGACGAGCACGATCGGCACGAACCGGCCGAGCAGCATCGCCGCGGCCAGCGTCAGCTGGAAGAACGTCGACGTGACCGTGATGCCGCCGAACGCGCTGCCGTTGTTGTTCGCGGCCGACGTGAACGCGTAGACGACCTCGGAGAAGCCGTGGCCTCCCGGGTTGCCCATGGCGTCGGCCGTCGACGGCAGCGCGATGGCGGTGCCGATCCCGACGAGCACGAGGGCAGGGACCACGAGCGTGTAGAGCGCGACGTACGTCATCTCCCGCGAGCCGATCTTCTTGCCGAGCAGCTCGGGGGTCCGCCCGACCATCAGGCCGGCCACGAAGACGGCGAGGATCGCTGCGACGAGGATGCCGTAGAGGCCGGAGCCGACGCCGCCGGGCGAGACCTCGCCGAGCATCATGTGCGCCATCACGGTGCCGCCGCCGAGCGGCGACATCGAGTCGTGGGACGCGTTGACGGCCCCGGTCGACGTGCCGGTCGTCGACACGGCGAACAGCGCCGACGCCCACTCCCCGAAGCGGGTCTCCTTGCCCTCCATCGCCGCGCCGGCAGCCTGAGCGGCCTGGCCCTGGCCGCTGACCTCGGCCCACGTCGTCACGGCGAGGGCGCCGGCCCACAGCACGCCCATCGCGCCGAGCAGCACCAGGCCCTGGCGCCGCGAGCCGACCAGCGTCCCGAAGGTGCGGGTCAGGCAGACGGGCACCACCAGCAGGAGGAAGACCTGCAGCAGGTTGGTCAGCGCCGTCGGGTTCTCGAACGGGTGCGCGGAGTTCGCGGTGAAGAAGCCGCCGCCGTTCGTGCCGAGCTGCTTGACCGCCTCCTGGCTGGCGACGAGCCCGCCGGGCACGACCTGCGTGCCGCCGCCGAGGGCGCGCACCGTGACGTCGGAGAGGTTCTGCACGACGCCGGCGAGCAGGAGCAGCACCGCCGCGACCAGCGCCAGCGGGAGCAGGACGCGGACGGTGCCCCGGACGAGGTCGACCCAGAAGCTGCCGAGGGTGCTCGACTCCGCCCGCGTGAAGCCGCGGACCAGCGCGACCGCGACGGCGAGGCCGACGGCGGCCGAGACGACGTTCTGCACCGTCAGACCGAGCGCCTGGGCCGCGAAGCCGAGGGTCGACTCGCCGGCGTCGGACTGCCAGTTGGTGTTGGTGACGCAGGAGACCGCGGTGTTGAGGGCCATGTCCCAGGGCATCCCGGGCAGGCCGCGGTCCCACGGGAGCGCGGCCTGCCCGAGGAGGATCGCCAGGAGGAGGACGATGCCGACGACGGAGAACGCGACCAGGCTCAGCACGTACCCGCGGGCGCTCTGCTCGGCGTCGGGGTCGATGCCGCCGACCCGGTAGAGCGCGCGCTCGACGCGCAGGTGCCGGGTCGAGGTGAACACGCGCGCCATGTAGTCGCCGAGCGGGACGTAGACCACGGCGAGCAGGGTCAGCAGCGCCGCGATGGTCAGCAGGCCGGAGACGGTGTCGGACATGGGCGGCTCAGAACCGGTCGGGCCGCACGAGGGCCACGACGAGGTAGACCAGCAGGGCGGCGACGCCGAGCAGCTGGAGTGCGGTGACGAGGGACATGCCCCCACCCCACACCCGTCCCCACCCCGCGAAGCTGCTCCTGACGACCCCCTGACGCGTCTTGACGCGATCTTGACGCTCAGCCGTTCTCAGCGGTTTACCACGGTCCCGTGGTAGACCTCCTCCTCCCGCGGCAAGCTTCCCGAGGGAGGACGACGTTTACCACGGGACCGTGGTAAACCGTCAGGACTCGGTGAGGCGGGCGACGGCGGCGGCGACGCGCTCGTCGGTGGCGGTGAAGGCCACGCGCACGTGCTGGGCGCCGCGCTCGCCGTAGAAGTCGCCGGGGGCGACGAGGATGCCGCGCTCCGCGAGCCAGGCGACGGTGTCGCGGCAGCCCTCCCCCCGCGTGGCCCACAGGTACAGGGAGCCCTCGGAGTGGGTGATGGTGAAGCCGGCCGACTCCAGCGCCCTGCGGAGCGCGTCGCGACGCTCGGCGTAGCGACGACGCTGCAGGACGACGTGCTCGTCGTCGGCGATCGCGGCGGCGAAGGCCTGCTGCACCGGGGTCGGCAGCATGAAGCCGAGGTGCTTGCGGACGGCCAGCAGCTCGGCGACGACCGTCGCGTCACCGGCGACGAAGCCGGCGCGGTAGCCCGCGAGGTTCGAGCGCTTCGACGTCGAGTGCACGGCGAGCAGGCCGTCGTGGCTGCCCTCGCAGACGTCGGGGTGCAGCACGGAGACCGGCTCGCGCTCCCAGCCGAAGTCGGCGTAGCACTCGTCGGAGACCAGCAGCGCGCCCCGCTCGCGGCACCAGCGGACGACCGCGCGCAGGTGCTCGGCCGACAGCACCTCGCCGTGCGGGTTCGCCGGGGAGTTCACGTACACGAGCGCCGGCACGTCGGTGAGGCCGTCCGCGACCGGGTCGCCGAGCACGACGCGGGCACCGGCGAAGCGGGCACCGACCTCGTAGGTGGGGTACGCGAGCGACGGCAGCACGACGGTGTCGGCCGGTCCGAGCGCGAGCTGCGACGGCAGGTTGGCGATGAGCTCCTTCGAGCCGACCGTCAGCAGCACCTGGTCGGTCGAGAGCCCGGTGACCCCGAGTCGACGCTCGAGCCAGTCGACGGCCGCCTGGCGCACGGCCTCGGGCGCCGCGACCGTCGGGTAGCCCGGCGCGTCCGAGGCTGCGGCGAGCGCCTCACGCGCGACCGACGGCGTGGGGTCGACCGGCGTCCCGATGGAGAGGTCGACGATGCCGTCGGGGTGCGCGTGCGCGCGTTGCTTGGCGTCGGCCAGGGTGTCCCACGGGAAGTCGGGGAAGCGGGAGGAGAGACGGGGTCGGTCCATCAGGACGCTCCTTCGCAGGTGGCCTCGGGGGTGACGCGGTGGGCAGGGCCCAGGGGTCGGGCCCCGCTGGAGGGCCCCGTCGTCACTCCTGGTTCTGCGGGGGCAGCGCGGCGATGAAGGCGTGGTCCTTGTCGATCACGCCCATCTTCGCGGCACCACCGGGCGAGCCGAGGTCGTCGAAGAAGTTCACGTTCGCGTCGTAGTACTCCGTCCACTCCGTCGGGGTGTCGTACTCGTAGAAGATGTCCTCGACCGGGCACACCGGCTCGCAGGCACCGCAGTCGACGCTCTCGTCGGGGTGGATGTAGAGCATCCGCTTGCCCTCGTAGTTGCAGTCGACGGGACACTCGTCCACGCACGCGCGGTCCTTGACGTCCACACACGGCTGGGCGATCACGTAGGTCACGACGGCTCCTTCGACGGCAACGCTGGTCCGCCCTGGTCGGTGGCGGACCGTCCCAGTATCCCGCCTGCTCGACGGGGCGCCGTACTGAGGTATGCCTCATGAGACGGTGGCGTCGTGGCAGACCTCCAGGAGCTCCTCGGCCGACGGGTCACCGTGCGGCACCGGCTCGCCGACGGGAGCGCGACCGACGTCGTCGGTCGCGTCGTCGCGGCCGACCCGACCGGGCTCGTCGTGCAGCGTCGCGACGGGTCCGAGACGTCCGTGGCCGCCGACCGCGTCGTCGCGCTCAAGGTGGTCCCGGACCGTCCCGCCCGCAGCCGTCGCGCCCTCGACGTCGACGTCGACGAGCTCGTCCGGATCACCTCGCGCGGGTGGCCCGCCCCCGAGTCGGTGTCGCTCGGTGAGTGGGAGCTGCGCGCCGCCGGGGCGTTCACGGGACGCGCGAACTCCGTCGCCGTCGTGGGCGACCCGGGACGGCCCGACGCCGAGGCGTTCGCCGCGGTGCTCGACTTCTACACGTCACGGGGCCTGGAGCCGCAGGCGCAGGTGGTCGTCGACTCCGCGTGGGAGCGCCGCTTCCTCGCGGCGGGCTGGACGGCGCGCACCGACTACCTGGGCGGTGCCGTCGTGCAGGTGGCCGACCTGCACGACGCCCCGCAGCCCGATGACCGGGCCACCGTGACGGCGCGGGCGTCGGACGCCTGGCTGTCGCGCTACGGCCGGGTCGACGACGTGGAGGCCGCGCGACGGGTGCTGGAGGGACCGCGCACCGTCGGCTTCGTCGAGGTCGCCGACGACGGCGTGCCTGCGGCGGCCGTCGGACGGGTCGTGGTGACCGGCGAGTGGGCCGGCGTGGCCGCCGTCGAGACGCTCCCGGAGCACCGCCGACGCGGTCTCGCCGACGCCGTCGTGCGGACCAGCCTCGCGTGGGCGCACGAGCGCGGCGCGACCCGCGTGTACCTGCAGACCATGCCCGACAACCACGCGGCGCTCGCGCTCTACGCCCCGTACGGCTTCGTCACGCACCACCGGTACCGCTACCTGGTCCCCTGAGCGACGCGTCGACCTCGCCCATGTGGTCCTCGGCCCACTGCTTGAGTGCCCCGAGCACCGGGACCAGCGTCGAGCCCAGCGGCGTCAGCGCGTAGTGCACCGCCGGCGGGCTCACGGTCCCGTCGACCCGTCGGCTCACCAGGCCGTCGCTCCCGAGCTGGCGCAACGTCTGCGACAGCATCTTCTGCGAGACCCCCGCCATCTGCCGGCGCAGCGCCGAGAACCGGACGGAGTCCGCCTCGGCCAGGAGCAGCACGACCATCACGGTCCACTTCGACCCGACGCGGTCGAGCAGGTGCCGGGTCGGGCACCCGGCGTCGAAGAGGTCCCCCTGGCCGTCCACGGTCACCGGGAGGTGACCAGGTTCCCCCGAGGTGCCTTCTTGTCCCATCGCGAGCGGTCTCCTCACGTCATCAGGTCACCGATGGTAACCATGAAGGGCGGAGCGATGGGCAGCACCACTCACGAGACCAGCGAGGTCGAGGTCGTGCAGCTGCGCGACCTCCAGGTCGCCGTCACGACGACGGGCAGCGGCCCACCGATCCTGCTGCTCCACGGCTTCCCCCACACGAACGCCATCTGGAGGACCGTCACGCCGCTCCTCGTCGCAGCGGGCCACCAGGTGGTCGCCCCCGACCTGCGCGGCCTCGGCTCGAGCGAGGTCCTCGTCGACGGGTACGACGCCGCCACCCTCGCCGCGGACCAGGCCGCCCTGCTCGACGCGCTGGGCCTGCCGGCCGCGCACGTCGTCGGCCTCGACCTCGGAGCCGCGGTGGCCTTCGCCCTGGCGACGAGCCGTCCCGACCGCGTCTCCAGCCTCACCGTCGTCGAGGCGGTCGTGGGCGGTCTGCCCGGCGCCGAGACGTTCGTCGCCGGCGGCGGACCCTGGTGGTTCGGCTTCCACCAGGCGCCCGGTGGCCTCGCCGAGGACGTCGTCGCCGGCGCCGAGGACCGCTACGTGCGCTTCTTCCTCGGCATCGGGTCACGCACGGGCGTCCCCGACGACCTCGCCGACACGCTCGTGGCCGCGTACACGGGGCCCGGCCGGCTGCGAGCGGCGTTCGAGCACTACCGGGCGATGCCGAGCAACGCCGCGGCGAACCGGGCGTGGTCCGAGAGCGGCACCCTGACGATGCCGGTCACGGCGGTCGGCGCGTCGACCGTCCAGGACGCTCCCGCACGCCAGCTCGAACGCGTCGCGCCGGACCTCGTGGAGGTCCTGCTCCCGGACAGCGGCCACCTCGTCCCCGTCGACGCACCCGAGCAGCTGGCCGACACGATCGTCGCGACCGCCGCACGGCGAGCCGTCGGCCGCTCCCGAGGAGGACCACCGCCCGCGCGGAACGCGTGATGGCCCGAGCACGACACCGGCGGCTGCCGGACGCGCTCGGGCCATCCTCGCCCCGGGCTCAGCGGGTCCGGTAGAGCGTGACCGCAGGTCGGAGCCGGCGGTCGCCGGTGTAGGCAAGGGTCAGCACGCGCCGACCCTTGCCGACACCGGCGAGCCGCACCGTGGCCTGGCCGTCGCGGACCGTCGCGGCACCCACGGGTCGCCAGCCGTCGAGCACGACCAGCAGGCCCCCGTCCGCCTTCACGTCGCCACCCGTGACCGTGGCGGTCAGGGTGACGCGCGGCGGGGCGGTGTACCCCGTGACGGCGATGCGCGTCGGCCCGACCTGCGGCTCCTTGGCCTTGGCGGTGAAGCCGACGACCGCGGGGTCGTGGTCGCTGGCGCGGTACGGGCTGGTGTCGTACAGGCGCGTGACGTTGTTGTCGTAGCGGCTGTACTCGCGGGCCAGCGACTCGTCGGCGTTGATGTCCCACACGTCGGCACCCGTGACCTTGGCGGCCGCGGCCGGCGAGGCGAAGACGTGGTCGAGCGAGCCGAGCAGACCGCCGAACTGGTAGGTCGTCTTGTCGGTGTACCGCGCGGGCACGTTGACGTAGCCGGCGTCCTCGAGGACCGTGACCGGATCCTCCTTGCTGTAGCTGTTGAAGTCGCCGGTCAGGAAGACGGTGTCGGTGCCGGCGGCCTGCTTCTGCTCGTCGGCGAAGGTCACCAGCGCCTGCGCCTGCTTGACGCGCGAGGCGTTCGACGCGCCCTGACCGTCACCGGTGTCGGCGTCCTCGCCGTCGCCCGAGCCCTTGGACTTGAAGTGGTTCACCACCACGACGAAGTCGTCGGCCGCCTTGCCGCCCACCGGACGGAACTCCTGGGCCAGCGGGTCGCGCGCGTTGTCGAAGGCGGGGTCGTCGTCGATGACCGACTCCCCGACCGGCTCGACCACGCCGACCTTGTGGATGAAGGCCGTGCGGATCACGTCCTCCTGCGCGGGCACGCGCGTCGGCGAGGCCACGGCCGCCCACTCCTCGCGGCCGGCCTTCTCGTTGAGGGCGGCGACGAGCGTGCGCAGCGCGGTGTCGCGGTCCAAGCCGAACGCCGCGGAGTTCTCGATCTCCTCGAGCGACACGACGTCGGCGCCGAGACCGTCGATCGCGTTCACGATCTTGGCCTGCTGACGCTGCAGGTTCGCGTCGTCGGCCGCACCGCGGGGACCGGTGCCGCTGCAGCGGTTCACGGTGACCCGGTTGCCGTTGCGGTCGGTGTAGTACGTGCACGTGCCGAGGCCGGAGCGCTCGTACGCCTCGCCCGTCAGCGTGAAGTAGTTGAGCACGTTGAACGAGGCGATCTTCACGTCGCCGCCCACGTCCTTCGGCGCCGCCTGGCGGGTGCTGCCGATCGTGATCGGCTCGTCGCCGCCCGCCGTCAGCTGCTGAGTGGGCTGCAGGCGCCACTTGCTGAACCGGTAGTCGAGGACGAGCGGGTCGCCGTCGAAGGTGACTGGAGCGCCGGTGCGGACCTCGTTGTCGGGACGCAGCCACGGCACCGGCGTGTTCTTCGCACCGGCCGTGTAGTTCACGCCCGCGCCGTCGTCGACGGTGACCAGACGACGGGCGTTCTCGGCCACCACCGCGCGGTACTCGTCGGTTCCCGGACGCGCGACGTCGGTGGGCTGCGGCAGACCGGTGTCGCCGGAGGCGAGGCCGATCTCGCCGAACGTGTTCGTCCCGAAGTTGTCGGTCAGGGTGAACCGGCCCTGCGGTGCGACGAGCATGCCCTCGAGCGCCTCGCGCTGGGCGTCGTCCATCGGGAACGTGACCTCGGTGGGCTTCACCGCCTGCGCGGCCGTGTCGAGGCGGGTCCAGCCGCCAGCTGCCACGTCGAGCTGGGTGAGGCCGAACCTCTCCTCGACCGTGCCCGTGACCTTCAGGTGGTCGCCGACGCGCACGTCGCCCGCGAGGGTGGCGGAGTGCACGAACACGCCGTCGGAGGCGGTGCGCGCGGAGGCGTCGCCGCCGGTTCCCTCGGTCTGCAGGTAGACGCCGTCGAAGCCGCCGGTCGGGTAGGCGGCCGTGACGACGCCCGTCGTGGTGACGGAGCGTCCCACGAGCGGGCTGGCGGTGCCCGTGCCCTGGATCTCGGCGATCGTGGCGGCTGCGGGCGGCTCGACGGGCGTGCCCGCCCCGTCGCAGGCGGTGCCGCAGGCCTGCGGCGTGGGCGTGCCACCGCGCAGGTCGGCGGCGTTGTCGTCGGTGTCCCGGCTCGCACTGCGTTGCAGCGACGACGTCACCGAGTAGCCGCTCGCCGCCGGGCCGGTGCCCTCGTAGGTGGCCGAGGCGCCGTAGCCGACGAGGTCGACGAGCGCGTCGGAGGCGAGCACCGTCGCCCGGTCGCCCGAGAGCGCGGTGGTGGACCGCACGAGTGCGAGCGTGCCGCCGTTGGCGTTGCCCGAGAACGCGATCGACGACGTCACGTCGGGAGTCGGCAGCGCCTGGCCGTTGGCCGCGTTGCTGTTCCCCGAGACCAGCAGCGTGCCACCGGGCTCGACGTGGTGGTCGCCGAGCGGCACGACCCCCGTGAACGCGGCGGTCGAGGAGTACGAGCGGTACTGCACGGACCAGCCGGACACGTCGATCGGACGGTCCGTCGGGTTCTGGATCTCGACGAACTTGTTCAGGTAGGTCGCGCCACTGCTCCCGCCGTTCAGGTACGCCTCGCCGATGACGAGGTCGTCACCGTCGGGCGCGGCCTGCGAGGGAGCCGCAGCGAGCAGGCCCGCGACGAGCGCGGCGCCGGCCGCGAGTGCGGCCGTGCTGCGTCGGGCGCGCATCAGCGACCCCGCTTCGCGAGCACGGTCACGGTGGTGTCGCGCTGCGCCGGCTTGTAGGTCGCGTCGCCGCTGTAGGCCGTGGTGAGCACCTGGCGGCCGACCGCGAGGCGACGGGTGTCGAGCAGCAGCACCGCAGCACCGCGCGACAGCCGCGCCGAGCCGAGCCGGGTCTCGCCCGCCGTGACGCTGACCGTGCCGGTGGGCCGACCCTCGGCACCCCTGACCCGGGCGACGAGCAGGGAGAACGAGCCCTGCTTCACGAACGGCACGGTGACGACGTCGAGCCTCGCGTCGACCAGCGCCTTCGCGATCGTGAACGAGGGCAGCACGGCCGTGGTGCCGCTCGGGCTGGCCTTCACCTCGAGGTGGGCCGTGCCCGTCACGCCCTTCGGCAGGGTCTGCGTGAGACGCGCGACGCCACCGCTGACAGGCACCTCGCCGAGGTCGCGACGCGTGCCGCCGGACACGAGCGTCACGGCGACGGAGGTGTTGGCCGGGCTGCCGAGCGACGTCAGGTCGAGCTTCGGCAGCGTGACCGCCAGCGCGTCGCCCTCGGTGTAGTCCTGCTGCAGGCCCTCGACCTGCACCGCGTGCCGCGCGAAGTCGGGCGCGACGGGGCTCTCGGCCTTGAGGTGGTCGATCCAGACCTCGTAGTCGAGCAGGCCGGTGTCGACCGACGTGCCCTCCGCGAAGGCCCGGAAGTTGTCGCCGCCGGACGCGAGGAACGACGGCACGGCGACCTTGTAGGTGGCGGCCGGGTCGACGGCCTTGCCGTCCACGCGCAGCGACGTGATCCGGTCGCCCTCGGCGCGGGTCGGGTCGAACGTGTACGCGACGTTGCTCGAGGTGCCGAGCTGCAGGTAGGGGCGCGACGGCACGGCACCGGCCGCGTCGCGCTGCCACTGCTGCTCGAAGACCTTCTTCAGCTGGGCGCCCGTGAGGCTCACCGAGCTGAGGTTGTTGGTGAAGGGCAGCACGGCGTTGGCCTCGGCGAAGGTGACGACGCCGTCGGCGTTCGTGCCGCCGGTGCCCTTGAAGAGCAGCTCGTTGCGCAGGCCACCGGGGTTGACGACCGCGAGGTCGGCACCGGCGGGCGTGTCCTCGACGCCGGCCAGCTGGGCGTCGGCGACGAGGTTGCCGAGCGTCGACTCGCTCGCCCGGTCGTCGCGGTTGCCGCCCGCGTAGGCGGTGGTGATGTCGGCGCTGACCTGCGCCACCGGCTGCTCGCCGACCTGCTTGGCCTTGGCCAGCGCGGCGTCGACGATGGTCTTGACCTGGGCGACGCGCGGGAAGCGGCTCACGAGCGTCGCGTCGTCGGTGGTGGTGCGCTTGACGTTGGTGGCGGCGCTCGTGACGGCACCGGTGTCACCGTCGACCGTCAGGTCGATGCTGCCGATGGCCTCGCCGTAGCTGCCGGTCTGCAGCACCGGTCGGGTCCTGCCCGCCTCGCCGGGGACGGGCGCCTGCCAGGCGTACTGCTTGTGGGTGTGGCCCGTGAAGATCGCGTCGACCTGCGGGTCGGTCTTGGTGACGATGTCGGCGAAGGCGCCGCCGGCGGCCACCTCCTGCTCGAGCGTGGCGCCGTCGGGCGTGCCCGCACCAGCGCCCTCGTGGTAGGCGGCGACGACGACGTCGGGCGGCGTGGGCGACGCCTCGAGCTCGTCGACCGTGCGGTTGACCGCCTCGACCGGGTCCGTGAACTCCAGGTCGGCGATGCCCGCGGGCGAGACCAGCGACGGCGTCTCCTCGGTGACGGCGCCGACGACGGCGACGTCGAGGCCGCCGACCTCGAAGGTCTCGTACGCCGGGAGCGCCGGCTCGCCGGTCGCCTTGGACACGACGTTGGCACCGAGGTAGGTGAAGTCGGCCCGGTCGCTCACGCGCCCGGCGAGGTCGGCGAAGCCGCGGTCGAGCTCGTGGTTGCCGATCGTCGAGACGCGCAGGCCCAGGGCGTTCAGCACGTCGATGGTCGGCTCGTCCTGCTGCACCGAGGAGGCGAACAGCGAGGCGCCGATGTTGTCGCCCGCCGAGAGGAACAGGGTGTTGGCCTCCCCCGCCTCGGCCCGCAGCTGCTCGATCGTGCCGGCCACCTTGACGGTGTTCGCGTCGATGCGGCCGTGGAAGTCGTTGACGTCGAGCAGCCTGATGGTGACGTCGTCCGCAGCCTGGGCGGGGGTCGCGGCGAGGACGCCGGCCCCGAGGGCCAGGACGAGGGAGGGTGCGAGCGCGGCTCGGCGCAGACGTGTCTTCACGTGGGAGCGGTCCTTCGGGTCGTCGAGTCGGCCCCCCGGTGGCGCGACGACGCCCGGACCGCTCTGGATCGACCTCGATTCCACCCCGGTCCGGTGCGCGTCGTCAACGCTCCGCGCGTGACGAATGGGTGAAGTCCGGGAACCTGGAAGAGCGTGCATCTCGTAGGGTGGCACGCCGTGGGAGTCGTCATCGTGGCCGGACCGTCGGGCGTCGGGAAGTCCCACCTGGCCCAGGTCCTGGGGTGGTCGGTGCTGCGCCTCGACGACTTCTACCGCGACGGCGACGACCCCGACCTGCCTCGTTCGAGCCTGGGCATCCCCGACTGGGACGACGCCGGCTCCTGGGACGCGGTGGCCGCAGTCGGGTCGATCGCGGAGCTCTGCGCCGCCGGCGAGGCCGACGTGCCGGTGTACGACATCGCCGCGAGCCGTCGGACCGGCACGCAGCACCTGGAGGTCGGCGACCGGTTCATCGCCGAGGGCCTGTTCGCGCCGGTCGTCGTGGCCGCGTGCCGCGACGCCGGACTGCTGGACGCGGCGATCTGCCTGCGCCGGCACCGGCTCGTCACGTTCGGGCTGCGCCTCGCGCGCGACCTGCGGGAGGGGCGCAAGAGCCCGTGGGTGCTGGTGCGGCGCGGCTGGCGGCTGAAGAACGACGACGACCGGGTCGTCGCCGCGGCGGTGGCCGCCGGCTGCACCCCGATGACCCCGCGCCAGGCGCGGCGGGTGCTGCGTCGCTCGTCCACCCCACGTTTCGGAACGTCATCATCCCTTTTCTCGCGAAGAAGGGGTGATGACGCTCCGAAACGTGGGGACTAGAGCGCGGCGTACCGCGGCTTGATGACGTCGTCGATCAGCGCGAGGCGCTCGTCGAACGGCAGGAAGGCGCTCTTCATGGCGTTGACCGTGAACCAGCGCAGGTCGTCGGCGCCGTAGTCGAAGGCGTCGACGAGCAGCTGCATCTCCCGGCTCATCGACGTGCCGCTCATCAGCCGGTTGTCGCAGTTGATGGTCACGCGGAACCCGAGCTCCTTGAGCAGGCCGATCGGGTGGTCCGCGATGGAGCGCATGCCGGGGACCGCCGAGGTCTGGAGGTTCGAGGAGGGGCACATCTCCAGGGGGATGCGCCGGTCCCGCACGTAGGCGGCGAGCAGGCCCAGTCGGGGCCCGCCCTCGGCCGCGAGGTCGATGTCGTCGATGATCCGGACGCCGTGGCCCAGCCGGTCGGCGCCGCAGCGCTGGATGGCCTGCCAGATGGACGGCAGGCCGAATGCCTCGCCTGCGTGGATGGTGAAGTGCGCGTTCTCGCGGCGCAGGTACTCGAACGCCTCGAGGTGCAGGATCGGCGGGAAGCCGTCCTCGGCGCCCGCGATGTCGAAGCCGCAGACGCCTCGGTCCCGGTACTCCACGACGAGCTCGGCGATCTCCAGGCCGTGCTGCGCGTGGCGCATCGCCGTGAGCAGCTGGCCCACGACGATCGGCGTGCCCTCGGCGGCTGCCTCGGCGCGCCCCTCGTCGATGCCCGCCTGCACGGCCTCGACCGTCTCGGCGAGGGTCAGGCCGCCCTGCAGGTGCTGCTCGGGCGCCCAGCGCAGCTCGGCGTACACGACCCCGTCGGCGGCGAGGTCGAGCACCGACTCGCGGGCCACGCGGGCGAGGTCCTGCGGGCGCTGCATGACCGCGACCGTGTGCTCGAACGTCTCCAGGTACCGCGGCAGCGAGCCGGAGCTGGCGGCGTCGGCGAACCACATCCCCAGCCGGTCCGGCGGGGCGGGCAGCGGGTGCCCGACCTCCTGCGCGATCTCGGCGACGGTCGACGGGCGGACGCCGCCGTCGAGGTGCTCGTGGAGCGCCACCTTCGGGGCGCGGCGGATCTGGTCGGCGGTCAGGCTCACGCGCACATCGTGGCACGCCGGCGGGAGCGCCCGGCCGCGGCGGGCACGTGACGCCGCTTGACACCGGGCCGACCTGTGACTACGGTCACTGTCATCGATAACAGTGTTATCGATAACACTTCATCCGACGGCGCCGACAGCGGTGCCGACGAGAACAGCACGAAGGGCACCAGGCATGGCGAACATCCAGGACGTGGCGAAGGCGGCCGGCGTGTCCACGGCGTCCGTGACGCGCTACCTCGCCGGCCAGCGCATCCGCAGCGAGGAGGCCGTACGCCGCGCCATCGAGGAGCTCGGGTACCGGCCCAGCCTGGTCGCCCGCAGCCTGAAGTCGGGTCGTCACCAGTCGATCGGCGTGATCGTCCCCGACATCTCCAACCCCTTCTTCGCCGCCCTCGTGAAGGGCATCGAGCGGGAGGTCCGGCCGCACGGCCTGCAGGTGATCCTCGGCAACAGCGACGAGGACGCCGAGCGGGAGGAGGCCCTCGTCCGCGAGCTGGCCCAGCGCACGGACGGGCTCATCATGGCGCCGCTCTCGGAGAACGACGAGATCCCCGACCTGCTGGCGCAGGCCGGCCACCCGCTCGTCTTCGTCGACCGCGAGACCTCCTCGGGCCCCGACGTCGACCGCGTCCTCGTCGACAACACCGCCGGCATCCGGCAGGCCGTCGACCACCTGGTCGGGCTCGGCCACACGCGGATCGCGACGATCAGCGGTCGCGTCGACTCGACGCCAGGCCGCATGCGCCACGAGGCGTTCCTCGCCGCCATGGCCGGCCACGGCATCGACGTCGACCCGACCCTCGTGCGCCGCGGCGACTTCCGCGAGGAGAGCGGCCGGCTCCACATGGCCGACCTCTGGCGGCTGCCGCAGCGGCCCACGGCCGTCGTCGTCGCCAACAACCTCATGACGGCCGGCGCGCTCGTGGCGCTCGGCGCCCTCGGTGTGCGGGTGCCGGACGAGCTGTCCGTCGTCGGCTTCGACGACCTGCCGCTCGCCACCCTGCTCGACCCGCCGCTGACGGTCGTGTCACGTCCCGACGTCGAGGAGGGCGCTGCTGCGGCCCGCCTGCTCGTCGAGCGCCTGCACGCCGACGAGCACGTCCCCACCGCCCACGTCACCCTCCCGGTCGAGCTGCTCGTCCGCGGGTCGACGGGCCCCGTCCCGAAAGGCAGTCCCGCATGACCACCCCCTCCGGCGTCCTGGTGATCGGCAGCATCACGGCCGACGTCACGACCTTCTCCCGACGTCTGCCCCGTCCGGGCGAGACGATCCTGGGCGACGACCTGACCCTCGTCCTCGGCGGCAAGGGCGCGAACCAGGCCGGCGCGGCCGCGCTCGCGGGCGCGGACACCCAGATGGTCGGCTGCGTCGGCACCGACGCCTTCGCCGAGCTCACCCGCGGCGGGCTCGCCTCGTACGGCGTCGACGTGACCTCCGTGCGGACGGTCGACGGCCCCACCGGCGTGGCCCACATCCGCGTGGACGCCTCGGGCGAGAACGACATCGTCATGGTCCCGCTCGCCAACGACCACCTCGGGCACGCCGACGTCGACGCCGGCGTGGCGGGCGCAGCGGGCCGCGCGTCCGTGCTGCTCACGCAGCTCGAGACCCCCGTGGACGTCATGGTCCGGGCGACCCGCGCAGCGCGTGCCGCCGGCATGGTCGCGATCCTCGACCCAGCACCCGCGGCACCCCTCGACGACGCCGTCTGGGCCGAGCTCGACGTCGTCACCCCCAACGAGACCGAGGCCACGACCCTCACCGGCATCCCGGTGGTCGACGTCGCCTCCGCCGAGCAGGCCGGGCGCTGGTTCGTCGAGCGCGGTGTCGCCCACGCAGTCGTCACCCTGGCCGCCAAGGGTGTCGTGGTCGTCGACGCCGACGGCGCCCGGCACTTCGCAGCCCCCGCCGTCGAGGCCGTCGACACGACCGCGGCGGGCGACGCGTTCGCCGGCTACCTCGGCGCGGGCCTCGCCTCGGGACTCACCCTCGACGCCGCCCTCCCCCGGGCCATGGCCGCCGGCGCGCTGGCCGTCACCCGACGGGGCGCGTCGCCGAGCCTGCCCGCGGGCGCCGACGTCGACGCCTTCCTCGCCGTCCGGGCTGCCGGAACCTCCACCCCCACCGCCACCACCGGGAGCTGAACCACCCATGCGCAAGAACACCGCCACCCTGAACGGCCAGCTGTCGCGGGTCGTCTCCGAGACCGGGCACACCGACCTCGTCGTCGTCACCGACGCCGGCCTGCCGATCCCGCTCGGCGTCGAGCGCGTCGACCTCGCGGTCCGCCCGGGCCTGCCGTCGTTCCTCGACGTGCTCGACACCGTGCTCGACGAGCTGGTCGTCGAGGGCGCCACCATCTCCGAGGAGATCCGGACGCACTCCCCCGACATGCTCGCCGCCCTGGAGGAGCGCTTCGCCGCGCTCGACGTGCCGATCACGCTCGTCCCGCACGTGGAGCTGAAGGCGCTCAGCCACGGCGCGCGGGCGGCCGTGCGCTCCGGTGAGTTCACCCCGTACGCGAACGTCGTGCTGCACGCCGGCGTGGCGTACTGAGGCCGCCATGCGCATCGAGCTGCACGACATCCACAAGAGCTTCGGCGAGACCGAGGTGCTGCGCGGCATCGACCTGGCGGTCGAGGGCGGCGAGGTCCTCGCGCTCGTCGGCGAGAACGGCGCGGGCAAGTCGACGCTGACCCGCATCGTCTCCGGCGCGTACCGCCCCGACGCCGGCCGCATCGTGGTCGACGGCCAGGACGTCGCCTTCACCGGCCCGCAGGACGCGATGAGCCACGGCATCCAGGTGATCTACCAGGAGTTCAGGCAGAACATCTTCCCGAACCTGACCGTCGCCGAGAACCTCTTCACGCTCGACGAGCAGGCCGAGTTCGGCCGCGTCCTCGTCAGCAAGCGCCGCATGCGCGCCAAGGCCCGTGAGCTGCTCGACCTGATCGGGCTCGACGTCGATCCCGCCACCCCGGTCCACCGGCTCTCGGTCGCGCAGATGCAGATGCTCGAGATGGCCAAGACCGCCGGGCACGACGCGCGGCTGCTCATCCTCGACGAGCCCACCGCGGCGCTCGACGAGCAGGAGTCCGAGCGGCTGTTCGAGCAGATCGAGCGGCTGCGGGCCTCCGGCGTCGCGATCGTCTACATCAGCCACCGGCTGGAGGAGGTCTTCCGGCTCTCCCAGCGCGTGGTCGTGCTGCGCAACGGCTCGGTCGCGCTCGAGCGCCCCACCGCCGAGCTCGACGAGCGCGAGGTGGTGACGGCCATGGTCGGACGCACCATCGAGGACTTCTACCCCAAGGAGACCCACACCCGCGACGACGTCGTCCTCTCGGTGCGCGGCCTGGCCGGACCGGACTTCGCCGACGTCTCGGTCGACGTCCGCGCCGGCGAGGTGGTCGGCATCGGCGGCGTGTTCGGCTGCGGCAAGGGCAGCGTCCTGCGCGCCCTGTTCGGGCTGGTGCCGACCACGGCGGCCTCGGTGGCCGTCGACGGCACGACGTACCGCCCCTCGGCACCGCAGGCGGCCATCGACGCCGGGATCGGCTACGTGCCGCCGGACCGGCAGGCCGAAGGGCTCTGCCTGCAGCAGTCGGTCTCGGACAACATCTCGATGGCCAGCCTCTCGCGCTACAGCACGGGACCGTACGTGCACCGTGGGCGGGAGCGGGCCGAGACGTCACGGATCATCGACCAGCTCGCGATCCGCACGGCGTCGCCGTCCGCACCCGTCGGCAGCCTGTCCGGCGGCAACCCGCAGAAGGCGCTCTTCGGCGGCTGGGTCCTGACCCGCCCCAAGGTGCTGATGATGGAGGAGCCGACCCGCGGCGTCGACGTCGGCGCCAAGGCCGAGATCTACCGGATCATCAACGAGCAGGCCGCCGCGGGCGTCGCCGTCGTGATCGTCTCCTCCGACCTCCCCGAGCTGGTCGCCATGTCCGACCGGCTCCTGGTGATGCGCCAGGGCCACGTCGTGGCCGAGCTCACCGACGACGACCTCACCGAGCAGAAGCTGCTCGAGCACGCATTGGAGAGTGCCGCATGAAGCCGATCATCACCGGCCTGACGTCCCTGAACCGTGAGCTGCGAGCGGTGTGGATGCTGCTCTTCGTCGGCCTCGTGCTGTTCATCGCGACGCCGCTGTTCCTCACCGGGGACAACCTGCTGAACGTCCTGCTGGCCGCGTCGGTCACGGCGCTCCTGGCGGCCGGGCAGACCTACGTCATCATCCTCGCCGAGATCGACCTGTCGGTCGGCGCGATCCTGGGCATCTCGGGCATCGTCACCGCCTTCACCCTGCAGGACCAGCCGCTCGTGGTCGGCCTGCTGGCGGGGTGGGGCGTCGGCGCGCTCGCCGGACTCGTCAACGGCCTGCTGGTGACGAAGCTGCGCATGCCGTCGTTCATCGCGACCCTGGCGATGATGTCGGTGCTCTCCGGCCTGACGCTGCAGCTGAGCCAGGGCAACCCGGTCTCGATCGAGGACGACACGTTCCTGGCGATCGGCCAGGCGAGCCCGCTGGGCGTGCCGAACCCGGTGTGGATCATGCTCGCGGCGTTCGTCGTCTTCGGGCTCGTCCTGGCCCGGTCGCGCTACGGCCGCCACGTGTACGCCGTCGGCGACAACGAGGACGCCGCCCGCCTCGCCGGCATCGAGGTCCACCGCGTGAAGATCCTCGCGTTCGTCATCAGCGGACTGCTCGCCTCGACCGCCGGGTTCATCCTGGCCGCGCGTCTCGGCACCGCCCAGCCCACGGCCGGCACCGGGCTGGAGCTCGCCGCCATCGCCGCAGTCATCATCGGAGGCACCAGCCTCGCGGGCGGTCGCGGCGCCCTCGCCGGCACCCTCATCGGCGCGCTGCTGCTCGGCGTGATCGACAACGGCCTCAACCTGCTCGACGTCTCCCCGTTCCTGCAGGGCGTCGTCAAGGGTCTCGTGATCCTCGTGGCGATCTTCCTGGATCGCAACTCCGATCGTGTCCGGGCGCTGACGCGCCTGGTCCGTCCTCGACGGCCTGGCTCGGGCGCCGACGCGGACACCGCCTCACCCACCACCACTGGAGGAACCCCGTGAACACCTGGAAGAAGACGGCCGCCCTCACCGCGGCCCTGGCGATGACCACGACGCTCGGCGCCTGCGGACGCGGCGGCGACGCCGGCGGCGAGAAGGACGTCAAGGCCACCCTCGTCATCAGCACCCTCAACAACCCGTTCTTCGTCTCCGTCGTCGACGGCGCCAAGGAGGCCGCGCAGGACTCCGGCGTCGACCTCGACGTGCAGAACGCGAACAACAGCGACCAGACGGCTCTGAACGCGACGACGACCGCCCTGACCAAGAAGCCCTCGGTCCTCATCATCGACCCCGTCGGCAGCGAGTCCGGTGGCACGATGACCGAGGCCGCGAACAAGGCCGGCGTCCCCGTCGTCGCCTTCGACCGCGCCCCCGACAGCGGCGAGCTGGCCAGCTTCATCGGCTACGACGCCGTCCAGGCCGGCAAGGAGGCCGCGAAGTCGCTCGCCGAGTCGATCGGCGAGAAGGGCAAGGTCGTCGAGATCCAGGGCATCCTCGGCACGAACGTCGCCCAGGACCGCAGCAAGGGCTTCAACGAGGGCATCAAGGCCTACCCGGACATCGAGGTCGTCGCCCAGCAGGCCGCCGACTTCGACCGCGGCAAGGCGCTCGACGTCATGACCAACGTCCTGCAGGGCAACAGCGACATCGACGGCGTCTACGCCGCGAACGACGAGATGGCGCTCGGCGTCGTCGCGGCGCTCAAGGCCCGCAACCTCGCGGGCCAGGTCAAGGTCGTCGGCAACGACGGCATCGGCGACGCCCTGAAGGCGATCGAGGCGGGCACGATGTACTCCACGCACGCCGAGTCGCCGTTCGTGCTCGGCAAGGAGGTGCTCGGCATCAGCCTGAAGGTCGCCGACGGCGAGAAGGTCGAGGAGAACACCGTCCTGCAGGGCCGACTCGTCACCAAGGACCAGGTGGCAGACTTCTGTGAGTTCCTCACCGACGAGGGCGACACCGACACCTGCAAGGGCATCAGCTGACCGGCTGACCCGGGGCGGCGGGTCCGCGTCGGCACCGACGCGGCCTCGCCGCCCTGCTGCTCCGGCAGCACCACGACCCACCGTTCCACCCGCTCCACCGTCCGAAGGACATCCATGACTCCGTCGTCCCCCGTCACCGCCCCCGTTGCCGACGCCGCAGCCGACGCTGCCGCGCTGCGTGCCGCCGTGGGCCTCGGCGGCACCGACAACGCCTCGCTCCGCGTCTTCCTCGAGGGGCTGCCCGCCGTCGACCCCGTCGGCGTCGAGGCCCGCGCGGCCCAGCTCGCGACCCGCTCGATCAAGAAGGACACCAAGCGTGCCCTCATCGACCTCGCCATCTCGATGGTCGACCTGACGACGCTCGAGGGCGCCGACACCCCCGGCAAGGTGCGCAACCTCTGCCGCAAGGCCGTGCAGCCCGACCGTGAGGTACCGGGGACGCCCTCGACCGCAGCCGTCTGCGTCTACCCCGACATGGTGGCCGTCGCCGCCGAGGCCGTGGCCGGCACGGGCGTCAAGGTCGCGTCGGTGGCCACCGCGTTCCCCGCGGGTCGCTCCTCGCTCGAGGTCAAGCTCGCCGACACGCGCCTCGCCGTCGAGGCCGGGGCCGACGAGGTCGACATGGTGATCGACCGCGGCGCGTTCCTCGCCGGCGACTACGCCACCGTGTTCGGACAGGTCGAGGCCGTGAAGGCGGCCTGCGGGGACGCCCGGCTCAAGGTGATCCTCGAGACCGGCGAGCTCGCCACCTACGACCACGTGCGCCGCGCGTCGTGGCTCGCGCTGCTGGCCGGCGGCGACTTCATCAAGACCTCCACCGGCAAGATCGCGCCGGCCGCCACGCTGCCCGTCACCCACGTGATGCTGCAGGCCGTGCGCGACCTCTTCGACCTCACCGGCGTGCAGCGTGCGGTGAAGCCCGCCGGCGGCATCCGCACCACGAAGGACGCCATCGCCTACCTCGTCGCCGTGCACGAGGTCGCCGGGCCGCAGTGGCTCGACCCGCACTGGTTCCGCTTCGGCGCCTCGGGCGTCGTCAACGACCTGCTGCTGCAGCGCCGCACCCAGACCCAGGGCCACTACAGCGGCCCCCGCTACGTCAGCGTCGACTGACCCCGTCGACCGACACCACCGAAGGACCCACCCATGGACCTCACCTACGCACCGGCGCTGGAGTCGGCGGCGATCGCCGCGATCAAGCCCCGCTACCAGCTGTTCCTCGACGGCGCGTTCGTCGACGGCGGCGGGGACGACCTGACCTCCGTCAACCCCGCGACCGGCGAGACGCTCACGACCGTCAGCACCGCGTCCGCGGCCGACGTCGACCGTGCGGTCGCCGCAGCCCGCCGCGCCTACGACGGCCCGTGGTCGCGCATGGGCGGCGCGGAGCGCGGCAAGTACCTGTTCCGCATCGCCCGCGCGGTCGCGGAGCGCTCCCGCGAGCTGGCCGTCGCCGAGACCCTCGACAACGGCAAGCCGATCCGCGAGACCCGCGACTTCGACGTGCCCACCGCGGCGCAGCACTTCTTCCACCACGCCGGCTGGGCCGACAAGCTCGGCCACCTCGGCCTGGGTCCCGCACCGCGCCCGCTCGGCGTGGCCGGACAGGTCATCCCGTGGAACTTCCCG
>SXGQ01149662.1_pt1 | contig 21312 bp, 16 predicted proteins | sample 3178371 | NCBI WGS metagenome assembly SXGQ01 (sample SAMN11356859, study PRJNA531348) | freshwater metagenome | isolation source: freshwater sample F1-20 | place: China: Fuxian Lake, Yuxi | collected 2017-12-25 | reverse complement strand
CGCGGAAGCTTCGGGGGCATCGCCGTTGGTCGCCGCCGTCGTCGCCGCCTCCGCGACCTCCGCCGTGGACATCTTGCGCCGTCGCCTGCGACGCCGCTTGGCGGTGCCACCCTCCTCGGAGCCCTGCACGCCGATGCCCACCTCCGCGGCCTCGGGCAGGCGCGGTGCCTTGGGGCGCAGTTGGTTCCACACCCGCGCGCTGTGCAGGGCGCGGGAGTTGCGGCTTCCCACCGCGGCGCGCAGTGCCCGACGGGCCTCGGGCTCGGTCCAGTCGATGGCGTCGAGCGCGCCGCGCAGCGCGGCCCATCCACCGCAGGTGCCGGCGGCGCGGCTGGCCACGCGGATGTCCTCGCTGCGAAGGGGCACGTCACCGGGCCCGAGCGCCAGCACGACGCGGCCCGCCTGCCCCACCTTGAGGGGTGAGCCCTCCGCGGGCGGCGCCACGGGGTCGGGCGCGGGAGCGCCGACGGCGCGCAGCCACAGCCCGATGAGGCCGATCTCGCCGCCGTTCTCGATGAGGTGCTGCGACTCCCACTTGGCGATGCGGTGGATCTCCTGGTTGCGCCCGGGGCGGCTGGCGTCGGCCAGGCCACGCGACACCTCCCATGCCCAGGCGGGCGCCCACGACGATGCCGAGTCGAGCGCCGACCAGCGGCGGCGGCGCTCGGCCGAGCGACCCTGCTGCTCGAGGGACGCCACGTTCTCCCACTTGCCCGCCTGATCGGCGTGGAACCACAGCGCGCGAATGCGCTCACGGGCGGTCATGCGCAGGCGGTCGAGGATCGCCCGGGGGGCATCGGCCGGCAGCGCCTGGCGAAGGTCGGGCTGCACGAGCAGGGCCAGGGCCCAGGCCCGCCACAGCGGTTGCTCGTCGCCATTCTCGGCCTTGCGCGCCACCACACCCGACAGCGCCCACCAGGCGTGCGCGCCCAGCGGGTCGACCCCCGCGGCGAGCGTCTCGGCGACCTCCTGCCAGTCGGTGTCGCGCGCAGCGGCCTCCACCCACTCCTCCATCACGCCGATGGGGATCTGCGAGGGGTCGGCCTCGCGCCAGCCGCCGTCCTGGAAACCCGCCACGAGCGCGGACGGCGCGGCGCCCGGGTTGACGAGGCTCGCGCGGCCGCCGTCCTGCTGCGCCAGCAGCTCGGCAGCGCGGGCGAGCTTGCCCCGCTCGCCGCCCTCAGGCGGACCGGCCACGCGGCCGAGCGGCTTGTACCAGCCCATCCCGAAGAGGTCGTGGCTGGTCTGCACGCCCATGGGGTCGCCGGCCGGGAGGAACTCCACCGACACGGCCTCCTTGTCGGGGGCCGGGCGCATCACGCGACCGAGGCGCTGCACGAACACGCGCTCACTGGTGGTGGGGGCGAGGTGCATCACCACCGAGGCGCGGGTCTCGTCCCAGCCCTCGGTGAGCAGGTCGGCGTTGCAGAGCACGTCGATCTTCCCCGCCCCGAACTCGCGCAGGATGCGCTGCAGGTCGCGCGCCGGCGTCTGGCCCGACACCGCGGCAGCCTTCGCGCCGCGCTCGGTCATCTCGTCGGCCAGCGCATGCGCCTGCGCCACGGTGGCGGTGTACGCCACGCCCGCGAGGCCCAACGGCATGAAGTGCTCGGCCCACACATCGGCGCAGGCCCGGTGCCAGAGGGCGCGATCGAGGGCGCGGCCCAGGCTCGCCTGGTCGAAGTCGCCGCGCACGCGGGTGACGTCCGAGAGGTCCACGGCGCGCTCCACGCGCAGGGAGCGCAGCGGGCACAGGATGCCGCGGTCGATCGCCGACTGGCGGTCGAGGGTGGCGGCCACTGGGCCGAACACCTGCTCCACGTGGCCGGTGGTGGTGGCGGGCGTGGCGGTGAAGCCGACGATCACCGCGTGCTCGGCCCGGTCGATCATGCGGCGGGTCTGCGCGCCAAGCGTGGTGTGCGCCTCGTCGCAGATCACGAGCGTGACGGAATCCCAGTCGGCATCGTCCTGGTTGCGCAGGCCGGCCTGGTAGGTGCAGATGGCCACGCCGGGCCGCCCGATGGACCCCACGCCATCGATGGTGAATGGCACGTCGGGGAAGAATGTGGTGAGCGCCTGCGCCGTCTGCTCGGCCAGGTTGCGGCGGGGCACGAACACCACGGCCGAGCCGTCGAGGGCCGCGGCCAGCGCGCAGAAGGTGATGGTCTTGCCGGATCCGGTGGGGGCGTCCACCCACGTGCGGGTTGCGCCGGTGCGGAGTCGGACGCCGAGCTCGTCGAGGGCCTCGATCTGGTGCTCGCGCAGCACCACGTTGGGCCACCACGCGGCCGGATCAGCCAGCGCGGCCTCGAGCCGCTCCGCGGGGGATAGCGCCTCGGTGGGCTCTATGGATGTGCTCATGCCATCTGGCACCTCTCAGCGCATGACGTGGCGCCATGCGCGGCAGGCCCCCGGGTGGGGCCGATGCGGACTGAAGGACCCGTCACGCGGTCGGCGTGGCGCTCGTAGGAGGCGCCGGACGGCCCGCGGGTCGAGGAGGAACATAGCAGCAGGGTGCGGCGTCGGGTAATCCGCAAGGCCCCCGAAAGCACGCCCCCGGGGAATGCCGCTAGAGTTTCCGGCCATGGGTAGCCAATCCTCGGGAGGAGGCGGCGCGAACCAGTGGGCACGTCCAGTGCTCCTCGCAGTCGCCTGCATCGTCATCGGATTCGTCGTCGGGTGGTTCGCCCGTGGCGATGGCGGGGGCGTGGTGCTGCCCACCGTCGCGGACGCCGTGCAGACCACGGCCACGATCGCCACCACCAGCACCACGGCGACCACCGGCACGACCGACACCACGGGCACCACGGGTACCACGGGTACCACCGACACCACGGGCACCACCGGCACGACCGGCGCCACGGTGGCGGGTGCCCCGGCGCGTGACCAGATCAACCTGGTCATCCTCAACGGCACGGAGACGAGCGGCCTCGCCGCGAAGACCCAGGCACAGGCGGAGTCGATCGGCTACGCGAATGTCGGCGTCGGCGACGCCCCGGCCACCCAGGCCAACACCGTCGCCTACTACCGCACGGGCGAGGATGCCGCGGCCCAGCAGGTGGCGGCCGACCTGGGCGCCCAGACCGAAGAGGCACTCACCGCGGGCAGCGGCGTGGAGTCGGCGGCCGTCACGGTGCAGCCCGACGTCGACGTGGTGCTCGTCCTCGGGGGATGACCCCCGGGGAGGGCCCCGGCCTCCGGGTCGGGCTGCGGCTCCCGCAGTACGCGTCCACGTGGCCTGACCTGCGCGATGCGGCCATCCGGGCCGAATCGCTCGGATTCGCGTCGGCCTGGCTGAACGACCACCTCTGGACGCCGGGGCGCCTGTCGCGCGACGACGCCTTCGACGTCTTCACCGGGCTGGCCGCCGTGGCGGCCGTCACCGACCGCATCGCGCTCGGCACCGCCGTGATGTCGGCGTCATACCGACCGGCGCCCCTCGCGGCGAAGATGTCGTCGGTGGTGGACGTCATCTCCGGCGGCAGGCTCATCCTCGGCATCGGCACCGGATCCGACAAGGGCGAGCACCAGGCCTACGGCTACCCATTCCCCGAGCCCAGGGAGCGCACCGCGGGCCTCATGCAGGCGCTCGACGTGATCGAGGCCATGTGGTCGCAGCCCGATGGCGCCACGCTCGAGGGCCTGCTCGACGACGCGCCCTGCAACCCGCCGGTGATGTCGTCCCCGCGCCCGCCGATCCTGATCGCCGCCCACAAGAAGCGCCTGCTGCAGGTGGCCGGCACCCGCGGCGATGGCATCTTCGCGGCCTTCCTTGAGCCCGACGACCTGCGGGCCCGCGTGGCCATTGCGCGCGACGCGCGCGAGCAGGCGGGCATCGAGAGCCCGCTGCGGGTAGCCGTGTACATCTACGCGCTGCCCGTGCGCCACCACGACGAGGCCCTCGAGTGGATCGCCCCCGAGGCCGAGGCGCTCGGCAACAAGCCGGCGTCGTACCTGAAGTGGCTGCCCTCGCGCGGCCTCGCCGCCAGCCCGGAGGAGATCGCGGCCGAACTGGCCCGCTTCGCGGACGCCGGCGCCACCGACGCCGTGCTGGTGCTGCCGAACCGCGTGCCCCCGGAGGCCATCGACGCGCTGGCCGAGGTGATGAGCGCGCCCACCACGGTGACGGTCACCACACCCGACGGGGGACAGTCACCCGACAGCGCGATACCGCCTCCGGATGGGCGATCCGGGGACACCACCGGAAGCACGGTGACAGTCACCGGGGCCGGGGGGGTGACTGTCACCGCCAATCTCGTCGACCTCCTCGTCGAGCAGCATCGCCGCGCAGGGCGGGGGGCGCATCCCGCCGTGAGCGACGAGGAGGGCACCTGGGACTTCGACGCGCTGAGCGCAGCCATGCGGCGGGCCGCCGGGGCGCTTCGCGCGGCCGGGCTGCGGCGCGGGCAGCACGTGGCCGTGGTGAACCGCGACGGGCGCCACTGGGTGCAGGCGGTGCTCGGCATCGCCACCGCAGGCGGGGTGGCGATTCCCCTCGACCCGGCGATGGACCCGGAGCTCCTGGCGTCGGTGCTCGAGGACGCCGCGGTGAGCATCGTGATCGCCGACGACCCGGTGCCCGCGGGGCCCTGGCGCGTGATGCATCCCAACACGCTCGACGAGGCGCGCCCCGCCCCCATCACCCCGGTGGACGCCGACGACCTGGCCTACATCGTCTATTCGTCGGGATCCACGGGCAAGCCCAAGGGCGCCATGCACGCCCACCGCGACATGCGCATGTCGGTGGAGGGCTACGCGGCGGACGTGCTGGGGCTCGGCCCGGGCGACACCTGCCACGCGGTGTCGCGCGGCTACACCTCGCTCGGCTTCGGCAACGGCTTCTTCCGCCCGCTCGGCCGCGGCGCGCACCTGGTGCAGACGCGCACCAAGCCCAACGTGCGCACGGTCATCCATGCATGCGAAGCGCACGGGGTGACCGTGCTCTCGGGCGTGCCCACCTTCTGGGCGCAGCTCACGGAGTTCCTCTCGCGCCACCCCGACCTGCATGACGCCATCGCCACCGTGCGCCTCGGCGTGTCGTCGGGCGACTCCCTGCCCGGCCCCGTGCTCACGCGCCTTCGCGAGGTGATCCCCGGCCTCGACGTGCTCGAGGGGTTCGGCTGCTCGGAGGCATCGAACATCGTGCTGTCCACCCGGCCGGGCGACGACCTGCCCGGGCGCCTCGGGCGCGCGGTGCCCGGCGCCGACGTGTCGCTGCGCGACGAGGATGGCCGGCCCGTGGAGCCGGGAACCCCCGGCCAGCTGTGGATCAGGAGCGAGAGCAACACCACCGGGTACTGGCGCCGCACCGACCTCACCCGCGACCTCCTGCACGGCGAGTGGGTGCGCATGAGCGACATGCTCGTGGAGGAGGACGGCGTGTTCCGCCATGTGGGCCGCGCCGATGACCTCTTCAAGGTGGACGCCAAGTTCGTGAGCCCCGTGCAGGTGGAGGGAGTGATCCACGATCACCCGGCCGTGGCGGAGGTGGCCGTGGTGGGCCGCGCCGACGACAAGGGCCTCATGCGCGTGGTCGCGGTGATCGTGCCGCGCGACGGCACCGACACCGAGGTAGCCGAGCATGAGATCCGCCAGGCCGTGGCCCACGCGCTGGGCGCTTACTCGGCCCCTTCGGTGATCGAGTGGCGCGACGAGCTGCCGCGCCTGGCATCGGGAAAAGTGGCGCGGCGCGTGCTGCGCGAGGGCGCCTGACCGCGAACCGCGCGAGCTAGCCCCCGAGCAGCGCCCCGAGGTCGTCAGCCACCGCCACGGGCTTCGCGCCCTTCCAGGCGTCGGCCTCGGCCCGGCTGGTGACGCCGCTCAGCACGAGTGCGGCATCGAGCCCCGCGGCCACCGCACCGCCGACGTCGGAGTCGAGCCGGTCGCCCACGGCCAGCACCGGGCCGTGCACGCCAAGCCGCTCGCGCGCGATACGCCAGGCGTCCGGCCCCGGCTTGCCCACGGCCACCACGTCCACGCCGGCGGCGTACTCCACGTAGGCCACCACGGCGCCCGTGCCGGGACGCACGCCGTTCTCGCCCGGCACGAGGCGGTCGCGCCCCGTGGCGATCACCGGCACGCCGGCGCACGCCGCGCGCACCGCCCAGGTGAGCTCGCGGTACGAGAGGTCGGCGTGGCCCGCCAGCACCACCACGTCAGCGTCGGGCACGTGCGCCTCGCGCGACACCACCTTGAGCCCCGCGGCCTGCACGTGGCGCGCCATCGCGGGGCTCCCCACCACCACGGCGACCCCACCACTGAAGCGATCGGCCAGGTACTCCTGCATCACCACGCCCGAGGTGACGATCTCGTGCACCGCACCGCGCACCCCATGACTCCAAAGCCGCTGCAGCACGTCCTCGGGCGACGAGGCCGGGTCGTTGGTGAGGAACACCAGCGCCCGATCGGCCGCCCGCCAGCGATCCACGGCCTCGGGCGCGCCCGGCACCGCCGAGGTGCCCACCCACAGGCAGCCGTCGAGGTCGAGGATGAGCCCCTCGTACCTCTCGGCGATCGCATCGGCGTCGGACATGGCGCGATGCTACCGCCGCCCGTACCATGCCCCCATGGAGACCTATGGGCACGTGGCGGTGGCGGTGGAGGACAGCCCCGGATCGCACAAGGCGCTGCAGGAGGCCGCCCGCATGGCGTCGCTCACCGGCGCGCGCCTGTCGGTGCTGCACGTGACGAGCATCCCGATGCCGCCTCCCTACATGGGTGAGGGCGGTGTCTTCCTGCCCGACCCCGAGGTGATGCAGGCCGCTGCTCTCACCTGGCTGAAGGAGATGGTGGAGGGAATCCCGGGCGCGCAGCCGCAGGTGCTGGAGGGCCACCCGCCCGACGCGGTGTGCCAGTGGGCCGAGGAGAACGACGTGGACCTGCTGGTGGCCGGCGCGGAGCGTGGACGGGTGGAACGCCTGCTGCTCGGCAGCTTCGCGCTGCACCTGGCGCGCCACGCCCCCTGCGACATCATGCTCGCGCGCCCCGACAAGGGCTGACCCTTACCGAATCCTTGACGTAGCGCCGCCGGATGCTTCCGGGGCGCGGCCCCGCGGCCCCGCGCGCGTCGCTAGGGTGCCCGCCCGTGACCTGGTACGAGGCGATCGTCTACGGAATCGTGCAGGGGCTCACCGAGTTCCTGCCCATCTCGAGCTCCGGCCACCTGTTGCTCGTCCCCGCCTTCTTCGGCTGGGAGGACCCCGGTGCGCTGTTCACCGCGATCATCCAGCTCGGCACCATGCTGGCGGTGGTCCTCTACTTCTGGCGCGACCTGATCGCGGTGATCACCACCTGGGTGCGCTCGTGGTACACGCCGTCGCTGCGCTCCGAGCTCAACGCCCGCATGGGCTGGTACCTGGTGATCGGAACGATCCCGATCGTCATCTTCGGGTTCATCTTCCGCAACCAGATCGAGACCGCCGCCCGCAGTCTCTACATCGTCGGCACCATGCTGATCGTGTTCGGCCTCATCCTCGGCGCCATCGACTGGGCCAGCCGCAAGGAGCGCGTGGTGGAGTCGGTGAAGCGCAACGACGCCATCGCCGTGGGGCTTGCCCAGGCGCTGGCGCTCATCCCCGGCGTGTCGCGCTCGGGGGCCACGATCAGCGCAGGCCTGCTGATGGGCCTCACCCGCGAGGCCGCCGCGCGCTTTTCGTTCCTGCTCTCGATCCCGGCCATCGTGCTCTCGGGGCTCTACGGCCTGTACGGCGAGCTCGGATCCTCATCCGGTGGCGTGGGCCTCATGCCGCTCATCATCGCCACCGTGGTGTCGTTCATCGTCGGCTACGCGGCCATCGCATTCCTTCTGCGGTGGCTCGCGCGGCACTCGCTCTACGTGTTCGTGGCGTACCGGGTAATCCTGGGGGTGCTCGTGCTCGCCCTCGCCGCCGGCGGCGTGATCTCCTGAGCGGCGACGGCCGGGGGCGCTATCCTGCGGGATCGTGTTCGGAGCACATCACGACAGCACCCTCGCCAAGGCCAAGCGAAAGGCCGCGGCCGAGGCCAAGGAGAAGGAGCAGCGCCGCCACGAGATGATCGAGGCGCTGCGCAGGGCCAAGGAGTCGGCCGCGGACCCCGCGGAGCAGGCGCGCCGGGAGCGCGCGAAGCGCCACAGCGAGGTGCTCGATCGATGGCCCGCGAACTGGTAGGACGCCCGTAAGCCGAGGCGCCACGCGGCGCGGTACCATGTAGAGGCGATTCACGCCGAATCCGGATCCCGCCGGGGACCGGCCGGGGCGCCTAAAAGGGGGCGCCCGCCGCCCGGTGGCGCGATCAGATGGCACGAGGAGAATGAATGTTCGAGGTTGGGGACAAGGTCGTCTACCCGCACCATGGCGCGGGTACCGTGCTTGCCAAGGAATTCCACGAGATCCGCGGCGAGCGCCGTGAGTACCTGACGATCGAGATCCTGCAGCCGCAGATGACGGTCATGGTCCCGTGCGAGAACGCCGAGACCGCCGGCCTTCGCCCGGTCATCAACGAGCGCGCCGTCAACGAGGTGCTGGCCGTCCTGGCCGCCGACGGCAGCGAGATGCCCGCGCAGTGGAACCAGCGCTTCAAGCGCAACCAGGAGAAGCTGCGCAGCGGCGACATCCTCGAGCTGGCCGAGGTGGTGCGCAACCTCGAGCGCCGGCAGCAGGACGCCCGCCTGTCCCCCGGCGAGATGCAGATGCTCGAGCGCGCGCGCCGCGTGCTGGTAAGCGAGCTCATGTACGCCCGCAACATCGACGAGGAGACGGCGAACAAGCTGATCGACGACGTGCTCACCGGCGAGCACGTGGTGAAGCACAAGCCCACGGGCAAGCGCATCGCGCCCAAGCCGCCGCCCAAGGCCGACCCCAAGGCCGCTGCGGCCGCCCGTGCCGCTGCCGCCCAGCAGTCACGCTCGTCGATGCGCGCCACGGTGCGCCCGCCGCTGTCGTCCACTCCGCCGTCCGTGCAGGCCATGGCCCGTGCGGCGATGGAGAAGGCCGCCGAGGCCAAGGCGCCCGCCAAGAAGGCGGCTCCCGCGAAGGCGGCGGCCAAGCCGGCGGCGAAGGCGGCTTCGAAGCCCGCGGCAAAGGCGCCGGCCAAGAAGGCCGCTCCCGCGAAGGCGGCAGCCAAGCCGGCGGCGAAGAAGGCGGCCCCGGCCAAGCCCGCGGCAAAGGCGCCTGCCAAGAAGGCCCCCGCCAAGCCAGCCACGAAGGCGGCGGCGAAGCCCGCCGCAAAGGCGCCGGCCAAGAAGGCGGCAACCAAGCCCGCGGCGAAGGCAGCTGCGAAGCCCGCGGCCAAGGCGCCGGCCAAGAAGGCGGCTCCCGCGAAGGCGGCGGCCAAGGCCCCGGCCAAGAAGGCAGCCCCGGCCAAGAAGAAGTAGCCGGGCGGCGGTCGGGTCACCCCTCGCGCAGGAAGGTGACCTCCGCCACCTCGCCGCGCTCGACCGAGAGCAGCGACAGCCCATCAACGCGCACGGCGGCCAGGTCGTCGAGCGTGCGGGCGTCGTGCTCCACGATGGCCCGCGCGAGCAGGCCCTTGAGGTGCTTGCCCGCGTGGCCCGCGGCCCGGCGCCCGCCGGGGCCATCCTCGACGATCCCCACGCGCACCAGGCTTCCCGACCGCAGCGCCGCGGGATCGATGACCGCCCGGTGGTCGAGGGGAAGCATGTCGATCACGACGCCGCGCCCTGCATGCCGCGCCAGCGCACCCGAAACGGCGGGGCGCCACCACGCCGCGAGCGACCCGAAGCCATCAACACGCGCGCCCATCTTCAGCCGATAGGCCGGAATCGCATCGGCGGCGCCGACGAGGCCCCAGAGACCCGAGGTCACCACGATGCGCGACATCGCGCGGCGCCGGGCCGGAGCCGGCAGCGATGTGATGTCGATGCCGCCCCACACCACCCCGGTGTAGCGCTGGGCGGCGGGCATGGTGGGTGACGCGTCCATGTGCTTCCACTCGCCGATCGCACGCTCGAGGTGCGGCCCGCGCACGCCCAGCAGCGGCCCGCCCGCACCCGCGGCGAGCACCCGCCGCACGGCGTCGCGCACCGTGAGGCGCTCGACGGCCAGGTCACCGAATCGGCCGCCCCCCCACTCGACGGGGGCGCCATCCCCGCCCTCGGCCTTCCCCTCGGATGGCGGGATGAGCAACACGGGAGCCGCCGGCGCCACGGCAGGCCTTAACGTGGCGCGCGCCGCAGGGCTACGCGCTCACGATCAGTGCCACGAGGTTGGCGACGAAGGCCACGGCGAAGAGCACCGCCACCCACGTCCACCGCGTCGCATTGGGGTTTCCGGCCCGGTGCAGCACCACCGCGCGGCCCGCGTAGATGACGGTCGCGACGGCGAGGAAGGCCGTCAGGAATGACTGAAGCCAGGTCACTCCCTAAAGGTAGGGGTTCGGAAACTGTGAGAAAACAGTGAAGCGTCACCCGGTCCTGTACTGATGGGGGGGTACCGGGCGTACGTTCCCGTTCATGAACCGCCCGCGCCCCACCTCACGCCGCCTCATGGCATCCCTGGCAGGCACCGCGATCCTGGCCGGTGGCCTCGTGATCGCCGGCCCTGCATCGGCCGCAACGGAGACGCCGCAGATCGTGCTCGTCGAGCCCGACGCCAACCTCTCCGCCATGGTGCGCTCCGAGGAGCGTCGCGGCAACGACGTCGACCAGGTCATCCGGACCATCGGCAAGGGCTTCGTCGCCGACCTCGATCGCGCCGACATCGCGCGCCTCAAGGACAACCCGGACGTCATCCTCGTGGAGCCCGACCGCCCCGTGCAGCTCATCGGCGGCGTCACGGCGGCGCAGGCCGGCACGCAGGACGACAGCACGCCGCCGCCGTGGAAGACGCAGGCCGCCGCCAACGACCCGTTCGCGGGCGCACAGGTGATCACCGGCAACAGCGGCACCGTGGCGGGCACCACCGTCGGCGCGAGCCGCGAGGCCGGCGAGCCGGGCCACGGCGGCGCGGGCGCGAGCGCATCGATCTGGTACCGCTGGACGGCCCCGTCGAGCGGCACGCTCACCGTCACCACCGAGGGCTCCTCGTACGACACCCTGCTCGGCGCCTACACCGGATCGTCGGTGGCCGGGCTCGCCACGCAGGCCGCCAACGACGACGTCGCCGGCGGCACCTGGAGCCGGGTGAACCTCGCCGTGACCGCCGGCACCACCTACTACCTCGCCGTGGATGGCTACGGCGGGTGGAAGGGCGCGACCGTGCTCAACTGGTCGATGGCCGGCGCCACCCCGGCGCCCACCGTGCCCAACGACCTCTTCTCCGACGCCCAGGAGATCACGGGCGCGAGCGGATCGGCCACCGGCAGCACCGTTGGGGCCAAGCGCGAGTCGGGCGAGCCCGCCCACGGCGCGGCCAGCGGCCGCGCATCGGTGTGGTACCGCTGGACCGCCCCGTCCACCGGCACGCTGCGCCTCTCGACCCAGGGATCCAGCTTCGACACCCTCCTCGCCGCCTACACCGGGGAGAGCGTCACGGGCCTGAGCCAGCTCGCCGCCAATGACGACGCCTCCGGCGGCCTTTGGAGCGAGATCTCGGTTCCGGTGACCCAGGGCACCACCTACCGCATCGCCGTGGACGGCTGGGGCGGGTATACGGGCACGACGAACCTCACCTGGAGCGTCGGCGCCAGCACTCCCGCGCCTACCCCGCCGCCGCCCGCGCCGAACCCGACTCCTGCGCCGAACCCGGGTGGCTCCGACCGCGCCGCGGCATCGTGGGGCCTCGACCGCATCGACCAGGCCAGCCTGCCGCTGAACGGACGCATCACCACCGCGCAGAACGGATCGGGGGTCACCGCCTACGTGATCGACACCGGCGTGCGCCCCGACCACCAGGACTTCGGCGGCCGCGTCACCTCGGGCTTCTCGTCCATCAGCGACGGCAACGGAAGTGGCGACTGCAACGGCCACGGCACGCACGTGGCGGGCACGGTCGCCGGCGGCAACTACGGCGTCGCGCCGGCCGCCAGCATCGTGCCGGTGCGCGTGCTCTCGTGCTCGGGCTCTGGCTCCACCTCGGGCGTGATCGCCGGCATCCAGTACGCCGTGCAGCACCACCAGGCCGGCACCCCGGCGGTGGCCAACATGAGCCTGGGCGGCGGCTACTCGGCGGCGCTCAACGCGGCCGTTGCCGCGGGCGTGGCCGACGGCATCAGCTTCGTCGTGGCCGCCGGCAACTCCAGCGACAACGCCTGCTCCTACTCGCCGGCATCCGAGCCCACGGCCATCACCGTCGGCTCCACCACGTCTACCGACGGCCGCTCCTACTTCTCGAACTGGGGCTCGTGCCTCGACGTCTTCGCGCCGGGATCGGGCATCACCTCGGCGTGGTACACGTCGCCCACTTCGACCAACACGATCTCCGGCACCTCGATGGCGGCCCCGCACGCCGCGGGCGCGGCGGCGCTGCTGCTCTCCACCCAGCCCTCGGCCACGCCCGCCGCGGTGCGCAACGCCATGGTGCAAGGCGGCACGCAGAACGTGGTCACCGACCCGGTCGGGTCGCCCAACGTGCTGCTGAACGTGGCATCGGGGGTCACGCCCCCGGCGCCGGCCACCCCGGCGCAGGACACCACTCCCGGCAACGCACCGCGGCCGTCGACCAGCGGCCCGCGCGGTGGCGCGCCGCCGGCCACCACGCCTCCGGTGATTCGCCGCACGGCCGCACCGCCCACGCCCAAGCTTGTGGCCGCCAAGCGCACCGCCGGTGGGCTCACCCTGAGCATCAGCGGCAAGGGCGTGGGCTACGAGGTGCTGGTCAACGGCAAGCGGGTGGCCCGCACCACATCCACCTCGCCGATCATCCGCACCAAGCTGGCCAAGCCCGGCGCGAAGGTGCGGGTGCGGGCCTACAACTCGGGCGGCATCTCGGCGCCGTCCAACGTGGTGCGCATCTAGCCGCACCCACGCACCAAAGAGGTATCTGAAGGCCCCGCTCCGCCAGCCGGCGCGGGGCCTTCGTCGTTCCGGGGACCAGGCGTCGGCGTGCCACGGGCCGGCGTGGCATGGGCCGCCCACCCGGCAAACCGCTTGACTCGTCCCATGTACGAACCCACGTGGGACTCAGTGGGCACCCATGAGGTGCCCTCCTGGTACGACGACGCCAAGCTCGGGATCTTCCTTCACTGGGGCCTCTACTCGGTGCCCGGCTGGGCGCCCCAGGTGGAGGACATCCAGAAGCTGCTGCACGACGCCGGCCCCGAGGAGATGCTGCGGCAGAACCCCTACGCCGAGTGGTACCTCAACACGAGCCGCCTCGAGGGCAGCCCCACGTGGCAGCACCAGCGCGACACCTACGGCCCCGACGCCACCTACGACGACTTCGTGGCACCCTTCGACGAGGCCTCGGCGGCGGCCGACCTCGACGCCATCGCGGGAATCTGCAGCGGTGCCGGCGCGCGCTACGTGGTGCTCACCACGAAGCACCACGAGGGCTTCTGCCTGTGGCCCACGGCCCAGGAGCACCCGCGCAAGGGCTGGTACCACGCGAAGCGCGACCTCGTGGGCGACATGCGCCAGGCCGTGCTGGGCGCGGGGATGCGCATGGGGCTCTACTACTCGGGCGGGTACGACTGGCCGTACAACGACGCGCTCATCAAGAACCCCGCCGAGACCTCGCTCGCCGTGCCGTACGAGGACGACTACGTGGGCTACGCCACGCGGCACGTGCAGGAGCTCATCCAGCGGTACGAGCCGTCGGTGCTCTGGAACGACGTCTGCTGGCCCTCGGGCGGGAACCTCCCCGCGCTGTTCGCCGAGTACTACAACGCCGTGCCCGAGGGCGTGATCAACGACCGCTGGCTCGAGCCCACGGCACATCGCGGCGCCATGAGCGACACCGTCGCACGCCTCGGCGGCTGGCTGGTGCAGCGCTTCTGGTCGCACATCCCCGACGCCACGAAGACGCTCACCTTCCCGGCCACCCACCACTACGACTTCCGCACCCCGGAATACGCCACCTTCGACGACATCCAGCAGAAGAAGTTCGAGGCCACGCGCGGCGTGGGTCACTCATTCGGCGCCAACCGCAACGAGCGCCCGCAGGACATCGTCACCCCCACCGAGCTCGTGCGCATGCTCGTGGACATCGTGTCGAAGAACGGCAACCTGCTCATCGGCATCGGCCCCGACGAGCACGGGCGCATTCCCGACCAGCAACAGGCCCCCCTGCGCGGGCTCGGTGAGTGGATGCGCGTGAACGGCGAGGCGGTATACGGCACGCGGCCCTGGGACATCGCCCAGGCCACCACCACCGAGGGCGCGGATGTGAGGTTTACCCAGCGCGACGGCCGGGTATACGCGGCCGTGCTCGACATGCCCGAGCGGGCCTTCGGAATCCGCGGGGTGGATGCCGCGGGCGTGAGCGAAGTGCGGCTGCTCGGGCTCGACGAGCCCGTGGAGTGGACCGTGGACGACGGCATGCTGCGCGTTACGCTGCCCGAGCGCCTGCCGGTGTCGCCCGCGCACGTGCTCGACCTCGGTACGGGGGCGCGCCCGGCCGCGTAGCCCGGGGCGATGCCACCGGCGGAATGCCTCAGAGCCCGGTGGAGAAGCTCTCGGGGGGCGATGGCGCCCGGTGCCCGCTCTCGGCGCGTATCGCCAGGCGCAGCGCCAGCAGGAGGATGATGCTCACGAACACGCCCACGAGGGCCGACGTGGGCTGCGTGTAGAACGCGAAGACCTCGACGATGAGGATGTCCACCAGCAGGGCGCGCTCGAACCACCGGTAGGCCGCCAGCCGGGAGTGCCGCAACGCCACGAGCCCCACGATCACCAGCACGGCGGCCACCGCGGCGGCGATGGTCTGGATCCACTCGGGCACGGTGATGTTGCCCGGCTCGGCGAGCGCGATGCCGGAGAAGGCGAGGGAGCTCAGCGCGGTGAGCGCGAAGACCGCGATGAGCACGGGGGCGAACCACCTCTTCGCCGCCAGCCGCACGTAGGCCCGGTACGTGCGCAGGCGCATGCGCTGCCAGCGCGTGGGCGGCGCGGTGAGCGTGGCGTCGGCGCGCTGCACCGCCGCGGTGAGCACCGGCACGAGCGGGTCGTCCTGGTCGGCGATGCGCAGGAGGGCCAGGCACTCGCGACGCGCATCGCCGGCAGCGGCATCGCTCACCGCGAGGTCGTAGAGGGACATCGCATTGGCCAGGGCGGTGCGCGCGTCGACGGTCATCCGGCGGCGCACGACGGCGAGCACCAGCGCGATGGCCACGAAGATCACGTAGATCATCGCCACGGCCGGCTCGAAGAAGTAGTTGACATCCGACGTGACGAACTTGCCGATCTCGTCGATGAAGAAGCCGAACCCGACGCCGGCGAGAAACGCTCCAAGACGCAGGGCGGGGCGGCCGAGGCGCAGCAGCATGATGAAGATGCCGACCAGCATGAGCAGGCCGCCCCAGAGCACGTGTGCGATGTGCAGGCCGCCGCCGCCGATCTGCGGGTAGCCCGTGGCCGACAGGTAGGCCCGGATGATGATCACCGTCACCACCGCCGACACCAGGAAGGTCTCGGCGAGCGGCACGCCATCGATCCGCGAGAGCATGAAGCGGCGTCGGAGCTGCTCCGCCGGGGCCTGGGCGACGCTGATGGAGAGGACCTCCTGCGGTGGGCGTGCGGTGCGGGCACCGTGGGGTGCGAAGCAGCGCGATGTGCGTGCCGGTGCACGAGTGTAGGACCCGGCCCGGGCGCCCCTCCCCCGGCCATCGCGCGTCCGTGATGCGCAAGCGCGCAGGTTCCGTCGCGACCATCACTGCTCTGATCGCACATGTTCCGCAACGCTTGAACATGGGCTCACAATTCCCACATGCGCGAATCCGATCGTGTGTGTCGCACCGCACGCCACACGATCGGAGTCCAGGATGTCCCGCACCACCTCGCGCACCGCACGCCTCATCGCCGCGGGCCTCGCATGCGCCGGCGCCCTCGCCGCGGCGTCGGCCGCGAGCGCCGTCACCGGGCCGCTGCAGACCAGCGGCTCGCGCATCGTCAATGCCTCCGGCAACGAGGTGGTGCTGCAGGGCGTGAACTGGTTCGGCCTCGAGACGGCCAACCACGCCCCGCATGGCCTCTGGACCCGCGACTACCGCGACATGCTCGCGCAGATCAAGGCGCAGGGCTTCAACGTGATCCGCCTGCCCTTCTCGCTGCAGGCGCTGAGGTCCACCACCACGTCGGGCATCGACTACGGCGGTGGCCGCAACGCCGCGCTGCAGGGCAAGACCCCCCTCCAGGTGATGGACGCCATCATCGACGAGGCGGGCAGGCAGGGGCTCGGGATCATCCTCGACAATCACTCGGGCGCCGATGACAGCTTCATGTCGCCGCTCTGGTACGGCACCGGCGGGTTCACCGAGGACGACTGGGTGGCCACCTGGGAGATGCTCGCCAGCCGGTACGCCGGCAACCGCGCGGTGCTCGGCGCTGACCTCAAGAACGAGCCCCATGGCGAGGCCACCTGGGGCACCGGGCAGGCCAACGACTGGCGCCGCGCCGCCGAGCGCGCGGGCAACGCCGTGCTGGCCAAGGCGCCCACCTGGCTGATCGTGGTGGAGGGCATCGAGGGTCCCGTGGCCGGCGGCCAGCAGCTCGACCGGCACTGGTGGGGCGGCAACCTCGAGGGCGTGCGCGCCAACCCCGTGCGCCTCGCGGTGCCGAACCGCCTTGTGTACTCGCCGCACGAGTACGGCCCCGGCGTGTTCGCCCAGCCGTGGTTCAGCAGCCCCGACATGGCGGCGATCCTCGCCGACCGCTGGCAGAAGGGCTTCGGGTACATCCACGAATCGGGCACGGCGCCCATCCTCGTGGGCGAGTTCGGGGCGAAGAACGTGGGCACCGACACCGTGGAGGGCCGGTGGATCCGCCAGTTCGCCGACTACATGTCGCGCAAGGGCATCAGCTGGACCTTCTGGGCCTGGAACCCCAACTCGGGCGACACCGGCGGCGTGCTGCAGGACGACTGGCAGACGGTGAACGCCGCGAAGATGTCCCTGCTGACGTCGCTGATCAACCGCCAGCCCATCAACTACGCGCCGGGCACCTCCCCCACCCCGCAGCCGGCAACCGCTCCCGCGCCGACTCCGAGCCCGGCTCCCACGCCTGCGCCCACCCCATCACCCACGCCCGCTCCGGCCCCGTCACCGGCGCCCGCTCCAAACCCTGCGCCCGGTGGCGCCCCCACCATCCGCTTCGCCGTCGACTCGCAGTGGAGCGGCGGTTCCTGCGGCAAGTTCGTCATCGCCAACCCGGGCACCGGGGCCCTCGCGCCCACGGCCATCGGCTTCACGATCCCCGCGGGCACGGCCGTGACCAGCACCTGGAACGGGTCGATCTCGGGCACCGGCACCAGCCGCTCCATCGCCCTGCCCTCGTGGGCGCGCGTGCCGGGCGGCGGCAGCTACTCCGACACCGGGCTCTGCATCCAGGGTGCCGGCGTGCCCACGGCGATCACGGTGACCACCCCGGGTGGCACCACGAGCCCGGGGACGGGCGCGCCGGCACCGGCTCCCACGCCGGCACCGGCCCCGGTGCCTGCGCCCACGCCTGCGCCTGCGCCATCACCCGCGCCAGCCCCGGGAACGGGCCTGGTGGTGACGGTGAACCGTGACTCCACCTGGGACACCGGCCTCTGCCGCAGCGTGACGGTGCGCAACAGCGGCACCACCGAGGTGGCGGCCTGGCGACTGGCCTTCACGCTGCCGACGAGCTCGTCAATCCGCGACTCATGGAATGGGACGGTGAGCCGCGCCGGCGAGCAGGTGAGCGTGACCCCGGCGGCATGGGCATCGCGCATCGGCCCCGGGCAGTCGGTGAGCGCGTTCGGGTTCTGCGCATCCGGCACCACGGAGCCCGCCGGCCTGGCCGCCACCCCGGCATAGGCGCGATCCGGGGTCCCGCGAACGCGCGGGGCCCCGGTGCCGTCGCGGCCTCGCGTGGCGGCGGTGCCTAGTCTCCGGGCCGATGCCGCTCCCCGGAACACCCTGCCTGTGAGCACCGCCACCACGGCGGGCGGCGCCGCGGACTCCGGCGAGGTGGTACCCCGCCGGGCCGGCCTGGTGCTGGCCGCGCTGATCGTCAGCGCGCTGGTGTGCAACATCAACCTTGCCGTGGCGAACGTCGCCCTGCCGGACATCGGCCGGGCCCTGGGGTCGACGCAGACACAGCTCACGCTGGTGGCGGTGGGGTGCACGCTGGGCCTGGCGATGTCGGTGCTCTACCTCGGCGCCGTGGGCGATCGCTACGGGCGCAAGATGCTGCTGCTCACCGGGCTCGGCCTGACGATCCCGGCGAGCGCCGTGAGCGCATGGGCGCCCACCACCGAGGTGCTGGTGGCCGGGCGCATCTTCACGGGCATCGCCGCAGGCATGGCCTACCCCACCACGCTGGCGCTCATCACCGCGCTGTGGGGCGAGGGCCCCAAGCGGGTGCGCGCCATCGCGCTGTGGTCGGCCGTGAGCGCTGGCGGCGCCGTGGTGGGCCCCGTGCTCGCGGGCCTCCTGCTCGAGGACTTCTGGTGGGGCTCGGTGTTCCTCATCGCGGTGCCGCTCGCGGTGATCGGCTTCGTGCTCGTGCTGCTCGCCGTGCCGGCGCACGTGAATGAATCCACCAAGGCCGTGGACCACTTCGGCGGCATCCTCTCGGTGGTGATGATCGCCGCGCTCGTGCTGGGCATCGGCATCATCTCGGCGCCGGGCAAGCTCACCGCGGCGCTGATCCTCATCGCCATCGCGGCCGTGGTCATCATCGTGTTCGCCTGGCATGAGCTGCGCGCGAAGAACCCCATCTACGACCTGCACTACGCCCGCCGCCGCCTGTTCTGGGTGCCCGCGGTGGCGGGGATGATCATCTTCGGGTCGCTCGTGGGCTCGATGTTCGTGGGCCAGCAATTCCTTCAGAACGTTCTGGGGTACTCCACCCTCGACGCCGGCACGGCCATTCTTCCCGCAGCGGTCGGCATGGTGCTGGTGGCCCCGCTCTCCGCACGGCTCGTGGTGCGCATCGGGTCGCGCGACACCATGCTGCTGGGCTACGCGTTCATCCTCCCGGCCTTCATCGTGATGCTGGTCACGTGGGGCGAAGGCACCTCATATGCATGGGTGGGCCTGGGATATCTGCTGGTGGGCATCGGCGCCGGCCTGGCGCTGACGCCCGCCGCGCGATCGCTCACGGGCTCGGTGCCCGTCACGCGCGTCGGCATGGCATCGGGCACGGCCGACCTTCAACGCGACCTCGGCGGGTCGATCATGCAAGCGCTGCTCGGCACGCTGCTCACCATCGGATACGCCACGGCGTTCACGAGCCAGATCGATGCCTCACCCGCGGCAGATCAGGTGTCGGAGGCCACGCAGAGCGCGCTCACGCAGTCGTACTCCAGCGCCGCTACCCTGGCCGAGCGCTACCCCGAGTACTCCGAGCAGATCATCAACGCCGCCCGCGAGAGCTTCGTGGATGGCGCCAACTGGGCCTATGCAGCCGGGGGCATCGCCGTGATCGTCGGGGCAATCGTGGTGGCCCTCGTCTACCCGGGGCTCAAGGGCGAGAAGGCCCTGATCAGCGAGTACGACGCCGCCGACACGGCGGTCGACGGGGCGGCGCGCGCGACCCCGTCGACCGCAGGTGGCTAGCGCCTAACCATTCCAGCCGGTGGTCACCGAGGGGTCGGCGGCATTCCTCACGAGCACCCGCGGCGTTCCGCCCCCCACGCCGATGGTGGCGATGGTCTGCGGCCCGCCATCGACGCCCGTGGAATAGAGGATGCGCTGGCCGTCAGCCGAGAATGCGACCGGGGTGTTGAGAGTTCCCCGACGGAACACGCGCACCGCGCCGCTGGCCACGCTGATCACGCCGAGGTCCGCCTGATCCTGGCCGCCGATGCCGCCGGCGAGCAGGGTGCCCGCGGGCGACCACGCCGTGGCGAAGGGACCCGTGGTGAGGCTACGCGCCCGGTAGCTGGTGATGCGCCGCGCGCCGGTACCGTCGGGCTGCACCACCCACACCTGGCTGTGCACCGTGCGCACCATCGACCTGCCCATGCGCACGCGCACGTTTGTCTGCTGCGCCGCGGCGATGCCCGGTGTGCCCCACACGGGCCCGCCCGCGCGGGCGAGCACCTGCACGCGCGCCGAGGCGTTCGACAGCGGAGCAACGTAGAGGTTGGGCAGCCCACGGGAGGAGTTCGTCTTCCAGGCGTACGCGATGCTCGCGGAGTCGGGCGAGAAGGCCATTGAGTAATCCACCCCGTTGCCCCTGGCCGCGATGAAGTTGGTGATGGCCAGGCTGCTCACCCCGGACAGGCTGGTGGGGATGGAATAGAGCCCGAGCCCATTGCCCGTGACGAAGCCCCTGGCGTTCGCCGACTGCGTCTGGCAGGCGATGGTCCGTGAGTTCGGCGACCAGACAGGGGTGCTCACGCATGCCGAGCCGAGCGAGGCGGTCGCACCGGAGGCCAGCTCCACGAGCGACGTCTCGAACCCGGTAGCTGACGAGTCGCTGTTGGCCATGTAGGCGACCATGGTGCCGTCGGGCGATATGGCGGCTTCCATGGCCCGCGCGATGGTGCGCGGGCTTGTGCCGTCGTCATTGGCCACCACGACCTGCCGCGGCGTGTTGATGTTGCGCGGCGTGGTGACGTAGGCCATCGCCGCGCTGGCCGCAGCAGGAGCGGCGAGCGCAGCCGAGCCGGCGGCGAGCGCGATGAGGGTCTTGCGGTTCATGGGGCTACCTCGATCTGGGGGAAGTAGGCGGAATCCCCCCGGACAGTACGCCCCGGCCATCGCGCGCGGTTACTCGCGGGGTTTCCACCCCGTCCGGGCCGCGCCTGCGGCTCGCGGACCTACCGCTTCACACCGGCAGGCACATCGTTGATATCGCCTGAGAACACCCACCGGCTGTACTCGCTCACCGCGGGATCAAGGGTCACGATGATGGCGGGACCATCGTTGTGCACGGCACAGAAGTCCTTGAATCCCTCGCCCACCCTGGTGCCGATCATGTTCTTGCCGGGAATCTCCGTGCCCACTTCCTTCGCCCCACGCAGGGAGGGCCACGGGTTGTCGACTCCCTCAACGGACTGAATGGCGGTCAACGGAGCAGAGATCGCGTGCATGTGCACTGCCTCCACGGCCTCCATCCGACCCAACTTCAGGACGGCGTTGTCTCCATCAATTCCCAGCGTCGCCATGCTGTCTCCAAACGATCGTGCACTCTCGCTACTCCGTGCTGCACGCTCCTCTTGGAGCGCCCCAATGCCCCCGGCAAGATTCGAACTTGCGACACCAGGATTAGGAATCCTGTGCTCTATCCCCTGAGCTACGGGGGCG
>SXGQ01278329.1_pt1 | contig 21322 bp, 17 predicted proteins | sample 3178371 | NCBI WGS metagenome assembly SXGQ01 (sample SAMN11356859, study PRJNA531348) | freshwater metagenome | isolation source: freshwater sample F1-20 | place: China: Fuxian Lake, Yuxi | collected 2017-12-25 | reverse complement strand
GCCCCGTGCGAGGCCGCGTGCGTCCTGGAGATCAACGAGGGCGACGCCGTCACGATCAAGCAGATCGAGCAGTCGATCATCGACCACGCCTGGGACAACGGCTGGGTCGTCGCGCAGCCGCCGTCGATCGAGACGGGCCGCAAGGTCGCCGTCGTCGGCGCCGGTCCCGCGGGCATGGCGGCCGCGCAGCAGCTGCGCCGCGCCGGCCACGCCGTGACGCTGTTCGAGCGCGACGAGGCCGCAGGTGGGCTCGTCCGCTTCGGCGTGCCGGACTTCAAGATCGAGAAGCGGATCGTCGAGCGCCGCGTGCAGCAGCTCGTCGACGAGGGCGTCGACCTGCGCTTGGGCGTGGACGTCGGTGTCGACGTCACCGCCGAGCAGCTGCAGGCCGAGTACGACGCGATCGTCCTGACCACGGGTTCGCGTGAGCCGCGTGACCTTCCGGTCCCCGGCCGCGAGCTCGAGGGCATCCACCCGGCGATGGACTACCTCTACGTCCGCAACCGCTTCGTGGCGGCGACCGAGGGCCCGACCCCGGCCGTCCCCGCGCCCGACGGGTTGCCGCAGATCACGGCAGCCGGCAAGAACGACGTCGACATCGGCGGCGGCGACCCCGGCGCGGACTGCGTGGCGAACTCGCTGCGCGAGGGCGCGACCCAGGTCGTGCAGCTCGAGCTGCTCCCGCTGCCGCCCTCGACCCGCCCGGACGATCAGACCCCGTGGCCGCTGTGGCCGGCGAAGTACCGCCAGAGCTACGCCGCCGAGGAGCTCGAGGCGCTGGCCAAGGGCGAGCAGGACTACCAGGTGGTCACCACGTCGTTCTCGGGTATCGACGGCCGCGTGACGACGCTGAACGCCGCGAAGGCGCAGCCGGCCCCGCCGTTCGCGCCGATCGAGGGCAGCGACTTCGAGATCAAGGCCGACCTCGTGCTGCTGGCCATGGGCTTCCTGCACCCGGAGCAGCCGCTGCTGGACCAGTTCGGCGTCGCCAAGGACCCGCGCGGGAACATCAAGGCGACGAAGCCGTACACGACCTCCGAGCAGGGCGTCTTCGCCGCCGGCGACGCGCGCCGCGGCCAGTCGCTCATCGTGTGGGCGATCAACGAGGGCCGCCAGTGCGCCCGGATGGTCGACCGCTACCTCATGGGGCTGGATCGCAGTGACCTGCCTGTGGGCGACGCGGACGAGGGGCCCGAGGGGCCGCCGATCCACGTGTCGCCGGGGCTCGCGGGCGGCAAGCTCAACGCCTAAGCCATCCCGCGCTCCTCGATGAGCGCGAGGATGTTGCCCGCCGGGTCGGTGAACCAGGCGATGCGCGGCCCGTCGTCGCCGTCGCCGGAGATGCCGCGCTCGTCGTGCTCGAAGCCGTCGTAGCGCTCGAACGTCACGCCGCGTGACGCGAGGCCGTCGACGGCGGCCTCGAGGTCCTCGACGGGGAAGTTCAGGACGGTGGCATTCCCCGGCTGCACGTCGGGCTTCGTGTAGATCATCGTCGGCCGCGCTCCGCCGTGGAGCTTGAGCGTCAGCAGGTACCCGTCCATAATGGACTCGGTGTCGATACCGAGCGTGTCGCCGTAGAACCGGCGCGCGGCCTCCATGTCGTCCACCGCGAAGCTGCTGAAGGCCTCGGTTGTCGCAAGCACCGTGTGTCCCTTCGTCGTCGTCAGTACCCGTGTGGACCGCCGCACCGCACGGAACTCATCGGTCGCGCACCATGAAGAGACCGATGAGTTCTCCGCCGCCCGGAGGTCTGTACCGGCACGCATCACGCTCACCATCGAGGACCCGACACCATGCAATCCCAGAATCCCCAGAAACTCAGCGCATCCGAGGACCGGCAACGGTGGGTCGCGCTCTACGTGCTGTGCGCCGGCATGCTCATGATCGTGCTCGACGGCACGGTCGTGAACGTCGCGCTGCCGACCATCCAGGACGATCTGGGCTTCACGAGTTCGAACCTGGCGTGGGTCGTCAACGCGTACATGATCGCGTTCGGCGGGCTGCTGCTGTTCGCGGGCCGCATGGGTGATCTCATCGGGCGCCGGAAGATGTTCCTCTCCGGGCTCGCGCTCTTCAGCGCGGCATCGCTGCTGTGCGGGCTGGCGTCGAGCCAGGAATGGCTCGTGGCAGCGCGGTTCCTGCAGGGCATCGGCGGCGCGATGACCGCCGCGGTGATCCTCGGGATGATCGTCACGATGTTCCCCGAGCCGAAGGAGCAGGCCAAGGCGATCGGCGTCTTCGCCTTCGTCGCGTCGGCCGGCGGGTCCATCGGCCTGCTCGCGGGCGGCGTCCTGACGTCGGCGATCAGCTGGCACTGGATCTTCTTCATCAACCTGCCCATCGGGCTGGTCACCGCGGTGCTCGCGCAGCGGCTCCTCGCCGACGACCAGGGCCTCGGGCTCAAGGCCGGCGCCGACGTGCCTGGCGCGATCCTCATCACGAGCGCGCTGATGGTCGGCGTCTACACGATCGTCGCGCCCGCGGCCGAGCAGGGGTGGACCGACAGCGAGACGCTGCTGTTCGCCCTCGGTGCGCTGGTGCTGCTCGTCGCGTTCATCGTGCGCGAGTCGACGGCGGCGACCCCGCTCATCCCGCTGCGGATCTTCAGGTCGCGCAACGTCACGGGGGCGAACCTCATCCAGATCTTCGCCATCGCGGGCATGTTCGGCCTGTTCTTCCTGGGCGCGCTGTACCTCCAGCGGATCCTGGGCTACGACGCGCTGGAGACCGGGCTGGCGTTCCTGCCGATGACGATCGTGATGGGCACGCTGTCGGTGAAGTTCGCCGAGCCGCTCATCACGCGCTTCGGCGCGCGCACGCTGCAGTTCCCGGGCTTGGCGCTCGTCGCGCTGTCGCTCGTGCTGTTCACGCGCACGACGGTCGACGGCAACTACTGGGAGCACGTCTTCCCGGTGATGGTGCTGCTCGGCCTCGGCGCCGGGATCTGCTTCCCGGGCCTGATGACCATCGCGATGTCGGGCGCAACGCCCCAGGACGCGGGCCTGGCGTCCGGCCTGGTGAACACGAGCGCGCAGGTCGGCGGGGCGGTCGGTCTGGCGGTGCTCGCGACGCTGTCGGCGTCTCGGACCGAGGATGCCGAGGCGGCGGGCACGGCGACGGCGCAGGCGCTGCTCGACGGCTACCACCTGGCGTTCTGGGTCGCGGCCGGGCTCGTGCTCGTGGCCATCGCGGTCGCGGCGTTCGTGGTGCGGCCGGTGCGGATGCCGCATCCCGAGATGGCGCCCGACGCTGAGCCCGAACTCGCGCTGGCGGGCGCGGACGCGTAACGGTCGGACGCATCGGGTCGACAAGGAGCAGCATGTGCCCGCTTGACGACCCGATGCCGCCGCCCGGCTGAGATAGTCCGCCGATGTCCCTGGGTCCCGCCTCCGCGGCGGACGCGAATCGCTGGCGCGTGCTCGCGGTGGTCTGCGCCGCCCTGCTCGTCGTCGTCATCGACGCGACGGTGCTGCACATCGCCGCGCCGTCGATCAGCGAGGACCTGCGCCCGAGCGCGGTCGAGCTGCTGTGGATCATCGACGGGTACGCGCTGGTCGTCGCGCCGCTGCTCGTGGGTTTCGCCAAGCTCGGCGACAAGGTCGGCCGCCCGCAGGTGATGCTCGCGGGGCTGGCGGTGTTCGCGGCGGCCTCGATGGTCGCGGCGTTCGCCCCCAGCCCGGTGGTGCTCATCCTCGGTCGCGCGCTCATGGGCGTGGGCGGCGCGATGATCATGCCCCAGACGATGTCGATCCTGCGCGACGTCTTCCCGGACCGCCGGGAGCGCACGACCGCGGTCGGCATCTGGGTCTCGGTGAGCAGTGCGGGCGCGGCGATCGGCCCGATCGTCGGCGGCTTCCTCGTCGAGCACTTCTGGTGGGGATCGGTGTTCCTCATCAACATCCCGATCCTCGCCGCGATCGCCATCGCCACGCTGGTGTGGCTGCCGCCCAGCCGTGCGGCGAACCCGGCGCCCCTGGACCCGGTCAGTGTCGGGCTGGTGACCGTGGGCATCCTGGGGTTCGCCTTCGGAGGCAAGCACGGTGCCCGCTATGGGTTCGACGACCCCCTTGCGATCCTGACCTTCATCGGCGGCATCGGGCTGCTCATCACGTTCGTGCGCAGGCAGCTCGCGACGACGACGCCGCTGCTCGACGTGCGGCTGTTCGCCCAGACCGCGTTCGCGGTGGCGGTCGGCTGCATCGTCCTCGCGATGGTCGCGCTCATCGGTCTGGACTTCTTCTTCGCCCAGTACCTGCAGCTCGTGCTCGGGCTCGAACCACTCGCGGCCAGTGTGCGGCTCATCCCGCTGGCGGTGGCGACGATCGCCGGCGGGCTCATCGCGGCGCCGATCCTCGCGCGCGTCGGGACCAGGAACGCCATCGCGGGCGGGCTGCTGCTGAGCGCGCTGTCGCTCGTGCCGCTGCTGTCGCTCGGCCTGGCCGACGAGTGGGTGATCCTGTCGGCGTCGTTCGTCGTGCTCGGGCTGGCGATCCAGGTCGTCGCCGTCGCGGCGAACGACGTGATCGTCTCGGCGGTCACGACCGATCGGGCCGGTGACGCTGCGGCGATCGAGGAGACCGCGTACGAGCTGGGCGGCGGCATCGGGATCGCGGTCCTCGGCAGCGTGCTCGCAGCGATCTACACCGACCGGCTGACGACCGTCCGCGGCGTGCCCGCCGGTGAGATGGAGGGCTCGCGCGAGTCGCTGAGCGAGGCGACGGAGATCGCGCAGGGGCTGCCCGCGGCGATCGGTGACGCGCTGACCGACGCGGCGAGGCTGGCGTTCCTCGACGGCCTGCACATCACGATCGCCGCGTCGATCGCGCTCATGCTGACGGCGACGGCCGTGGCCGCCGCCGTCCTCCCACGGGTGTTCAGCGGTGCCCGTTGAACGTGATGACCTGCTGGATGCCGCTCGGCCGGTTCGAGTAGGCCATCGTCGTCGTCAGGACTCCGGGGACGAAGTCGATCCGCTCGGCGTTCGCGTTGGCCCGCCAGGTCGTCGGGTCGCTCGACCCGTACCGCCGGGCCAGTGACGAGCCCGCCGCGTCAATCGCCCGCCACAGATCGCGACGGCACTCGGCGCGGTCGCCCTCACCGCAGTAGCGCAGGTTGTACCGGCCCCGGACGTTCTGCCCGAGGATCGTGCGCAGGTCCTTGTCCATGTACTGGTGCCAGCCGCCGAACTGGCCGCCGGGCGGGGCGTCGAACCGCCGGACGATGCTCCGCAGGCGCGGCAGCTGGCGGCCCAGGACGGGTTCCATCGCCGCGTCGGCGAGGCGCGTCCAGATGCCGTCCATGACGGCGGCGCCCGGGTCGTCGATCCGCCCGTCGCCGTCGCGGTCCAGGCGGTTGCCGCCGTTGCGCCGCCACGCGTCGAGCGTGTCGAGCATGCGCCCCGCCCGGGCCGAGGGCGGCCGGCCCTGGCGCAGCAGGCGGGACAGCGTGGGCTGCAGCTCCATGACGCGCACGTCCTGGGTCGCACCGGCGTTCATCGCGCCGGTCAGTGACGCCAGCGAGTGCTTGGCGCGCGAGAACACGCCGCGGCGCAGCAGGTCGTTGCGGGCGATCGAGCCCTGCATCCATTGGTCGTCGGCCGCGGTGAACTTCGCGGCCGACGTGTTGTTCCAGTTGATGATCGTCCCGTTCTTCGGGTTGACCTGCTGGGGATGACGGGAGTCGGCGAGGAACCCGTCCCACTCGTACTGGCCGGTGCCGCGGGTCGGCAGCGCCGGGTCGACCCGGCGGTCGCGCAGCGGCAGCCGCCCGGTCGTGACCAGCGCGATGTTGCGGTGGTCGACGTAGAACGAGTTGAACGTCTGCGGGGACTGCAGCGCCGAGCGGATGAACGACTGCGGCGAGTTGACGCGGCTGCGGAACATGTCGGCGTAGAAGAGCTGGTCGACGACGTCGCGGCCGTAGCTCGAGCGCTTCGAGCTGATCGCGACCTCGCGCGACCCGACCCTGCCGTACCCGACGACCGGACCGTGCACGGTGCGGCGGAACCGCAGGCGCTGGGACTTCCCGCCGATGGTCAGCGTGCCGGCGTCGAACGTCTCCATCGACCGGCAGCGGCCGTTGTAGCGGTAGCGCGTCCGGCTGCCGCCACACAGCTCCTCGGCGTACTCGTCGATGATGTCGGCGCCCGCGCTGGTCAGCGACCACGCGTAGTCCTCGCCGCGTCCGATGAGGATGTAGCCGGGCAGCGGCGCGCTCGTCGCGCCGCGGACGTTGATGCCGGGGCCGCGGAGGTTCATCTCCAGCGTCAGGCCGGGGTAGAAGTAGCCGATCTGCGGGCCGGCGACCATGAGCGGGTTGCCGGTCTCCGACCGCGAGCCGGAGACGAGCAGCGCGTTGCTCTGCTGCGGCGGGATCGTTCGCGGCACCGCCGCGGTGCGGGCGGCCGGGGTCGGCGTATAGCGCGTCAGGGCCACGCTGCCCGGACCCGACCGCGACGTCGCGCCGCCGTAGGGGAACGACCGGTCGATCGACAGGCTGGCCTCGGGATCGTCCTTCTGGCGCAGGTCGTCGAAGGCCTGGCGGCCCCGCCGGTCGCCCAGCTCGGACCGCAGGCCGGTCAGCAGGGTGGAGCGCCGGGCCTCGTCGCCGCCGCCCTGGCCGAAGAACTGGCCCTTCAGCGCGTTCAGGGCGATGACGTCGTTGCGCGTCCACGGCTTGGCCGGCGAGCCGCTGGCGCGCAGGTAGTCGTTGATGCCGGCGATGTACGTGTCGATGTCGCGGAGCACCTCGCGGCCCTTCGGGCCCTGGGCGGTCAGCACGTTGACCTGCTTGGCGACCTCGCGCTCGGTCTGGGCGCTGGGCGCGAACTGGGCCAGCGAGGAGACGAGCCCGATCGCCGAGAGGCCCGGCGCGTCGATGGCCGCGACCCGCGAGTTGTAGCGCGCCTGCTCGAGCAGCAGCGCGCGGTCCTTGGCGACGACCCAGCCAGCGCCCCACACCACGTCGTCGGCGGTCTGGCCGGTGATGTGCGGCACGTTGAAGCGGTCGCGCTCGATGGTGACGCCCGCGCGAGGCGCGGGGTCGGGCGTCAGCGGGCCGTCGACGGCGGGGTCGAGCTGTTCGCTCTTGAACAGGCTGAAGAGGTCGTCGTTAGTGACCTGGTTGAACTTCGGGGTCAGCGCGTCGTACATCCGCGCCTGGTCGGACGCGGCGGGCGGTGGGGGCACGGCCCCGTACTGACCCGACGGGATGATGTTGCGCGCCACGGGGGCGTAGTCGGCGGCGCTGCTCGGGGCGGGGACGGCCGCGAGGAGCGCCAGCGCGGCGGCGGGGACCGCTGCGCGAGGAATGACCCGGTTCATGGAGCGATGGTGACGCCGACGTCATGTTCATGCGCCGGTTGAAGGTGACGGATGCGTCATCTTCGCTAAAGTGACGCCAGCGTCATCTTGGTCTCGACCCGCGGGAGTCCTGTCAGCCATGCCGAATCTGCCCACCGCCGCCGTCATCGGAGCCGGCTCGTCCGGCATCGCCGCGATCAAGGAGCTGCACACGCGAGGCATCGACGTCGTGGGCTACGAGGCGTCGGACCGCATCGGCGGCAACTGGGTCTTCGGCAACACCAACGGGATGTCGGCGGCCTACCGCCACCTGCACATCAACACCTCGCGCACTCGCATGGAGTACGCCGACTTCCCGATGCCGGCGTCGTATCCCGACTACCCGCGCCACGACCAGATCGCTGCGTACTTCGAGGACTACGTCGATCACTTCCGCTTCCGCGACCGCATCCGCTTCGAGACGAAGGTCACCTCGGCCGTCCAGCGCGACGGCACGTGGGAGCTCACCGATGACCGTGGCGGCACACAGGCCTACGACATGCTCCTCGTCGCAAACGGCCACCACTGGGACCCGCGCTGGCCCGAGCCCGCGTTCCCCGGCAGCGAGGACTTCGCCGGGGTGCAGATGCACGCGCACAGCTACATCGACAACGAGATGCTGGCCGGCAAGGACGTCGTGATCCTCGGGATGGGCAACAGCGCGATGGACATCGCCGTCGAGTCCAGCTACGTCGCCGAGAACACGTACCTCGCCGCGCGGCGGGGCGCCTGGATCGTGCCCAAGCACATGGCCGGCCGGCCGACCGATGCGATGGCGGCGAAGTTCAACCGCCCGCAGCTGCCGTGGAAGCTGCGCCAGCGGACGTTCCAGAAGCTCCTCGAGCTCAACGTGGGCAAGCCCGAGGACTACGGGCTGCCCAAGCCCGACCACGCGATGGGGGAGGCGCACCCGACGATCTCGGGCCGCATCCTCGACCGGCTCACGCACGGCACGGTGACGCCGAAGCCGAACATCGCACGACTGGAGAGCGACGAGGTGGTCTTCGCCGATGGCTCCCGCGTGCATGCGGATGTCGTGATCTACTGCACGGGCTACAAGGTGACCTTCCCGTTCTTCGCCGAGGACCTCATCTCCGCCCCGGACAACCACATCGAGCTGTTCCGCCGCGTGTGGCACCCCGACCACGCGAACCTCGCGTTCATCGGACTGCTGCAGCCGCTGGGCGCGGTGATGCCGCTGGCCGAGGCGCAGGGCCGCTGGGTCGCGCGGTACCTGCGCGGCGAGTACCGGCTGCCGTCGCCGGCGCAGATGCGCGAGGACATCCGCCGCGACCTCGCCTCGATGGCCAAGCGGTACGTGTCGAGCAAGCGCCACACGATCCAGGTCGACTTCGACGACTACCTCTGGCACCTCGCCAGGGAGGAGCGCGCCGGTGCCGGGCGCGCGCGGGCGGCCGGGTTCGCCCCGCCGGTGCCGGCACGGGCGGCCGATCCGGAGCGCGCCGCCGCGTGACGACCGCCGCCGACCCGCCGCTCGGCCGCCGCGAGCAGACCAAGCGCGCGAACCGCGCGACGATCCTCGATGCCGCGCGCGAGGTGTTCGCCGAGCTGGGCTACGGCGCCGCGTCGGTGCGCGACATCATCCGCCGCACGGACCTCGCGGCCGGCACGTTCTACAACTACTTCCCGGACAAGGAGGCGGTCTTCCGGGCGCTGCTCGACGAGCTGGCGCTGGAGGTCGGCGGCCTGACCGCCCAGGCCCGTGCGAACGCCACGACGCTCGACGACTTCGTCGAGGAGGGCTTCCGCGCGTTCTTCGTCTACCTCGCCGAGGACCCGGTGCGCTGCGAGCTGCTGCGCCGCAACGCCGGCGCGGTGCGCTCGCTGTTCGAGGGGGAGGCGATCGAGGCGGTGCTGACCCAGCTGGGTGCAGATCTCCAGCGGGGCATCGATGCGGGGCTGATCCCGCCGCACGACACCGAGCTCATGGCCACGGCGATGCTCGGCAGCGCGTTCGAGGTCGGGATGCGCGCGGCGGAGCGCGAGCCGGTGGACGTGGAGACGGCGACGCGGCTGTGCGCCGACATCTTCCTGGGCGGGTTCGCGCGGATGCGGGTCGCGTAGCGCGTCACCCCGCCCGCGCCGCCGCAAGCACCGCGCCCGTCACCGTCTCCAGATCCTCGTCGCTCGTGACGTACGGCGGCATGACGTAGACCAGCTCCCGGAACGGCCGGATCCACACGCCGTGCTCCATCGCCGCAGCGGTGGCGGCGGCGACGTCGACGGCGTGGTCCAGCTCGACCACGCCGATGGCGCCCTGCACCCGCACCTCCCGCACGCCGTCGATCCGGGCGGCGTCGGCGAGCCCGTCGCGCAGGCCCCGCTCGAGCCGCGCGACCTCGGTCGCCCAGGCACCGTCGAGCAGCAGCGAGGTCGACGCCAGCGCCGCCGCGCACGCCAGTGGGTTGGCCATGAACGTCGGGCCGTGCATGAGCGCGCCGCCGCCGTGCTCGGTGATCGCGTCGGCCACCGCGGTCGTGCAGAGCGTCGCCGCCATCGTCATGTACCCGCCGGTCAGCGCCTTGCCGAGACACAGGATGTCCGGGGTGATGCCCGCGTGGCCGGCGGCGAACAGCGCGCCGCTGCGGCCGAACCCGGTCGCGATCTCGTCGAGGATGAGCAGCAGGCCATGGCGGTCGCACAGGTCGCGCAGGAACCGCACGCAGGCCGGGCTGTGGATGCGCATCCCGCCGGCGCCCTGCACGACCGGCTCGACGATGACGGCGGCCAGTTCGCCCGCGTGCTCCTCGGCCAGGCGCTCGACCTCGGCGGCCCAGGCGTCGTCGAGCGGGGCGTCGAAGCCGTCCGGGGGACGGGGGGCGAAGACGTGCTCGCGCAACGTCCCGGCGAAGAGGTGGTGCATGCCGCCGACGGGGTCGCAGACGCCCATCGCGCCGAACGTGTCGCCGTGGTAGCCGCCGCGCACGGTCAGCAGCCGGGTGCGGCCCGGGCCACGCGCCATCGCGGCCTGCAGCGCCATCTTGATCGCGACCTCGACGGACACCGAGCCGGAGTCGGCGAAGAACACGTGCTCCAAGCCGTCCGGCGTCATCGCCACCAGGCGCTGCGCGAGCGTGATCGCGCCCTCGTGGGTGAGCCCGCCGAACATGACGTGCGCCATGCGCCCCAGCTGCTCGGAGACCGCGGCGTCCATGACGGGGTGGCGGTAGCCGTGGATGGCGCACCACCAGGACGCCATGCCGTCGATGAGCTCGCGGCCGTCGGCCAGCTGCAGCCGCACCCCTTCGGCGCCGACGACCGGCAATGGCGCGACCTGAGCGGGCATCGGGCCGTACGGATGCCAGACGTGGGCCTGGTCGGCGGCGACGAGATCGGACCAGCGAGCATCCATGGACCCGGACCCTAGACTGCCCGTCGGTGCCCAGCTTCTGCCGTCACAACCGCTTCATCCAGAACTGCCCGATCTGCAAGAAGGAGCTGGAACCCCAGCCTGCGGCGCGGCCGCGGGCGCGCTCCGGGTCGGGCACGAAGCGCTCATCCTCGGGGACCAGGCGCTCCAGCGGCGTGCAGGTGCGCCGCGAGGTGCGGGCGGCCGACGACGGGTACCGCAACGACCTGGTGCCCGGCCTGAAGTCCTCGGCCGACGCGCGTCGCCTGGCCGAGGAGCTGGCGTTCAGCGCCGCGCGTCTGGCCGAGCTGGCGACGGACCCGCCCGTCGGGTACGCCGCCGTCGCCGCTGCCGATGATCCCGAGCAGGCGCTGTGGCTGGCGTTCCTCATCGCCTATCTCGGGCCGCTCGAGGGCGACGTCGCGTTTGCCGCGATCGACGGCGCCGCGACCGACTGGGCCGCAGGCGAACTGCCCGACCTCAGCGAGACGAAGCTCGGGCCGCGCACCTCGCACGACCCCGCCCGAGGGGACCGCACGCTCACCGCCTACCGGGCGTGGGCGGAGCGCAGCGGCGGGCAGGCGTCCGGGCTCGCGGGCGAGGAGTCGTGGTCGCCTGAGCGCCGGTTCTCTCGTGCGTTCGAGCGTCTCGGGACCCTGCCCGGCTTCGCCCGCGGCCCCCGCTTCGACCTGCTCGTCAGCCTGGGCCGGCTCGGGGTCCTCGACCTCACGGCCGAGTCGCTGCACTACGGCGAGGACCAGACCTCGATCGGCGCCAAGCGCGTGTTCGGCATCGCCGACCTCTTCCTCATGGAGAAGCGCTCCGCGGAGCTGGCCGACGCGGCCGGCGTCCCGCTCGAGGCCCTCGATCTCGCCCTGCACAACTGGTCGCGGCCCCCGCAGGGGCGGGCGACCATGGGCTCGCAGGCGGTGGCGGACCCGGACGCGGTGGAGCTCATCGCCGACGAACTCGGCGCGTAGCGCCGACCGGGCAGCCTCAGCCACCTCCCAGGTCCGGCCCAGCGCGCGCTCGGCGGCGGTCTCGATGCTGCCGCCATGACCTCGACTTCACTCCTCGACACCCCTCGCCGGGTTGCGGTGGACACCACCGCCCGGCCCCGGGTCGAGATCGTCGTCCCCGTCCACAACGAGGAGGCCGCGCTGGCGGCCTCCGTGCGGCGGCTGCACGACCATCTCGACGCCGGGCTGCCGTTCGACTGGCAGATCACCATCGCCGACAACGCGAGCACCGACGCGACGCCCCGCGTGGCCGCGGCGCTCGCCGACGACCTTCCGGGCGTGCGCGTCCTGCGCCTGGAGGAGAAGGGCCGCGGCCGGGCACTGCGGGCCGCGTGGCTGGCGTCGGACGCCGATGTCGTCGGCTACATGGACGTCGACCTCTCGACCGACCTCAACGCGATCCTGCCCCTCGTCGCGCCGCTCGTGAGCGGCCACTCGGATGTCGCCATCGGCAGTCGCCTGGCCCGCGGCGCGACCGTGGTGCGCGGGGCCAAGCGCGAGCTCATCTCCCGCGCGTACAACCACCTGCTCCACGCCACACTGGCCGCGCGCTTCACCGATGCGCAGTGCGGCTTCAAGGCGGTGCGCGCCGATGTCGCGCGCCGGCTGCTCCCTGACGTGCGCGACGAGGGCTGGTTCTTCGACACCGAGCTGCTCGTCCTCGCCCAGCGCGAGGGGCTGCGCATCCACGAGGTCCCGGTCGACTGGGTCGACGACCCGGACTCGCGGGTCGACATCGTCCACACGGCGCTCGACGACCTGCGCGGCATCGCCCGGCTCCTCGCTCAGACGAAGCTGCTGCGGTTCGCGGCGATCGGCGTCGTGTCGACGATCGCCTACGCGCTGCTGTTCCTCTCGTTGCGCGGACCCGTCGGTCCGGGGTGGGCCAACGGGCTGGCGCTGGCGATCACCGCCGTCGGCAACACGCAGGCCAACCGGCACATCACGTTCGGGATCCGCGGTCGCGAGGACCTCGCGCGCCACCATGCCGGAGGCGCGGTCGTGTTCGTCCTGACCCTGGGGCTCACGAGCATCGCGCTGGCGGTCATGCACGGGATCGACCCGGATCCGCCGCGCGCGATCGAGCTCGGCGTCCTCGTCGCGGCGAGCGCGGCGGCGACGATCTCTCGCTTCATCGCCCTGCGGACCTGGGTGTTCGCCACGCGCGGCCGCACTCGCGCCGCCGCCCGCCGCGCCCTTGCCGCGACCGGTCGCGCCGATGTCTGAGCCCGCCTCCACACTCACCGAAAGGACCGCCGTGTCGACCCCCTCCGTGACCCTGCCGTCCCTGCCGCAGGCCGGCATCGGCGCCCGCGTCCGGGCACTCGCACCACCGCGGCCCGAGCTGCTCGTCCTGCTCGCCATCGCCGCCGTGCTCAACCTCTGGGCACTCGACCAGAACGGCTTCGCCAACGAGTACTACAGCGCCGCGGTGCGCTCGATGACCGAGAGCTGGTCGAACTTCTTCTTCGGCTCGTTCGACAGCGCCGGCGTGATGAACGTCGACAAGCCGCCGCTGGCGCTCTGGGTCCAGGCGGCATCGGCGAAGGTCTTCGGGTTCTCGAGCTGGAGCATCCTCGTCCCGCAGGCGCTCAGGGGCGGCGCGACCGAGGGCATCACCTACGACCGCGTGGAGCGGCGCTGCGGCCGCCACGGGGGGACGATCGCAGGAGCGACCCTCGCGCTCACGCCGATCGCCGTCGCGATCTCCCGCCACAACAACCCCGACGCGATGCTCGCCCTCTGCGGCGCGGGCGCGCTCTGGTTCCTGGTCAAGGGCCTGGAGGACGGGCGCACCCGCTGGCTCGTCGCATCGGGCGTCTGCATCGGCCTCGGGTTCGAGGCGAAGATGGCCGCCGCGCTGCTGCTCGTCCCCGCGATGGGCGCGGCCTACCTGTGGGTGGCGCCCGCGGGCCGGCTGACCGCGGTCAAGCAGCTCGCCGCGGGCGGCGCCGCGATGGTGGCGGTCGGCCTGGCGTGGCCGATGGCGGTGTGGCTGACCCCGGCCGGCAGCCGGCCGTGGGTGTCGGGCACGAGCGACAACAGCATCTGGTCGCTGATCTTCGGCTACAACGGCCTCGGCCGCCTGTTCGGCCAGGACGGCGGGCCGGGCGGCGGCACCGGAGGCCCAGGCGGCGGTGGCGGTGGCGGCATGGGCGGCGTCTTCGGTGGGGACACCGGGGTGCTGCGCCTGCTCAACGACGCGCTCGCCGGGCAGGCGGGCTGGCTCCTGGGCTTCGCGCTGGCCGGCGGGATCGCGGTGGTCGCCGCCTCGCGGCTGCGGCGCACCGACGCCCGCACCGGCTGGATCATCGCCGTCGGTGGTGCGTCGCTGACGATGGCGATCGCCTTCAGCCGGGCGGAGGGGATCTTCCATCCGTACTACGTCGCGCAGCTCGCGGCGCCGGCCGCCGCGCTGGTCGGGGCGGGCGCGGCGACGATCGCCGGCCGGGGCCTGGCGATGCGCGTCGCCGCGCCGCTGGTCATCGCCGTCGCGCTGCTGGTCCAGCTCGTCGTCATCGGCCGCTACGACGGGCTGGACTGGGCCACACCGCTCGTCGTCGGCGCGGCACTGATCGCCGCGGTCGCACTGGCGACGGAGATCGGCCCGAGGTGGCGGGCCGGCATCGTCGCCGCGTTCGTCGGGGTGCTGCTGCTCGCCCCGGCGTCCTGGGCGGTCCAGACCCTGGGGCACAGCACCAGCAGCACGTTCCCCGCCGGCGGGCCGGCGGCGCAGTCGGGCGGCATGGGCGGCGGCCCGGGCGGTGGCGGCATGGGCCGGGGCGGTGGGCCGATGGGCGGAGACACGTCGTCGGTCAGCGCGGCGCTGGCCTACGCCCGCGCCAACGGCGGCGGCACCGTCGCGGTGAGCTCCCAGAACAGCGCCGGGCAGCTGATGGTGCAGGGCGACGCCGACGAGCTCGTCGCCATCGGCGGGTTCTCCGGCCGGGAGAGTCAGGTGAGCGCGGCGTGGCTCGCCGACGCGGTGCAGAGCGGCAAGGTCCGCTGGGTCCTCACCGATGGGGGCGCGTCGCCTGGGATGGCCAACGACGGGCGCGTGGGATCCACCGAGGTGATGGCCGCGGTGCAGAGCGCCTGCACCGTGGCGAGCTCAGCGGATGCGCCGTCGGGGCTGTACGACTGCCAGGGCGCGAGCGAGGCCCTGCGGGGCGCCTGACCCGGGCACGACGAGGGGCCCGGCGCGTGCCGGGCCCTTCGCCTTCTATCCGGAGGTCCTGCGGAGACTCAGCGTCGGCGGTAGGGATCCACCATGACGCTGTCGACGGTGACGCCGATGTTCAGCGTGTTGCCGAACAGGCCCGTGATGCTCCCGACGAGGTTCGTGCCGGCGCCCCCGATGGCGGTCACCGAATCGACGAGTGGGTTCTGGCCGATGATGGTCGAGACCGTGTCGTTGACGAAGTCGGTCGGGCTGAGCGCCGTCAGCTTGAGCTGCACGGTGGTGCTCTTCGTCGTCGGGTTCAGCGGGATGATCGTCGCGAGCGGGCTCTTCGGCGAGGCCTGCCAGCGCGTCGGCGTGAGCGACAGGGCCTTGGAGGAGACGAGCTCGACCCCGGTGATCCTGCCGGACTCGTCGCGGTAGACGACATGCGCCAGGAAACCGGCGAGCGACATGTTGTCGACCTTGTAGACGAAGCGGAAGTGCGGATGGCTCTCGTCGACGCAGAACTCCGGGGAGATTGCGGACGAGCCGAGAGGCATCTGCAGCGACTTCGAGCCGCCCGAGACGCCGAGCGTCTCGTTGCCGCTCACGATCTTGGCCCCGCGGCTGAACGTCCAGCCGGCGGTCCCGGATTCGAAGTTGCCCCCCGGTGCGACCGAGTAGTCCGACGTGTCACCGTCGACGCCCTGGAAGGACTTGGCGGTGGGCAGCTCCTGGCACGCGGCGGGCGCAGGGACAGCGGCGCTGACCACCTGCTCCGACGACGGTGCGGGCGCGGTCGCGACCGTGGCAGCGGTCGTGCCGGCGACGCTCGTCTTCGGCGCGGTGACGGTCGTCTGCGTCGGCGCGGGCGCGGTCGTCTTGGTCGCCTTCGGCTTGAACATGTTCGACAGCCAGCCGGCCTGTGCGGTCGCCGGCATGGCGGCGGCGGACAGTGCGGCGACTGCGGTGATGGCCAGTACAGGCCCCTGCTTGCGAAGCGGCATCCTTGCCTCCGGACTCTGGTCAGCCCCCTCAGCTGACCGGTACAGCCCCCTTCGGCGTCTCAGACCGGGAACTTGAGCGCGATCCGCATGTTTCCGGTATGAGCGAAAAACTGCGCTGGCAGTGTGTCAATTTCGGGCGAAGAGGAGCAGGATCCCCACGAGGTCGCCGTTGTCGGTCTCGGGCACGGCAGAGACGAGACGGAAGCCCTCGGCCTCCCGGCGCTGCAGGGCTGCCTCCACGGCCTCGGTGTTGCGCGCGAGCGTCCCGGTCGGGGTGCGCGTGCGGACGTGTTCGACAGCGTGCTCGGGCATGCGCGCAGTGTGCCGGACGGCGCGGACTCGCAGGCCGACCGCCTATGATCTTCGTCATAGATGGCCCCTGACAGTCGCACCCGGATGGTCCAGAGCGCCGCGATGCTCCTGCGCGAGCGCGGGCTGAGCGGCACGAGCTTCCGCGACGTCATCGAACACAGCGGCGCGCCCCGCGGCTCGATCTACCACCACTTCCCCGAGGGCAAGCGCCAGCTCGTCCGCGAGGCCGTCGAGATGTCCGGCGGCTGGGTCGGCGACGCCATCGCGTCGCTCGAGGAGACCGGCGATCCCGTGGAGACGCTGCACGCGTTCCTCGGGGTCTGGGCCGAGATCCTGCGCGCGAGCGAGTTCCGCGCCGGCTGCCCCGTCGTCGCCGTGTCGGTCGAGGCCAACGACGACGAACCCGAGGTCACGGAGGCGGCGGCCGAGGCCTTCCGCCGCTGGACGCGTGAGCTTGCCGACGGGCTGCACCGGGCCGGTATGGAGGAGCAACGAGCCCGGCGCCTGGCGACGCTCACCGTCGCGGCCATCGAGGGCGCCGTCGTCCTGTGTCGCGCCGAGCGCAGCACCGCGCCGCTCGACGACGTCGGTGCGGAGCTCGAGGCCTCGCTGCGCACGGCGCTCGTCGCGGTCTGAGTCAGCCGCGCGCGGCGTCGCGCTCGGCGAGGTCGCGCAGGTTCAGCAGCTGGCGGCGCATCATCACGAGGTCGCCGGCGGCCAGGAACAGGCCGGCGGCTCCCGCGCCGAACGGCATGCGCGGCGCGCGCCAGAGCATCCGCACGTAGATGCGCGCGCCCCGCGGGCCCGGGCGCGCCGCGTAGGTCACCGCGACCGGGCCTGGCATCCCGTCGACCCACAGCGTCACATGGTCGCCGGGCGCGAAGCTCGACAGCGTGAAGAACGTCATGAACCTGATCCCGGGCTGGAGGTCCTCCAGCCCGGGCGTGAGCTCCTGCGGGCTGCGGCGGCCGAAGTTGTCGATCGTGTCGTAGCTGTACGGCGCCGCGCGCAGCTGGCAGAGCCAGCGGAAGACCAGCGGCACCGGCGCCGCGACATCCACGGCGCGGTGCAGGACGATGTCCGCGTCGGGGAGGAGGCGGTCGCAGGGCTCGGGCCGCGCGACCTCCGCGCGGGTCGCGCCCCAGTTCGCGACCCGTCCGGGAAGGCGCATGTCCTAGGTACGACCGGAGGCGGGCAGTTCGACGACCGGCAGCTCGCCGGCCTCGAAGCAGTCGGCGACGTCCTCCGGGACCCCGGCGATCTGGCCGCCCGCGCAGTCTTCGGCATCGACGTGGCGGCGCGGGTTGGCGATACCGGCCAGGCCCAGCACGCCACCGAGCGCGACGAGCGCGGCGGAGATCGCCATCGCCCGGCGGAAGGCATCGACCGACGCGTCCTGCACCGCGGCGGAGACCGCCTGCGCCTCCGCCGGCGGGAGGCCGCTCGTGTCGGCCTGCGCGAGCGTCTGCTCCCGTGCGACGGCCACGACGCGCTCGCCGGCGGGGGTGAGGGGGACCCCCTCGAGCTGGGCGTCGATCGCCGACGCGAACACCGCGGCCACGACCGCGCCCAGCGCCGCGATGCCCAGGAGGCCCGCGACCCGCGCGATGGCGTTGTTGACCCCCGACGCGATGCCCGCGTTCGACTCGTCGGCGTCGGCGAGCACCGTCGCGGTGAGCGGGGCGACGGTCATCGCCAGGCCGAGGCTGAACACGAGCAGGCCTGGGAGGACATCGACGACGTACGACACGTCGGCGTCGATCCGCACGAACCAGGCGAGGCCGGCTGCCGCGACCAGCGGGCCGACCCCCATGAAGAACCGCGGGCCGAACCGGTCGGCGAGCGCGCCGAAGCGCTTGGACAGCAGGAACATCACGACGGTCGAGGGCAGCGTCGCCAGCCCGGCCTCCAGCGCGTTGAACCCGGCGACCTGCTGGAGGAACAGCACGAGGAAGAAGAAGGTGATCGACAGGCCGCCGTACATCGAGAACGTCTCCAGGTTCCCGATCGCGAAGTTCCGCCGGCGGAACAGGCCGAGCGGGAGCATGGGGTCGGCGGTGCGCGCTTCGTGGGCGAGGAACCCGGCGAAGATCGCGACGCCGCCGATCAGCGGGCCGGCGACCTCGATCGAGCTCCAGCCCATGTCCGGCTGGCGGATCAGCGCGTAGACGGGGCCGGCCAGGCCGACGGCGCAGAGCGCCGCTCCCGCCCAGTCGACGCGTCGTCGCACGCGGCCCGGCTCGGGGGCCGGGATCGCGACGACGACGAGTGCCAGGGTGGCGATCACGAACGGCACGTTGATCGCGAAGATCCACCGCCACGAGGTGGTGTCGATGAGCCAGCCGCCGACGAACGGCCCGATGACCATGGCGATGCCCGCCCACGCGGTCCACGACCCGATCGCCGCGCCGCGCTCGTCGGGCGGGAACGCACTCACGATGACCGCGAGCGCACTCGGAGTCAGCAGCGCGCCGAAGACGCCCTGGATCGCACGGGCGCCGACGAGGACCTCGATCGTCGGCGCGAGCGCGCACCCGAGTGACGCGACCCCGAACCCGGCGACCCCGATCGCGAAGATGCGCCGCTCGCCGTACACGTCGCCGAGCGAGCCGCCGATGAGGATCAGGGACCCGAGCGTCAGCAGGTAGGCGTTCGACACCCACTGCTGGCCGGCCAGCCCGCCGCCCAGATCGTCCTGGATGGCGGGCAGCGCGACGTTGATGACCGTGGCGTCCAGGCCCGCGACGAACGAGCCCATGATCGCGGCGACGAGGACGAGGCGCTTGCGGCCTGGGGTGAGCGCGGCTGCGGCGATGACCGTCACGGTACCGGCGTGCCCACCTCCGCGGCGAGGAATGTCTCGACGCTGCGCGCGGGGCGGCCGAGAACCGTCTCGACGTCCTCGGTCGGACGCGAGCCGTGCCCGTCGCGGATGACGTCGAACAGGCCGGCCAGGAGCTCCGCGTAGTCGGCGGGGACGCCGGCCCTCTGGACGCCCTCGATCCAGTCGGCACGGGGCGCGTCGACGTAGCGGACCTCACGCCCGGTGGCGGCCGAGACGCGCGCCGCCAGCTCTGTGTGGGTGATCGCCTCGGGCCCGGTGAGGTTGAACTCCCGCCCGGCGTGCGCGGCCGGGTCGACGAGCGTCGCGGCGGCGACCGCGGCGATGTCCTCGGCGTCGATGAACGCCTCGGCACCGTCGCCCGCGGGGAGCGCGAGCGTGCCCTCGGCGACCATCGGGGCCATGAAGCCCTCGGTGAGGTTCTGCAGGAACCAGGACGGGCGCAGCACGGTGTGGGTGAGGTCGTCGCGCCCGGTGAGCATCAGCTCGATGGCGCGCAGCGCCGCCTCGGGCGGTGCAAACTGGACGCCGCCCGCGCTGAGGAACGTCACGTGATGCACGCCTGCCGAGACGGCCTCGTCGAGGAACGCGGCGACGAGCGGCGCGTGGTCGAGACGCAGCGCGGGTGGGACGAGGTACACGCGGTCGGCGCCCTCCAGCGCGGCCGCACGGCTGGCGGCGTCGTCCCAGTCGAACGTGACGTCGGCGCCGGAGCGCGCGGCGGTGCGGACGCTCTGGCCCTGGTCGCGCAGGATGGTGGTGAGGCGGCGGCCGGTCTTGCCGGTGCCGCCGAGGATGAGGATGTCGGTCATGGCGTGCACTTCATCGCACCGCAGTTGGACGTTCCATGTTTGAAACGCGCATAGGCATATGCGATCGTCTTGGCCCATGGATGTTCTCGCTGACCTTCTCGAACGCTCACGCGCGCGGGGTGCCGCCTTTGCGCACTCCGCGATGCGGGCGCCGTGGGGGCTGGCGTTCGACGGCGACGAGGAGCTGGGGATCCACGCGGTCGTCGCCGGTGACGTGACGCTGGAGTACGGCGACGGCGAGTCGCTGCACCTGCTGGCGGGGGACATCGCGCTCGTACGCGGGGTGGCCCACCGGCTGGTCCACGCGCCGGGCGCGCCGTGCCTGACGCTGCCGGAGTTCCTCGCGACCGGTGCCGTCGCCGGCTCGCCGCGGCGCTACGCGAACGGGCCGGGGCCCCCGACGTCCGAGTTCTTCTGCGGCGCGTACCTCTTCTCCGGCGATCTCTGCCGCGAGCTGCTCGCCGAGCTGCCTCCAGTCGCGCATATCCGCCCGCAGGCCGGCGGCTCGCTGCGGCTGGCGCTCGATCTCCTCGCCCGCGAGATGGGGCGCGACGCGCCGGGGCAGCAGACGATCCTCGACCGCCTGCTCGACGTCGTGCTCGTCCACGCGCTGCGCGAGCTCTTCTCCCGTGAGGGCGCCGGCGCCCCGCGCTGGTATCGGGCGCTGGACGACCCGCCGGTCGGTGCCGCGCTGCGCGCGATCCACGGCGACCCGGCGCGGGGGTGGAGCGTCGGCGATCTGGCCGGCGAGGTCGGGCTCAGCCGGGCGGCGTTCGCGCGGCGCTTCTCGATGCTCGTGGGCGAGCCGCCGCTGGAGTACGTCACGAGCTGGCGCATGGCGCTGGCGCGAGAGCGACTGCGCCACAGCGACGCGGGCCTGGCCGCGATCGCGCACGAGATCGGCTACGCGTCGGAGTTCGGCTTCGCCGCCGCGTTCAAGCGCCGCCACGGCATCGCGCCCGGGCGGTGGCGGGCGCGGGTCCGCGAGGAGGATCGCGCCGTCGCGTCCTAATCGGACCGCAGTCCGCTTCTGCTAGTCTGGGGCAATGCAGATCGGGATCGACAGCTTCGTCTCCACCGTCACCGACCCGGACACCGGCGTCACGCTCCGCCCCGACGAGCGGATGGCGAACCTGCTCGAAGAGGTCGAACAGGCCGATCGGTCCGGGCTCGACACCTTCGGCGTCGGGGAGCACCACCGCGAGGACTTCCTCGACTCGGCTCCGTCGCTGATCCTCGCCGCCGCGGCCGCGCGGACCGAGCAGATCCGCCTGAACAGCGCGGTCACCGTGCTCAGCGCCGCCGATCCGGTGCGCGTGTTCCAGCAGTTCGCCACGCTCGACCTGCTCAGCGGCGGCCGGGCCGAACTGGTCGTCGGTCGCGGGTCGTTCACCGAGGCGTTCCCGCTGTTCGGCCTCGCGCTCGAGGACTACGACACGCTGTTCGCCGAGAAGCTC
>SXGQ01877242.1_pt1 | contig 21323 bp, 12 predicted proteins | sample 3178371 | NCBI WGS metagenome assembly SXGQ01 (sample SAMN11356859, study PRJNA531348) | freshwater metagenome | isolation source: freshwater sample F1-20 | place: China: Fuxian Lake, Yuxi | collected 2017-12-25 | reverse complement strand
GTCCGGGTTGCGGGGGTGTGTGGGATGGATGGTGAGGCGGAGGATGCGTTTGGGGAGTTGGTGAGGGTGGCGGGGGGTGAGCGGGTGGGGGTGGTCGGGAGGTTCATGAAGGATGAAGGGGTGAGTGGGAGGTTGCGGGAGTTGGGGGTGGTGGAAGGGGTTGAGGAGGCGGATTTTTTTCAGTTCCAGCGGATTGTGATTCCGTATGACGGGGTGGTGGCGAGGTTGCGGAAGGAGTGGGAGCAGGCGGGGCACCGGGTTTTGGATTTGACGTCGGCGCAGGTGCGGAGGGCGCAGGTGGCGTTGGGATTGTTGGGGATGGAGGGGGCGCAGCGGTTGGTGATCGGGCCGCATGAGGATGGGCAGGTGAGGACCTTGTGTGGTGGGAACGCGGGGACGAAAGTGATCGAGGACACAACGGATACCGCTCGGTTGGTTTTTTCACCTCACTTCGGGGCGGTGTGCCATACGAGGTTGTCGCCGAGGCGGGTTTCGTGGTTGGTGCAGCAGTTGCGGCTGAGGTATCGGGATGCGCGGGTGACGTTTCTGGACACGGTGTCGCCATCGGTGCGGCAGCGGGAGCAGGCGTTGGAAAAGATGATGGCGTGGTGTGACGGGGTGGTGGTGGTGGGTGAGCGTGGGGAGGCGTCTTGCGAGGCGTTGGCGGAGGTGGCGACGAGGGCTGGGAAGGCGGTGGTGATTGGGGGTTGTGCGGGTGATTTGGAGGGGAGGGAGATGGTCGGGTGGAGGAGGGTGGCGGTGACGGCGGGAGGTTTGGTGCTTCGGTCGAGTGTGGAGGAGATGGTGGAGGCGTTGAGGGGTGTGTGATGGGTGGGTGGGTTTGGGTGGGTTTGGGTGGTGAGGGACTTTTGGAGGCGCGGGTTCTTTCTTGGCGGACGGTTCGGGAAGTGCCAGAAACGGAACATGCGCTGGTTGTTGATTGCCGTTTCCCTGCCGATGTGTGTTCAGACTTTGAATGCGGAGCCGCTATCGGATGCGGATCGGGAGGCTTTGTTAGAGAATCTTGAGAAGCTGCGGGATGCGGCGAACGAGCGGGTGGATGCGCGTTTTCGCACGGCGATCGCGGCGTATCGGCAGGCGATGTCGAGCAATGATGCGGCGATGGATTTGTATCTGAAGTGTGTGGAGAAGGTGGACTTCGAGGATCAGCAGAGGAAGGCGTCGGATTTCCGGGAGTGGAAGCGGCGTGAGGCGGACCGGTTGTCGGACGCGGGGTTGCGGTTGGCGATGCGGTATCAGTTGAGGTGGTTGGTTTTGACGTTGCAGGCGGCTTCGGAGAAGAGCGATGTGGCGGCGTTGGCACCGGAGGCGGGGCAGATTGTGGATGGGATTTTCGATCAGGCGGAGGCGTTGCGCGGGCAGCAGGGGTTGTTGCGGCAGTCGGTGACGGAGACGATTTTCGCGAGGGCGTATGAGATCAGCGGGATCGAGGTGGAGGATTGGCCGACGGCACCGCTGCAGTTGGCGCAGGTTTATGACAAGATTTTGCTGCCGCCGAACCGGAAGTCGGATCGGACGGATGCGTTGCGGGCGACGTGGTTGAAGCGGATCCAGCAGGAGGGATTGATCCGGCAGCGGATGGAGGATCGGGATGATGGGGGGCGGATCGGGATGCGGGATGCGGTTCGGTCTCCGGAGTATGAGAAATTTTTGGCGGATACGTTGCCCGAGTTGCAGTGGCAGATGGAGTTGGATCTTTTCCGGGCGGGGGATCAGCGGGCGGCGGCGTTGAGGATGTTGCAGCACATTGAGAAGAATGTGACGCACGCGCGGGCGAGGGAGTGGGGTGAGCAGTTCAAGATGTTGATCAGTCCGAAGGCTGCGGCACCTGCGGTGGTGGGGGAGGCTGCGCCTGCGCCGGAGGCGGATGCTCCTTGAGGTGGGGGTCAGGCTTTGAGGGCCTGACGGCGCAGGTCGCGGAGGTCGAGCGCGAGTTTTCCGACCACGATGCCGACGAGGAGGGGGAGTGTGGAGCCGAGGGCCATGACGAGTGCGCCGCAGAGGATGATGGCGACGTGGACGACGACGATGTGTTTGTAGGGCTCGGTCATGAGGTCTTTGGAGGTTTTGGATTTCCATTCGCCGTTGGCGAAGAAGTTGCGCCAGGTTTCCATGCCGCGGGTGAGGAAAATGCCGGTGAGGGAGAGCCATGCGGCGGTGGGGAGGAGTGTGACCACGGATTTGAGGACGCCCCAGAGCAGGGTGAGAAAGACCCATGGGCCGAAGGGGTCCATGGCTTCCTTCATGACTTTTGCGGCGAGGTCGCCTTCGCCTTGGCGGGTGGTGATGAAGACGAGGATGAAGAGCCCGTGGGCACCGCAGAAGCCGCCGAAGTGGAGGGTGAAGAATCCGGACATGAAAGTTTTGCCGAGGATGCGGAATTTCCAGGGGAGGTCGGAGCGGGCGCTGATGATTTTGATCAGCTGCCAGAAGCCGATGATGAGGTTTTCCATCCAATAGATGAGGATCACCATGCCGGCGTCCCAGCCGAGTCGGAGGACTCCGACGAGGGTGATGGCGACAGAAATGAGGAGGAGCGCCAGATGCATGCGCCATGGCTGGGTGGGGGAGAGGGATGGGTTCTGAAGCATGCGGGGCGATTGATACGGGTGGCGGGCTGCGGGATGCACTTCCAAAACCTCGCCAAGCCGGGGCTTTACTCGCCAACCGGATTTTCCCAACTTCCCCGCCCGCGCGCTTTTCGAGCCGCCCATCCGCCCTTCCGAACATGACATCCGCCGAGATCCGCCAGAGCTTCCTCGATTTCTTCGCCGAGAAACAGCACACCATCGTGCCATCCGCATCGCTGCTGCCGCAGTCGCCCGGGTTGCTGTTCACGAACGCGGGGATGAATCCATTCGTGCCGTATTTCCTGGGTGTCGAGAAGGCTCCTTACGATCCGCCGCGGGCGGCCGATACGCAGAAGTGCATTCGTGCGGGTGGAAAGCACAACGATCTTGAGGATGTCGGGTATGACACGTATCACCACACGTTCTTTGAAATGTTAGGAAACTGGTCGTTCGGGAATTATTTCAAGAAGGAAGCGATCCAGTGGGCTTGGGAGTTGGTGGTGGGTCGGTGGGGTTTGCCGGCGCACCGGCTTTATGCGTCGGTTTACGCGCCGAAGGAGGGGGATCCGGGGAATTTCGATCAGGAGGCTTATGATATCTGGTCGGAGCTTTTCCGTGGTGCGGGATGCGATCCGGAGGTCCAGATCGTTCATGGAAACGTGAAGGACAACTTCTGGATGATGGGTGAGACGGGTCCGTGCGGTCCTTGTTCCGAGCTGCATGTCGATCTAACACCCGAAGGCAATCCGGTGACCGGGCGGAATCTGGTCAACAATGATTCGGATCTTTGCATCGAGATCTGGAATCTGGTTTTCATTCAATACAACGCTGAGGCGGATGGCACTTTCCGCGAGCTGCCTGCGAAGCATGTGGATACGGGGATGGGCTTCGAGCGTGCGTGTTCGATCATCCAGAACACGAAGGGTTTCACGGATTTCTCGATCAAGCCGAGCAACTATGCGACGGATGTTTTCCAGCCGATTTTCCGGAAGCTGGAGGAGTTGAGCGGGAAGACGTATGTTAACATCTATCCGGCGCTGGGAGCGGATCGTTCGGCGTTCAGCGAGGAGATGAAGACGGCGATCGCGTTCCGGGTGATTGCGGATCATTTGCGGACGCTGAGTTTCTCGATTGCGGACGGGATCATGCCTGGGAACAACGGGCGGAACTATGTGTTGCGTCGGATTTTGCGGCGTGCGGTCCGGTATGGGCGTCAGTTGGGGTTCTCGGGTGAGAAGCCGTTTTTCGGGGCGCTGGTGGAGACGCTGGTTGGTGAGATGGGTGGGGTGTTTCCGGAGTTGAAGAACCGGCAGGAAGTGGTGCGGGCGACGCTGGAGCAGGAGGAGGCGAGTTTTAATCAGACGCTGGATCGGGGGTTGAAGAGACTTGAGTTCATGATTCAGGAGCATCATGAAAACTGGAATGAGGCAAGCCGCATGGGTTCTGTATTTGCCTCTGATTTTAAATCCACAGAACTGCCTGGTGAATATGTGTTTGAGTTATACGATACCTTTGGCTTCCCAAAAGATCTGACTGATTTGGTCTTGTCCGAACGCGGTTGGACGTCAAACGACTTAGGGTTTGAACGCGAAATGAAGTTGCAGCAGGAACGTGCCCGAGCTGCCCAAAAATCATCCGTTGTCCGCGCTCTCGATATTTCTACGGAAGCTGTTACTGAGTTTGCCGGATTCGAAAGTGATGTTGTTGAAGCAACTATCCTTGAGATTCATCCGCAGGAGGATGCGCTTTTTGTGATTACGGACCGGACGGTGTTTTATGCGGAGATGGGTGGGCAGGCGGGAGATACTGGGGTTTTGGTGGTGAATGGAGCGGAGATTGGAGTCAGTGGGGTGCAGCAGATTGGGAAGGCGCGGGCGCATATTGTGGATGGATCGTGTGGTTTGTCGGTGGGGGACAAGGTGACTTTGAAGTTGGATGAGAAGCGGCGGCGGCCGATTGAAGCGCATCATAGTGCGACGCATTTGTTGCATTGGGCGTTGCATGAGGTGGTTTCCAAGGATGCGGCGCAGCAGGGGTCCTCGGTGGATGAGAACCGGTTGCGTTTCGATTTCAACAGCGCGGCGGTGACGCCGGAGCAGTTGGCGGCGATGGAGGAGAAGGTGAATGCGGCGATCAAGGCGGCCGATTCCGTGAGCTGGAAGGAGGTTCCGCATGCTTCGATCAAGGGGAGGCCGGATATCATGCAGTTTTTCGGCGACAAGTATGGGGATCTGGTGCGCGTGGTGCAGATCGGCGGCGAGGCGCATGCGTTGAATGGGTATTCGCAGGAGTTGTGTGGTGGTACGCACGTGCGGAATACGGGTGAGATCGGGCTTTTCAAGATCAAGTCCGAGAGTGCGATCGCTTCCGGGGTGCGGCGTATTGAGGCGGTTTGTGGGGATGCGGCTTGGGCGTATCTCAATGAGTCGGTCGAGAAATGGGATCAGGAGTTGAAGGCGGCGCGTGCGAAGTTGCAGGCGGCGAATGAGAAGCTGGCTGCGCTGGGTCAGGCGGCGGTGGAGGTGAATGATTTCCCGCACATCATGGGTGCGATGCTGGTGGAGCGTGCTGATATCTCGCAGATCAACGCGACTTTTTCCCATGCGTTGCGGACGCTTGATGAGACGAAGGAAGCGGCGATCGAGGCGGAGAAGCGGATCAAGAAGATCCAATCCTCGCAAGCGGCTGCGCTTGCGGATGAGGCTCTAGCAGATCTGATTGCGAAGGGGGATTCGATTGTTGTTTCTTTTGAGTCCGATGCTTCGCTGCTGCAGGAGTTGCAAAACGGACTGAAGAAGAAGGGGTTTGCCGGTGCGGCGCTGTTGATTGTGGATGATGGGGAGAAGCTGCATCTTGCGACGCATTGTGGAGCGGACGCTCTAACAAATGGGCTTAAGGCTGGTGATCTTTTGCGTGATCTTGCGGCGATGGCGGGTGGCAAGGGGGGAGGGAAGCCGGATCAGGCGAGGGGTGCAGCGCCGGATCGTGGGAAGCTTGAAGCGTTGAAATCGGCGGCGATGGGGATGCTGAAGGTGTGATGGGATTCGGGGTAGGTTTTGCTTTGAGAGTGTGGATCTTTTGATAGAGACACACCGCGAGAGATTAGAATGGCGCGAGAGGTTTGGGTTTTCGGTTGTGGTTTTTCAGGGATGGCGGCTTGGGCTGGGGTGGTGCTTTGGGGATTTTTGGTTTGATAGGATTCGGGGGGGGTGGAAAAATGTGATGGATTTTGGGGTTCCGGGGTTGTTGACTGGGGGTAAGATGTGCCGGATGAGACGGATTCGATGTGTTGGGCGCGGGGTGGTGGCTTCGGTGGCGGTGGTGTTTTTGCCGGGGTGCGGGAGTGTTGGGCCGAAGCCGCAGTCGCTGATGCCGACGCCGCAGATCTATCAGAAGGGTGGGGTTGATCCGTTTGCGGGCTTGCCGGCGCATCGGCGGACGACGGTGATGCCGGTGCATTATGCGACGAATCGGAATTGGTCTGGGCGGTATTTCGGGTCGAGGGAGAATCGGGATCTGACGTATGGGACGGCTGGGGTCGCGATTGGAGATGAGAAGGCCGGTTGGTCGCAGGTGGCGGAGGCATCGGTATCGGCGGATCGAGCGGAGCCATTGCCGTTGCGGTTGATGGGGTATTCGGATGGGAGATATGCCGAGGTGGCGGAGGATCCGGAGCGTTGGTTGAAGGAGGTTGACCGGTCTGCAAGGGGGACGCGGTCGCGGGATGTGGTGATTTATGTTCACGGGGCGAAGGTGGAGTTTTTCCATTCGTGTGCGTTTGCGGCGGAGTTGGCGCATTTCACGGGTCGGGAGATCACGCCGGTGGCATTTGATTGGCCGACGCATCCGGAGATTGTGGCGTATGTGTTAGGGATTGATGTTTCGCAGGGGATTCACTCGGCGGGTCGGCTGGCGGAGTTGGTGAGGCGAGTGGCGGATGGGACTTCGGCGCGGCGGATTCATTTGATTTCGTGGAGTGCGGGTGCGCGGGTGCTTTCGCGGGGCATGGTTGAGCTTGCGGGGGATGATGTGGAGGGGGCGAGGAGTCGGTATCGGATCGGGTCCGCGGTGTTTGCGGCGAGTGATGTGCCGGAGAAGGATTTCATGGAGCGTTTGCCAGCGATCCATGGGTTGAGCGAGCGGGTGATTGTGTATCAGTCCGATGCGGACGGGGCGTTGACGTGGTCATCGCGTTTGATGGGTGGGGGGCGGCGTCTTGGGTTGGAAGCCGGGGCGTTGGAGCCGGAGGAGATCCGGATGTTAGAGGGGCATCCGCGGTTGCAGGTGATTGATTGTTCGATGGAGAAGGAGAAGCGCGGGTTCGATATTACGGGGCATCGGTATTGGTATCAGCATCCGTGGGTGAGCAGTGATCTGATGCTGACGTTGCGCAGTTCGGCGCGGCCGACGGAGCGTGGGCTGACGGCGGCTGAGACGGATGGGGTTTATTATTTCGCGGCGGATTATGGGGAGCGCATTGGGGGCGTTGCGCGGAAGTTGGCGAGGTGAGAGGGGTGGGTTTTTGGGATTTGAGGTGGGATGGAGCGGAGGTTTTTATTGCACGCAACACTTGGGTGGTTCAGTTTTTGGGGGCGGAGTTGTCTTGGATGGATCGGCGCTCGACTGGGGGCGCGATTGTTTTCCAAGATTCTGCCGCGTTCGCGCATGCTCGCATGTTGGGGACTGGAACCCTCATCAACAAACAACGTTCAACACTGTTTTTTACCATGTCACTTATTATCAAACCCAAGTCCGAATGTGCCTTTGATCAGATTTCGCTCGGCGAGGTCATGTTGCGATTGGATCCCGGCGAGGGTCGGATCCGGACGGCGCGGCAGTTTGCGGTGTGGGAGGGGGGCGGGGAGTATAATACGTCGCGCGGGTTGAGGAAGTGCTTTGGTTACAAGACGGCGGTGGTGACGGCGTTTGTGGACAACGAGGTTGGGCATTTGGTGGAGGATTTCATCATGCAGGGTGGGGTGGCGACGGATTTCATCCAGTGGCGTGAGGATGATGGGATCGGGCGGACGGTGAGGAACGGATTGAATTTTACGGAGCGTGGATTTGGGATTCGCGGGGCGGTGGGCAATCCGGATCGTGGTAATACGGCGGCATCGCAGTTGAAGCCTGGGGATGTGGATTGGGATCACATTTTCGGGAAATTGGGTGTGCGTTGGTTTCACACGGGTGGGATTTATGCGGCGCTTTCGGAGACGACGGCGGCGCTGACGGTGGAGGCGGTGAAGGCGGCCAACAAATATGGGACGGTTGTTTCGTATGATTTGAATTACCGGCCGTCGTTGTGGAAGTCGATCGGCGGGCTGGCGAAGGCGCAGGAGGTGAATCGGGAGATTGCGAAGTATGTGGATGTGATGATTGGGAATGAGGAGGATTTCACGGCGTCGCTCGGGTTCGAGGTGGAGGGGGTGGATCATAACATTTCGAACATCGAGTTGGATGCGTTCAAGGCGATGATTGAGACGGCGGTGAAGGAGTTTCCGAATTTCAAGGTGGCGGCGACGACGTTGCGCGGGGTGATTTCGGCGACGGTGAATGATTGGTCGGCGATTTTGTGGCATGACGGTCAATTTCATGAGAGCCGGAAGTATCCGGGTTTGGAGATCATGGACCGGGTGGGTGGGGGTGATTCGTTTGCGTCGGGTCTGCAGTTCGGGTTTCTTGAGTTCAACGATGCGCAGAAGGCGGTGGAGTATGGGGCGGCGCACGGGGCTTTGGCGTCCACGACGCCGGGGGACACCTCGATGGTGACGCGCAAGGAGGTGGAGAAGCAGATTGGTGGGGGTGGGGCGCGGGTGGTGAGGTGAGGGGGGCTTTGGGGGGCAAGGTGACGAAATTGTTTCCTTGGCAACCGGGGTGGATCGGATATTTCTCGGGGGTCACTTAGGTTACGAAGGTTGGGGCGATGCTTGCGGCTGATCTTGGGATTGGCATTCGGGTGATCGGTTCCAGTGTTTGAAACCTGAAGTGCGAGAAATCCCCCTCCGTATGAAACCCAAGGCACTGTCTTTTCTGTTCGCTTCGTTGGTGAGTCCTGCATTTTCGCAGTCCATCAGCATCAATTTCGGGTCTAACGAAACCAACGGGAGCATCAACACCGGATCGTCGCTGACGGCCGGGGCGATTCCGATCCAAGGGTTGTATTGGAACAATGCGAGCGGGAATATTCAGAATACGCCGCAGGGGTTGAATGATTCGAATGGGGTTTCGAGTGGTGCGGCGGTGACGTGGTCATCACAGAACACGTGGCGGTCCGGATCGTCCGGTGCGACGGGGACTTCGTTGAATGGTGCGTTGACGAAGGGTTATCTGGATGATGGTGGAGCGCGTGCGAACATCACGGTGACGAATGTTCCGTATTTGACCTACAACGTTTATTTCATTGGTGCGACGGATGTGACGGGTGCGACCAAGTTTACTTCTCCACAGATCAACGGATTGAATTACACGTATTCCGGTGGTGCGACGGTGGCTGGGACGGCTTCGTGGGGGACGGCTGCATTTTCGACGGCGGACTCGTTGGCGGAAGGTGCGAGTTATCTGAAGGTGGCGGATCAGATTGCGCCGACGTTGACGGTGCAGGGTGGCGGGAATGTGGGTGGGTCGCGTGGGTCGGTGGCGGGGATTCAGGTTGAGAATTCGTATACGGGGACGTTGTCGTATTGGGATTTGGATGGTGCGACGGCTGGGGCCGGCGGAGCTTCGCCGGGAGGAAACTGGGCGGATGCGAATTGGTCGGCTGCGGTGAATGGTGATGCTGCGACGGGGAATTGGGCGAGTGGTCGCGCGGCGGTTTTTGCAGCGGGCACCGGGGCTACGGGGTCTTATACGGTTAATTTGAGCGGGACGGAATCCGCGGATGCGGTTTGGGTTCAGGAAGGAGCGGTGACGTTGAGTGGGGGGGGATTGAATTTGGGGACTTCAGGCATTTTGCGGGTGGATGGCAGTGGGCCGTTGACGTTGAGTACGACTCTTGGAGGTGGCAGCGTGAAGGTGGGTGGAGCGGTGGTTCTGAATGGTGCGAATACCTATACGGGCAGCACGACGATTTCCTCGGGCACATTGACGGCGAATGGAGGTGCGGCGATTCCCGATGGTTCTGCGGTGGCCGTGGCGGCGGGGAGCAGCTTGGCGCTTGGAGCTTCCGAGACGATCGGGGCTTTGGCAGGTGGCGGAACGGTTGCGTTGGGGAGCAACGCGCTGACCGTGACGAATTCGGCTACGAATACCTTCAGTGGTGTTTTCACTGGATCTGGCGGGATTGCGCTGAATGGGAGCGGGACGCAGGTGCTTAGCGGAAACAGCGCGGGATATACGGGTGTGATCACGGTGGGCAGCGGGTTGACGTTGCAGATTTCCAACAGCGCCACGGTGCTTGGCACGAGTGCTGGAAACACGGTGGTGCAGTCCGGTGCGACGGTTCTGATCAACAGCGCGACGGGCAGCTACAACCAGGCGGGAGCCGGTGAGATTTTCGAAATCAGTGGGACGGGTGTGGGTGGAATCGGCGCGTTGTCGTCGAATGCGGGTGGTGGCGGGATCATCAAAGGGATCACGTTGAATGGGAACGCATCGATCGGTGGCAGCACGCGTTGGGATATTGGTGGTGGTGGTGCGGGGCAGCAGGCGGTTGTGAATGGAAACGGGTTCACGCTGACGAAGACGGGTGTCAACAACATCTGGATGCGTGCGACGGCTGGTGGGAGCACTTTCAACAACCTTGCGGGTTTGGTGATTGATCAGGGTGTGTTCGGGGTTGAGTTTGGAGATAACGCGATGGGTAGTGTGCCTGTGACCGTGAATGGGAGTGGTACGTTTTCCGCGTGGACATCGGGTCCTTCGAACATTCAGGGAGCGACGGTTACGTTGAATGGCGGCACGCTGGATGTGGATGCCTCGGGGATCACTTTCAGCGGGCCGATTACGCTAACAAACAACTCGTTCGTGAGTTCCGACGGCGGAAACATGACGATCAGTGGAGTGATCGCGCAGTCTGGCGGCGGATACGGTATTACGAAGACCGGCGGAAATACATTGGAGCTGCGAGGGACGAATACGTTTACGGGTAGCACTGTGGTGACCGGGGGGACGTTGGCGCTTTCCGGGGGCGCGGCGCTTCCTGACAACGGGAGTGTTTCGCTGACGGGAGGGGGAATGCTATTGAATGCCTCGGAAACGATCGGGACGCTTTCCGGTGGGACGAGTGGCACGCTGGCGATCGGGGCGAATACGCTAACTGTGAATCAGGCTTCCAACGGGACGCTTGATGGGACGATTTCCGGCAGTGGGTCGTTGGTGAAGAATGGAGGCGGGAGTTTGGTGCTTTCGGGGACCAGCGGGTTCAGCGGGACGACGTTGTTGAACAGCGGCGAGTTGGTTTTGTCCGCGGGTGGAGCGGCTGGTTCGCTGGGATCGAGCGCGATCACGGTTGAGTCCGGGACGACGCTGCGTTTGGCGACGGGTGATGCATCGGGTTATGCGGCGAGCGGGGTGATCACCGTTCGTGGCACGATTGAGAAGGGGGTGGGGAATTTCCATGACACCCTGAACCGGAACATCATCCTTGATGGCGGGACTCTATCCGCGACGGATGGAAACACGAGCAGCGGTGGTGCCTACAATCTTTTCGGGAACACGTTGACGACGGTGACGGGGACGACGTCCAACATCCATGTTTCCGGGACAACACTGCAGATCCGCTTGGATGGTGCGACGTCGCCGGATTTCAACGTGGTGGCTGGCTCGCAGTTGAACGTGAATGCGGTGGTGGACGGTTTCCTCGGGACCGACACCGCGGCGCTGAACAAGAGTGGCGGCGGCACGATGGTGTTGTTGCGGGACAATCTTTATGACGGTGTGACCAACATCAATGGCGGGACGCTGCAGGTTGGAAATGGCGGGGCTGCTGGAACTTTGGGTGCCGGTGCGGTGAACAACAGCGGTGCGCTGGTGATCGACCGTAGCGGCAGTTATGATGTGACGAACGCGATTGGTGGAACTGGCAGTGTTGAGTTGGCTGGCGATGCTACGGTGACGTTCAGCGGGGTGAGCAATTACACGGGTGATACTTTGGTTTCCGCGGGCACGTTGCTGTTGACCGGGCAACTGGGTGGTACTGATGTTACGGTTGATGCGGGTGCGACGATCGGTGGTGATGGATCGCTTGGCGGGTCGTTGCATTTTAGTGCGGGCTCGAACCTGATTTTCAGTCCGACGACGACTTTGACGGTGAATGGCAGCGATGTGACGTTTGATGGATTTGGCGTCGCCAACCTGATTGGGTTGGATGGCAACACTCCGGATGGCACGTATGTTCTGATTGATGGAGCGGCGACGGTGAGCACCGCGAATCTCAGCAATGTGGGATATGCGAACCGGTTTGGTTTGGGTGGTGATCGCTGGGCGTATCTGGAGATCGGCAGTCTTGAGCTGGTGGTGATTCCCGAGCCTTCGAGCGCGTTGTTAGGCTTGTTGGGTTCGGCGTTTTTGCTGCGGCGCCGCCGGAACTGAGTGGGGGCGGGTTGATGGGGCATCAGTGGGTGCCGAGGGTGGCGACCTCGAAGTCGATGCGGGCGGGGCCTGCGCGGCCGCCTGGGACTTCGCGGCGGACGACGCGGGTTCCTAACAGTTGCTCGATCATGCGCAGTTCCATGCCGATGGCGCGGGGGTAGCGGTCGAAGAGCGGTTGGAGGGGGTTGTGGTATTCCTCGATGCGGAAGCCTTGTTGGGGGTCGTATTTGCAGCGGCCGAAGCAGCCTTCCTTTTCGCGAAGGGCGGCGAGGAGGGTGGCTTTTTCGACGAGGGATGCGGCTTTTTTCAAGCGGGGTTGCCAGCGTTCCTGCTGTTGTTGGAAGTATTGGAAGAGGAGGCGTTCCGGGGCGCTTTCGCCGAAGAGGGTGCGGACGGTTTCGAGGAGGTCGAGGCTGAAGGTGACTCCGGCTTGGGGACAGAGGGCGTCGGCTTTGGGGCTGAGGCGGTAGAAGATTTCCGGGCGTCCGACTTCGGTGCGTGGGACGCGGGTGCGGTCGAGGTAGCCGAGTTTCTGGAGGTCCTCGCAGTATTGTTTGACGGCCATGTAGCTCATTTCGAGCCGCCGAGAGAGTTCGCTGACCGGCAGGCCGCCGGAGAGTTTGAGTTCCTCGATGGTTGCCACCCATTGAGGTTTTGCGAGGTCTTTGAATCCAGGAACGAACATCCCTGGCGACGATGCCGGGAAGATCCGGTGATGCAATCGGGAACTTTTCCGATGATCAGGATGAGGTGAGTTGGGAGATGAGGATGGCGGCGAGGGCGAGGGTTCCGAGGGTGCCCATGATGAGGCCGAACACGGCTCGGCCCATGCCGAATTTGGGTTTGCCTGTGGATTTGCTGTGGCGGATGTCGCGGATGGCGAGGATGGAAACGACGATGGCGATGGGTGCGGGGATGAGGACGAGGGAGATCAGGCCGAGGTAACCGGCGGCGATGGCGAGGCCGGAGCGGCCGATGGGGACGAGGAGGCGGAGGCCTGCATCGTCTGCGGCGCGAGGTGCCGGGTGAGTGGGTGGCATGGGAGGCGGGGTGGGGGCGCGGTAGGGATCTTCTGCCATGGTGATGGTGGAGGATGGGTTTTGGGTGCCGGGAGCTCCAACAAAAACGCCCGGGCCGAGGTGAATCGGGCCGGGCGTTTGAGATCTGGAATGGGGATCAGGCGGTGGCGGCTTCGGAAGCGCCTGCGCCGGTTTTGCCGATGTGTGCTATGACGACTTCGGCGGCGTGTGTTGGGCGGACGCCGGAGGGGTAGGTGACATCGCCGATGTGGAGGGAGGCTCCTTCGCCGAGTCCGGTGACGTCGATCTCGATGGTTTCGGGAAGGTCGTTGGGAAGGCAGGTGATTTCGATGGCGTGGACGTATTGTTCGAGGACGCCACCGGCCTTGACACCGACAGGCTCACCGTTGAGGTGGGCGGGGATGTGGGCGGTGATTTCGGTTTTTTCGTCGATGGCGAGGAAATCGGCGTGGAGGGCAGCGCCGCTGAGCGGGTCGTGCTGGACGGACTGGAGGAAGGCGAGGCGAGTGCCTTCACCTTCGACATCGAGGTTGACGAGGATGTTTTCCGAGGAGCTGTGTGCGAGGAGTTCGGTGAAGGTCTTTGCGTCGACCTTGAGGTTCTTGTTCTCGGTGCCGCGTCCGTAGATTACGGAGGGGAGCCAGCCTTCGCGGCGCATTTGATTGAGGCGGCCGGAGCCGGTGCGGGCGCGCGGGGCGGCTTTGAGTGAAGTCTTCTTTGCCATGACGATGGGGCGTTGGTGTTGATGCCGACCGGAGGTTCCAACCCCCGGCGCGGGGCGGCGTGAATAGCGGGATGTGCGGCACTTGTCAAAAAATTGTTCGCCTTGCGGCAAATGATTCGTGCTGCGGGGACTGCGTTGGAAACAAAAAGGCACTTTTTTGTTCTTCCGAACATCTTTTTATTGCGTTCGCCGAGTTTGTGGATCATTTCTCGGTGCATCCAACCACCCCTAAACCAAACCACACACTACCAATTGCCATGGCTGCCAAATCGAACTCAGAAGAATCCGCCGCAGAGAAGCTTGCCGATGCCCGCAAGCGCAATCTCGACCTTGCCATTTCCTCGATCCAGAAGGAGTTCGGTGAGGCGGCGATCATGCGGATGGGGGATGGGCACCGGGTGGATGTTGATGTGATCCCGACGGGGAACCTGCTGATCGACCGGGCGCTGGGTGTGGGTGGATTTCCGCGAGGCCGGATTGTGGAGGTGTTCGGTCCGGAGTCATCCGGTAAGACGACGCTGACGCTGACGGTGATCGCGCAGGCGCAGAAGCGCGGCGGATTGGCGGCGTTCATTGACGTGGAGCACGCGTTGGACCCGCAGTATGCGAAGAAGCTTGGGGTGAACCTGGATGATTTGCTGGTTTCGCAGCCGTCGTCCGGTGAGGAGGCGTTGCAGATTTGTGAGGCGCTGGTGCGTTCGAATGCGATCGACGTGATTGTTTTGGACTCGGTGGCGGCTTTGGTGACGAAGCAGGAGCTTGATGGGGAGATCGGAGATTCGACGGTGGGGACGCAGGCGCGCTTGATGAGTGCGGCGATGCGGAAGCTGACGGCGCTGATTTCCAAGGCGCGGACGGTTTGCCTTTTCACCAACCAGATCCGGGAGAAGATCGGGGTGATGTTTGGCAATCCGGAGACGACTCCTGGTGGTCGCGCGTTGAAGTTCTTTTCCTCGCTGCGGATTGACATCCGGCGTGTGGGTCAGATCAAGGCGACGGATGGATCGGTGACCGGCAACCGGACGAAGATCAAGATCGTGAAGAACAAGGTGGCGCCGCCGTTTACGGAGGCGGAGTTCGACATCATGTATGCGGAGGGGATTTCGTCGACGGGTTCGCTGTTGGATCTGGCGTTGGAGATGGAAATTGTGCAGAAGCGCGGGTCTTGGTTTTCTTACAACGGGAACCAACTTGCGCAGGGCCGGGATGCTGCGAAGGAGATTCTCAAGAACGACGATGCGCTGTATGCGGACATCGAGACGAAGGTGAAAGAGCAGCTTGAGGCGAAGAAGGAGAAATAATTTTCGCGCGGTCGCGTAGTCTGGCATAGCGTCCGCTGCATCGCGGGCTGCGGGCGCTTGCCGGAAACATACGTCATGCGGAAATCGAAAATTTTACCTCTCAGTCTTGTTGCGGTCGCTGCGGTAGCGGCGGGTTGGTTTGCGTGGCCGTGGCTGAGTTCGAAGGCGGCGGGGAGTGTTGCGGGTGGTTCGGCTGAGCGGGCGGATGGTGGGGCGTCGGCTGATGCGGCTGCGGTGGCGAAGTTGGATACGGCTCAGCTGGTGGCGCAGTGGGACAGGGAGGTTTTGCCGATTTTCGAGAACTATTGTCATGACTGCCACGCGGATGGTGTGAAGAAGGGGGAGTTGGATCTGGATGCGTTCGAGGACATCGAGTCGATGATTGCGAACCGGGATGTGTGGAAGCGGATTCGCGATCACATTGATTTCCGGCTGATGCCGCCGCCGGATGAGGTTGCGCCGGGAGATGAGGAGCGGGAGAAGCTGATCGCGTGGATTGATGCGGCGGTGTTTCCGGTGGATGCGGCGAATCCGGATCCCGGGCATGTGACGTTGCGGAGGCTGAACCGGACGGAATACCGGAATACGATTGAGGATTTGTTAGGAGTGAAGGTGAAGGTGGATGGCTTGTTGCCGCCGGATGATACGGGGTATGGATTCGACAACATTGGGGACGTGCTGACGCTTTCGCCGGTGCATGTGGAACGGTATCTTGAGGCGGCGAGGATTGCGTTGGACAAGGCGGTCTATCCGGGGCCGATGGCGCGGCCGAAGCAGGTGATCAGCGGCGGGGACTTGCAAGGGGCGGGACATCGGTCGGATGACGGGCACTATCTTTTTACGTCCGGGGAGGCGTTTGGAGAGGTGCGGTTGCCGCGTGCGGGGAGTTACCGGATTCATGTTACGGCGGGTGGGACGTATGGTGGGGATGGTGCGCCGGAGATGGTGTTGATGGTGGATGGCAGGCCGGAGCAGACGTGGGAGGTGAAGAGTGCGATTGATTCGCCGGGGGTTTACAAAACGGATTTGAGGATTGGCAAGGATGGGCGTTTGCGGTTGGGGGCGGCGTTTACGAATGATTTTTATGATGAGAATTTTCCGGATGAGGCGCGGCGTGACCGGAATTTGATGGTGAACCGGATTGAGATCGAGGGGCCGTTGGATGGTCCGGAGCCGCAGAAGCCGGAGACGCATCGGCGTTTGTTCGGGGAGCGAGCGGCTGGGCAATCGGATGAGGCGTATTTTTTCGAGGTGCTGAATCGATTTGGGAGACGGGCGTTTCGGCGGCCGGTGGAGGCGGATGAGGTTGAGCGGTATGGGGCGTTTTTGAAGATGGCGAAGAGCCAGGGTGACGGGGTGGAGCATGGGGTGCGGTTTGCGATGGAGGCGATGTTGGTGTCGCCGGCGTTCTTGTTCCGCGAAGAGCCATCGGTGGAGGGTGCGGACGGGAAGAAGCTGATTTCCGAGCATGCGCTTGCATCGAGGCTTTCGTATTTCCTGTGGAGCACGATGCCGGATGAGCGTTTGTTAGATCTGGCGGACAAGGGTGAGTTGCGCGCGAATCTGGATGGGGAGATCGAGCGGATGATCGCTTCGGAGAAGGCGGGGGCGTTGGTGGAGAATTTCGCTGGGCAGTGGTTGCAGTTGCGCGATCTGGATACGATCACGCCGGATCCGGAGCGGTTCCGGTCTTTTGACCGATCTTTGGCGCGGGCGATGAGGAAGGAGACGGAGATGTTGTTCCATCATGTGTTGGCGGAGGAGCTTCCGGCGGGAGTGCTGTTGAATGCGGATTTCAGTTTCGTGAACGAGCGGCTGGCGAGGCACTATGGGTTGAAGGATGTGAAGGGTGATGAGTTCCGGAAGGTGTCTTTGAAGGATACGCCGCGCCGGGGTTTGTTAGGGCATGGTTCGGTGCTGACGTTGACTTCCTATCCGACGCGGACTTCGCCGGTGTTGCGTGGGAAATACATTTTGGAGAATTTGCTGGATACGCCGCCGCCGCCGCCGCCGCCGAATGTGCCGCAGTTGGAGTCGCCGGAGAGCCGGGGGAAGAATCTATCACTCCGGGTGCAGATGGAGAAGCATCGCGATGATCCGAATTGTTCATCGTGTCATGCGTTGATGGATCCGATCGGTTTCGGGTTGGAGAGTTTTGACGCGATCGGTGGCTGGCGGCGTTTTGACAATGGGCTGGAGATTGATACTTCCGGTGAGTTGGCGAACGGGCGGTCGTTTGAGAATGGGGAGGAGCTGCGGGATCTGATAGGGAAGGAGCATTTACCAGAGTTTCATCGGGCATTGGCGACGAAGTTGATGACGTATGCGTTGGGTCGTGGATTGGATTGGTATGACCGCCCGGCGGTGGATGCGGTGGTGCGGGATGCGGAAAAGGAAGGGCACCGGCTTTCCTCGCTTATCCGTGCGGTGATCCATTCGGTGCCGTTTCAATATCGGAGGGGATGATAGTGGTTGGTTGAGGAGACCGGTGGATTGTTGTGAGGATTTCGATTTTGGAGGCGTTTGTTGGGGGTGATGATTCGAGCTTGGCTGATGGCGTTGTTGGTTCTCCCGGTGTGGGGCGCGGAGTCGTTTGAGTCGGTGGCGGTGGGTCCGCTGCCGCGCGGTTGGGTTTCGCTGGTAGGGGAGTGGACAGGTGCGCCGGAGGAGGTGCGGATTCACGCTGGAAATGCGGCGGCGGGGCGGCAATCGCTGCATTTGACTGGGGGGAAGGAGCGGTCGGCGACGTTGGCCATTGCGGAAGGTGAAGGGGAGCGTGTGTTGAAGTTGGTTGCGGAGCGTTGGACGGCGCGGGGGTTGTGTGATTTCCGGATCGAGGGTGAGGATGGTGGCGGGTGGAAGGAGCTTTTGCGGACTGGGGAGATCCGGGTGGGGGGATTTCATACGCCGCTCTCGGTGACGGTGCCGGCTGGGATGAAGCGGTTGCGGTTTGTCTGTACGAGTGTCGCGGGTGTTTTGTTAGATAATGTGGTTTTGCTGCGCAAGGGGTCGATGGCGGTGACGGGGTTGGTGGTGCATCGGCCGGTGGTGCCGGTATTGACGCGAAAGGCGGTGAATCCTGCGTTGGGTTTCACGCTGGCGGTGGATGGGGATGAGGGGCCAATTTTGTTAGAAGCGGTTGAGGTGGGGTTGAAGATCGGGCGGGCGGCGGATCTTGAGGCGGTCGAGCTGGTTGCGGGTGGAGAGAATCCATCCGGCGGATTTGGCGGCGTGGTGGCGCGTGGCGAGCTGCGCGGGGAGCGGGTGGTGATGACGGCGGAGCGGGCGCTGGTGGCCGGGGCTAACAGCTTTTGGGTGTCGGTCCGGTTGAAGGAAGGGGCGGAGATTGATGGGAAAGTTTCGTTGCGGCTGGGGAAAGTGAAGGCGGGCGGGAAGGTATTAGAGCCTGAGGCCGGGTTGGCGGAAGTGAGCCAGCGGTTGGGAGTTGGGTTGAGGTTGCATGGGGATGATGGGTCGAAGTTTTTTCGGATTCCCGGGTTGGCGACGACGAAAGCTGGGACATTGATCGCGGTGTATGATGTCCGGTATGGGCATGCGGGGGATTTGCCGGCGGATATTGATGTTGGAGTTTCGCGGAGCGAGGATGGCGGGCGCAACTGGGAGCCGATGCGGATCGCGATGGATATGGGGCGGGATCCGAAGCATGGTTATGACGGGGTGGGCGATCCGGCGGTGTTGGTGGATGAGGTGACGGGGAGGATCTGGATTGCGGCGTTGTGGAGTCATGGAAACCGTGCGTGGAATGGCTCGGGTCCTGGGCTTTCTCCGGAGGAGACGGGGCAGTTGATGTTGGCGCAAAGTGATGATGACGGGAAGACGTGGTCGAAACCGCGCAATCTAACCAAGGAGGTGAAGGATCCCGCGTGGCGGTTGTTGCTGAACGGGCCGGGGGCAGGGATCACGATGAGGGATGGCACGCTGGTGTTTGCGGCGCAGTACCGCGCGGCGGATGGTGGTGATACGATGGGTAAGCCGTTTTCGACGATTCTGTGGAGCAAGGACCGGGGGGAGACCTGGAAGCTTGGAACCGGCGCGCGGATTGATACTACGGAGGCGCAGGTGGTGGAGCTGGAGGATGGATCGCTGATGTTGAACTGCCGTGACAATCGTGGCGGGTCGCGGACGGTTTTAACAACCAAAGATCTGGGGGCGACATGGACGCCACATGTGACGGACCGCAAGGCGTTGATTGAGCCGGTGTGTATGGCGAGTTTGCTGCGGGTGGATGGGGCCGGTGGAACGGTGTTTTATTTTTCCAATCCGGCGAGTGCGCGGGCACGGGAAGATATGACTTTGAAGTGGTCGACCGATGGCGGGCTGACTTGGCCGGAGGGGAATCAGGTGTTGTATGATTCGCGGTTGGGTGCGGGGTATTCGTGTTTGGCCCCGATCGGAGATACTCATGTGGGTGTGATTTATGAGGGGCCGAGTGAGCTGTATTTCCTGCGGATTCCGGTGGGAGAGTGAGTGGAGAGATCGGGATGAAGAAGAGAGGGGAATGAGGAAGGCAGGAAAGCAGGAAGAAGAGATTGGAGAGGGAATGGTGAGTTGAGTGTCAGGAGCTGTCATCGCAGATGGAGGGTTTTCATGGCTGAGCATTCCATTATGCTTGGATCGAATCAAAAAATCTGTTGAATTTACTTGATTTGCTTTGCTTCAGCATCTGCTAGACTTGTGATTTCCAGCACCAGCAACTGTTGTCGATTTTCAAAGCGAAAGTCTTTTGTGGAAGCTCGTGGTGGTTGGACTGAGCAATTCTAGCGAACTCATGAGCAGCTGGAAAAGCCACCTTGAAGAGTCACCAGGAAATTGTGAGGTTTTGGAGAGGCTCTAGAATTCTCCAGGGTCAGCCTCAATCGATCCCTACCCGAAGATCCCTTGCGCTCCAGAGCATTCCCTTCGCCGCAGCCGCGGCACCGCGCATTCTCCGCGCGCCATCTTTCCGTTTCGGACCGAACAGATGCCTCGCGCTTTCAAATGCCGCATTCACGAAATTCTTGCTGCCGATGACCGCTCCATCCGTGAAATAGCGCACCCGGCACCGCAACATACGCCCGAACGGAATCTCTCCCATTCGTTTCTCCTCTGCCTCGATCAAACGCTGTTTCTCCGAATCAAGTTCCTCTTTGGTTAACCCTTTGCGTTTCACAACCTTCTTCATCGCACCACTTCGTTCTACCCGTTCGTCCACTCGCTCACCCACCCCTGCCAGCAAAATCTTCCGATACTCCAACGCCACATCCTTCGCCCAGAAAGCAGCATCTGCCGCGACGCCCTTGTGCGCTCTAACAGCCCGCACCAACCCCGCCCGCGCCTTCTTTCCATTGCCCTTCGGCCCACCACCAATCGCTTCCCCATAGCTGCTCCAGCGATACTCCTCGGGATTTTTCACCATCCCCGCCCGAACAGGATTCAAATCGATGTACGCCGCCATCGTTTTGGCCGCTACACCATCCTCCACGATCACGCTCTTGAAACGATCCTCCCAAAGATGCCCCTTGCGCTTGTTCTTGCCATTGTGCCACTGCGTATAGCGTTGAAGAAATCCCTGCATGAATTGGGACAAATCATGCATCCGCCAGGTGTAGCGCTCATGGATCGACCGCACGAAAGGCTCGCCATCCTTCGCCTGACCTTCCGCAACCGCCTTGCGCGCCGCCGCCAATTCCTTGGCCACCAACGCCACCTGAGTCTCCGTCTGAATCCACTTCAATCGCCCTAACAACTCCTCATCCGACAAGCCACCCGCTGGAGGTGGAGTGATTTCGACCAGCAAGTGGATGTGATTGCACATGAAACAGTAGGAAAGCACGCGGTTGCCCGAGAAATTCTCATACATCCGCATGAAGGTCCGCAGCTTTTCCTTCTCATCCGGCCCAAAAGCAAACCGCCGATCCACCACCCGCGAGATGCAGTGATAAATGACCGGCTTGGGGACAAGCTGGGACTTCCTGTCCCTATCAGCAGCAATCCCATGACCCACAGCCGTTTCGTCCCCATCTGAAGCAACCGGAGCAGGTGGAATAATCCAACGCGCACGTCTCATGCCCCTCAGGCTGCCGGGCGGTTGCGGTGAGTCAAGGAAGATTTTGGTAAAACCCCTGGAGCTTTTTATTGG
>SXGQ01650151.1_pt1 | contig 21324 bp, 21 predicted proteins | sample 3178371 | NCBI WGS metagenome assembly SXGQ01 (sample SAMN11356859, study PRJNA531348) | freshwater metagenome | isolation source: freshwater sample F1-20 | place: China: Fuxian Lake, Yuxi | collected 2017-12-25 | reverse complement strand
AATACGACAGACTTTTCTCTCATGGTAAAAAAAAGAAAATTGAAAAATAAAAAATTGAAATAATATAAGACATAATCACTTATAGTATAAGACAGCAATGGCAACTATGACTATGAATATCCCTGTTCCCAAGCAAAGCAAACCAAAGCCATATGTAGACCCGCTTAGGGTGAAACCAAAAGATGGGTCTGTGAAATGCGATCCTAAAGACCCTCGCTTCAGATTCTGTTACATTCTACATTATCTAGTCTGGAATACAGCAGAGCGAGAAAGTATTGTCGAAGCAATGGAAGACGCGCCAAACGATTCTATGTTAGTTAACCTAGGACGAATAGTAAATGATTATACAAGCCATCATGATATTGTTAAGGAACATCACAGAGGCATTGTAGAATCAATGATTATATTTTGGGAAAAAAAGTCTATTAACTTGAATATGTGGACGGGCCCAGACATCTTAGACATTGATGATTTTCATAATAAAAGAGAAGCACTCCCTCTCAATCAAGGCGGAGCCACATACGTCATTGATATATTTGAGAAATGTTTTGAAGAAGCGGTGGCGCATGAACTAAAAGGCGCGTATGAATACTCAGGTCCTTGGAAGCACGACGGAACGCTTAATCCAACTTTGGATTAGTCAATCCGCTTCCGCTTCCGCTTCCTTAAGCGAGGAAAAAAACTTAGACCCTTCCTTTTGCCTGTTGGGGTCTAAGGGGCTTGCCCCTTACACAGAAGTAATTTTTTTGCTTAACCATATTTATATTGATATATTATTTAACTTAAAGAACTCCCATTTAGCGACTGACGGAAGTCCCGCTCACATTCTTCCTACGATAAACTTCCTTGTCCTTGTCCTTGTCTTCATCGTCCTCGTCATCATCTTCAGTGTCAGATGTCAACTGCTGACCCGATGAATTAACGACATTGCCATCTTTGTCTAGCACATTGAAAGTGTCGTCTTCGCCCCAATCAATGTCTACTCCGATCAACTCGCGGCAAGGGTTCTTACCATATTCTGCGTAGTATACTCCTTTGACCTCTTCCATAGTAGCGTCCTTGTATTCAATTTCAATATTTGCGTAAGCATTGCCGTTTCCAAGACCTCCTCCGGCGACATTGATGACCTTAGTGTAAGTGACCGAATACGCAGTGAACTCCATTGTTGGTTATAGTATAAGATAAAATATATTTTCAATTTATTTTCAATTTTTTTTTTTTTACCAGATTATTAAAAAATTGAAAATATATTTTATCTTATAGGTTGTTATATGGCAGGATTCCAAACGAAAACGTTTTCAAAGCATGATGACTATATGACCCCAAAGAGTGCTTGGGAAGCAATCAAACATATCATTCCAAAAGACAAGGTTATTTGGGAAGCATTTTACGGGAACGGAGAAAGCGGTTCTCACCTAAAAGAACTTGGTTTTGAGGTGATAAACGAACAAGTAGACTTCTTTGAGAATGATTTAGGCGATGTCATCGTAAGCAATCCTCCTTTTAGTAAGAGCAAAGAAGTTATGAAACGACTAAAGGAACTTGATAAACCTTTCATTATGATTCTACCTTCTAGTAAAATAAATACTTCTTATATGAGAGAAAACTATATGAACCAAGGACTACAAATCATTATCCCTAGGAAGAGGATTCACTTTATCAAGTTAATAGACGGCAAAGTTCCAGAAAATTGGAAGAGTGACTGTAACTTCGATTGCTTCTATTATTGCTACAAGATTGGACTTGAAAGAGACATAACTTGGTTAAACTAAGGGAAAACAAAGTTTCCTTTAAAACCTCCTTTACGCTGGTTGGGGTCTAAGGGGTTTACCCCTTACTTAAACCCCGATGTCCTTGATATAATTGTTCTTGGCAGTATCTACCGAAGTTCCCATAGAAGTTGCGTCTTGTTTAAGGTCTGCTAGAACCTCTGAATACTTATTAGTTAGATAAGTCTTTCTTAACATACTGACCGCGACCTTTTGCCCGAATATTTTGTTAAGGATACGAGTAATAGAGTTGTTCTGGACGAATGGCTCGCCGGCGAAGTTGGTTAAGAAGTCATTTGTCTCGACCTTTGGTTTAACTTTTAGATATAAAGTTATAATTTTCCAAAGGTCATCTGGAATATCAACAACTTGCTGTTTATAAGCACCCTTGGTCTTATAGCGATTGAAGATGAACTTTTTTGCTGTAGTATCCAAATAGTTAGTTTCAATGCCAAAGGCAGGGTCATAAGCCTTAACAACCTTCATAAACTGGAAGTCTAGATTACGACGAGGGGCAATTTTAGTATAAAGAGACAAAACTACACAATCTAGAAGTCTATCATACTGCTCTTCAGTAACTTTTTTCTTATTACCAATTTCAGTAATAATTTTTTCGCAGTCGGCGATTACCGCTGCCTTTTGTTCCTCCGTAATCCAGTTTGCTTTCTCATTGGTTGTCTTCTCAGTCTGGTCTTTCAGTGCCTTGTTATAATCAGTCAGTATTTTGAAGTAATCATTGTATAGACTTTCATATTTTTTTGGATAGACCTTTGTCAGGTCGTGAAGTAAAGATGTAATGGCAATGATATAATTTCTTTGAGTATTAGGTTTGAACTTCTCGAGTTTAGATTTTATATTTTCTACATTAAACAGAAACTTGAAGTCTGTAACAGGATTGCCATCGTTCAATCTTACAAAGTTGGCTTTGTAAAGTTTTTTAGAACTATCAGTAATATCTTTGTTGTCTATTACGTCGTTTAATGAAATCTGTTTTGGCATTCTATATAATAGATTATGAAAATATATAATCTATATTTCCAATTAACCTTTTAGAAGAAGGACTCCCGTCCTTCGACCGACAGCCAAATGGCTAGTTGGGGTTTAAGGGGTTTACCCCTTACTAGTTGGGGTTTAAGGGGTTTACCCCTTATTTAGTCTGCGGTTGATAATTCAACAACTCCAATTTCTGTAAAGTCAACTGGTAATAATTTATCAGTGATATTTAGTTCTAAAGGATTAGAAGATTGAATTAATTTACAATATTCGTTATAGATTTTTTCCATATACTCTTTTGCTGGGACATATCTGTTAGACCTGTCAAGAGACAAAGTCTTAAATATCTCAATAGACAACAAATATAAATCTCGCTGACTAATTAAGTCAGATTCCATTCGTGCGTTTAGTTTAAGGAATAATTCAATAGAACCAATTATAGAACAGAACAGACTTATAAGAGATGTTGTGAGAGAAAGAACCTCTTGCTTGACATAACTTTGTAGTCCAACGCTGATGATACTATTTGCTCCGCTGAAAACTATTATAGGAAGTCTATAATATTTTATACTTTTAGAGAGACTAAAATATCTTTGCTTATATTTATTAGATAAGTATAAACAATTCAGTCTGATATTATCTAACACTTTTTCTATTTTAATATTCCAGTCATTTGCCGCCATTTTATATATTGGAATATTATAATAACTTATAATATTTAATAATTGTATATAGATAGCAATGTGCGCAGCACGCAATTACAACCCAGACCCATATCCTATCTCTAATAAAATTGAGGACACTCTTGAAAGATACAATATGTTAAAGAACCCTTCGGGCGAACCAATTATGTTTCAGTATCCAGTCCAGAGGGTTATTCGTAATACCTATCCTCGTCACGTTGGTCTGCTCACAGGAGGAGCAATTAAAAAGGTTCTTGAGATGGACGAACAAGCTCCGATGTCTCGTCCTCGGGGATTCATCTCGCCTCATGGAAAAGGCAAAGAACCAATGTATATTAAAAATGGCAATTCAGCAAATTATCCCATGTATAACTCAGTGGAACAGAAAGTTCTAGACGGCGGCAATATCATGGACGAGTTTGGTCGTTTTAAAAATACTCTTGGTCGTCTCGCCAAAGACCCTAAAATCCAAGAGGCGGCACAGAAGATATTGAATGACCCTAAAAACGTTCAACTTCGTAAAATTGCGGCGAACCCTGAAGTTCAAGAAATTGCTCGGGCAACCCAAAAGTTAGTCGGGTCTGGGCGTGGCCGTGGTCGTCCTCGCAAACACCCTGCTCTAGAAGGTGAAGGCATATGGGAAGACATGAACGCTTGGGGCAAACAGAACGAGAACAATGCCAAAGCACTCTTCAACTCTAAACAATTTCAAGGTGTAATCAACGACCCCCGAGTCCAAGATTTAGCACTAAAAGGACTAAACAAACTTATTGACGGCGATAAGAAAGGCAAAGGCGTTCACTCTATGGTTAAAAGAGGTCGCAAACACCCTGCTCTAGAGGGCGAAGGCATTTGGGAAGACATGAATGCTTGGGGCAAACAGAATGAAGTCAATTTCAATAAGTTCGGGCGGGACGTCCAAAAAGGTTTCAGTGATTTTGCTCGTACCGCTGCGAATATCTATAACGATCCAAGAGTCCAAGCCATTATCAATAATCCAGCAGTCCAGAAGTTAGGCAAAAAAGCAATCAAGATGGCGATCGGAGCTATCCCAGGCATTGGCCCGATGGCAACCGAAGCTCTTACAATGGTCGGGTTTGGTCTCCGCAAAGGCAAACCTTACACTAAAATGAAGATGGTTATGTCAGGAGATGGCATCTGGGAAGATATGAACGCTTGGGGCAAACAGAATGAACGCAACTTTAATAAGTTCGGTCAGGACGTTCAAAAAGGCTTCAGTGATTTCGCACGGACTGCCGCTAATATCTATAACGACCCTCGGGTTCAAGCCATTATCAACAACCCACAAGTTCGGGCGTTAGGCAAAAAGGCAATCAAGATGGCAGTCGGGGCTATCCCCGGCATTGGCCCGATGGCAAGCGAGGCTCTTGGAATGGTTGGGTTTGGACTCCGCAAAGGCAAACCTTACACTAAGATGAAGATGGTTATGTCAGGCGATGGCATCTGGGAAGATATGAACGCTTGGGGCAAACAGAACGAGAACAATGCCAAAGCACTCTTCAACTCTAAACAATTTCAAGGTGTAATCAACGACCCCCGAGTTCAAGATTTAGCACTAAAAGGACTAAACAAACTTGTCGACGGCGATAAGAAAGGCAAAGGAATTACAGGAGGCGGTGGAAGTATGAAACGAGCGGACATTGTTAAGTCTATTATGGCAAAGCACGGGATGTCTCTTCCGGCTGCGTCAAAATATGTTAAACAGAATGGACTTTACTAAAGAAACCAAGGTTTCTTTAAAACTTCCTTTTCGCCGATGGGGTCTAAGGGGCTTTGCCCCTTAATTAGAATTATAAGAATAAAATAATATTGGTTTAAACTATACAAGATGCCTACATTCTACAACTACGCATTGAATGATATGGAAGAATCGCAGATTAACGATGCTAAACGCAGAGTTACTGGATATAACACTAATCAAACTGAAAGATTGTCTTTAAAACCCGAGGAAGACCCAACCAATGGATTAATAGACATTCAACTCTCTCGTCTTACAGATGAGATTTATTTAGCAGGAAAGGAAATTGATAATTTAGATTCTTACTTACAAATCGACACATCTCTTATTGTGATGAACGCGGGCGTTCCATCGTCTATTAAAAAGACAATTCAAGACAGTGTGAAAATCTACATTTCAATTAATCAATCTATTGAAAAAATTAGAAGAACCTATAAAAATCTATCTAAAAATATTAAGTTTGCTTCGCTTCATGTTTGGACTGACTTTACTGCGGCAGTCAAAATTATGTTTAAACAAAATCTTGTGTTAAACGATATTGTAGATAAGTTTGTAAATGATTATAGAGCTGCTATAGGTCAGACTCCTGTCGATATCAGACGACCAGACCGAATTGAAGAAGAACCTCCTCCAGATGAGGGAGACGGAGGAGACGGAGGAGACGGAGGCGATGAGGGTCAACCTCCTCCGGACGCCGGACAGCCTCCTCCTCCTCCTCCCGAGGAAGAAGATGACCCGACAGACTCAGAGTCTGAACCATCTTTTGACGCAAGAACTATTGAAGATGAGGAAGAACGTCAAGACATTGAAGGGGTAGATTCCGCTTTGCCACCTGTTCAGGACTTATCTCCGAGTTCAAGCATAACTCTTTCAAGACCAAGTCTTTCAAGACCAAAATCTTTTGTTCCACAACTTCCCTTGGCAACAGAAGAGCAGATTGCGTTGCTCGCTGATAAGTATAACTTTGATTTAGATACGGCTAGACGGCTGGTTCTGCGTAACACAGCACGCAGAGAAGACAAAGACCTTGAATCAGAAGACATCAGTTCAGGAGCAATGATTGACCGCCCTGAGACTAGTCGTCGCTCAATGGCAGGTTATGAACCTTTTCTTACTCCTGAAAAAATAAAAGAAAAAATTAAAGATTTAACTAAAAAAGAAGAAAAATTAGTTACACGTTTTAGCGAAATGTTCAGTGAAGAAGATGGCACGACCCTATTGCCCGGCAAATCTCAAAAAATGGCTGATTTACTAGAAAAACAAATCTCGAATCTCCAAGAGGAAATTAAACGTCTTGAATCCTTACCGCGGCAGTTGCCGCCGGCGCCGCCTTTGCCTCCTCCTCCTGAGAGAAAACCCATTACATTACTAACTCAATTTCCGTTGCGAACAGACCCTGTTCCTCAGCCGCCTAGACCTTTACCTTTCGTAAGAGGAATTGAAGAAGAAGACGTCGATTACGCTGACACATGGCCTGACCTTGTTGAATCAACTTCAAGAGATAATGTATGGCCTACAATCGCTACTCTAGCGGAAGATGCCTTAACAATGGACGATATCGAGGGTATGCCTTTTTGGCCTGATTTAGAAGACCAAGAAGGATTTAGACGAAGATTTTTATTAAACAAACAAACTAGAAGTCTTGGTAAAATAGTAGGTAAAATGTCAAACGCATACGCGGCCGCGTGGAAGACTCTATCAGGTTCAAGAAGTCCTAGAACCTTCGCTGAGTTTCTTGGTAAAGCAAAAAATAAACAAATGAAGTTTCTAGTTGATAGAGAACTACCTGTAGGGAAAAGAACAATAGTAAGAATCTAATAAGCGTCCCCCTTATTGGATATTTTAAAATATTATAATATAATGTTAAAGTATACAATATGGCAGAACCAATGGATCTATTTTTAAGTTCAGCGGCAAGGCAAATCCCTCCTTTAGGACGTTCTCAATCTAACACTTCTGATGTTTCTCTCACCGAAAGTCAAGCAGACCTCGGCGAATATTTAGGAGATATCAATAATCAATTAAAAACTCAATATACAAAGCTTAACAAATCTATCGCAACCTTTCACTCCGATATTCAAAGAGACAACGCCAACTTCAATTCAATTCGCAGAGAGACTTTAGTCCCTAATCAGTCTAAAACTTTAGATGCGTTAATCGGGTCAGGGTATGATAAATATAGTCGCAATATGTCAGGAGGATTTTCTAAAAAGCAACTTACCAAAATTATTCTAGATAAAAATAAAGTTATAGGAGACTTAGAAGAAGAAGCGTATAAGGGAAGTGGTCTACGAGGCTTTGGATACACACACGCCGAAAACAACTTCGCCTATTCGCACGGCATCTCCAAATATATCTAAAGTTTAAGAAGCAAATCAATATCGTGATCTAAAGATTTTCCAGATTCGATTTTATTAACGAAAGCGTAGATTCTCGCATACCCCCATTCCTCTGGACTTTTAATATGAGGTCTTACGGAAGATGGGTTAGTCCGGTATGCTCCGACTCCTCTTACAAAGACTTCTTGTAAAACAGATTTTTTTAATCCACTAAGTTTTGAGATTTCGGTGAGAGAGTGAGACGTATCTTTATCAAATCTATGTCTCTTATTAAATTGTGCTCGGTGAGTAAGCGTCATTCTTGTAATATAGAAGTATAAAATATATTTTCAATTTTTTCATTACTTGAAAATAAACTCATTATATTATATGTCTTTATAATATAATGCCAAGACAAAAGAAAGTTATGACCGGAGAAGGTTGGGGTGCCGTAGAAGGCTATAACCCTGACGGAAGTAAAATGTCTAAAGAACAACAAGATAAATATAGAAATAGGTTTAGACTCGTTCCTTCTATGGTAGGCGAGGGACTACCGGCCAATGTGCTTAAAGAGTTCATTGATATGAGTTATTTAGGAAATACTTCCGTTGCTCCTGCTGGATATTCCATCGATGCTCCTTTATCGGATAGTCGTGTTAAGGTTTATACTAAAAATGGTTCTAACGATAAAAATGTAATCGTGACGCACAGAGGAAGTGTTGGTCTCGACGATTGGTGGGACAACGCAAAGTATATGACTATGGGAAAGGTCAAAGGAACGAAGACTTATGAACTTCACAGAGCGAGACATAAAGCAGCGATAGATAAGTATGGGGCAAAGAATATTATTGCGATCGGGCATAGCCGCGCGGGCCTTTATCTTCAAGAACTCCAAAAAGAGTTTCCTATCAAAGAGAATATTACTTATAACAAAGCAACTGGTTTTAGCGACATTGGGAGACAAAATACAACTAACCAAACTGACGTCAGGGTAGGCAATGACGTTGTCTCATTGCTTTCAGGAACTCAAAAGAATCCTAATAAAGTTATAGGATTAACTAATACAAAAAATCCATTTGACTTTAATAAGGCACATCAAACTGGGGAATTAGAAAAATTAGGAACTCAATTTGTTGGTCTCGCAGACGATGAAGCCACAGGAAGCGGCATTTTACCAAAGATTGCTGATATTAACGTATTGACAAAGATGTTGAAGTTAGAGCAAACTAGACTTGTTAAGATAGAAAATGGTTATGTATACAAATCTAAAACTATGACTAAAGAAAAGATTACAGAAAAAATTAAACGAATCAAGCAACGCATCTCAAATCTAAAGAAAGGCGATGTCAGTTCTTTCATTCCAACCGGCGAAAAATGGTTAAAGATGAATCTGTATAGCACCTTGACTTCTAAACCAAGAACTAATAAACAAATCATCGCTATGATTGAAGCTTTACTAAAGAAAGTGAGTAAAGCCCAGACTCTCTCGCCAGAAGAAAAGTCGGAGGTTGTAAAGCAACTAAAAAGCGAGAAGTCTCACTATGAATCTATGAAAAAAAATATTGATTCTAAAGTTCAGCAATTTGAAATGCCTGCTCCATCGCGCCTACCACAACCTCTTACTCTCAAGTCCGATTTCGCTAAACAAAAACAAATTAATAAACTAGAGCGATCGTATAAATCTACAAGCGATGAAGGCGTGAGAGAAAATATTCTAGGACAAATTAAAACTATTAATAAAACTCTTCCTCCTTTACAGAGAATCAATAACAGCGGTTGGGTTGAAGAAGCTAAGACAGGCCCGATTACGGCAAGAAAACAAACTCCTCGACCTTCAACTTCGGCAGACGCAGTAAGAGACAATTTTGAAACTGCCGTTGTTATGGCCGCGATGCCTCGTTCAATACCCGTTTCTGCTCGTCTTGCTTTGCCTGAAGCAATTCCAGAAGAACTAACTGAAAAACGCAGAAAACCTTTGGTACTTTTAACAAAACCATCTGGTTCTAAACCAAATAAACTTCCTCCTCCTGTAAATCATGGGTCTAACGCTCCATCGTTGATAGAACCAAGAGTTTTTAAAACTTCTCAAGAATACCGAGACAAACAGAACGCTAGACGCAGAGCAAACGCTGCTGAATACGCAGAGCAAAGAAAGACTTGGGACTCAAAACGATATCAAACTATTTCTGGAATTAAAGCGTTAGGTCTTGACCCGAGAGAAATCGGCGACAAGTATAACCGAGACAGAAAACGACTTGGAGTTCTGGAAGTTGCTCTTGAGAAAGTAAAAGACCCTAAAAAGCGGTCTGACTACCTAGAAGAAATGTCGGCTATACGAAGACGCAGACCGCAGTATGAAGCGGAGTTAAAACCAATCTATCAAAAATATCTTGGTGAAATCGTTAATTCGGGAAATACACTACAAAACGAAACTATTGAGGCTTCTGAACCAAGACCAGCGGTCTTCTTACAACCTGTCGACCAAACAGGACAGATTGCCGCTGAAGTTGAAATGAGCGACAAACGAAAAGGCAAAATGCGAGCCGTATCCCCTGTAGTCGAAGAGACCTTCGACGACTCTGACTACGAAGTCCTACAAGATTTTGATATAGAATACGAGGACAGACCCGATCTGTTTGAATAATCTAAGAATAAATAATCTATACTATATAATATGGAACCCCTTTTAATAAACGGCGACTGCCTTGAAGTTATGAAAACTTTAGAAGACAATTCAATTGATTTAGTATTTGCTGACCTGCCCTACGGACAAACCAGTTGCTCTTGGGACATAAAAATAGACTTAGAAAAGTTCTGGAAAGAACTAAACAGAATTACTAAAGAGACAACTCCAATCTTTTTTACTACTACTACTAGATTTGGAGTTGAATTGATAATGAGTAATCCAAAGAACTTTCGTTATGATATTGTTTGGGTCAAGTCTGCTTCCTGTGGATTTATGAATGCGAAGAAGATGCCTTTAAGAAAACATGAAATGATTTATGTATTCTATAGAAAACTTCCTTTTTATGACTTAACCTCTCACAGACATAAGTTTAAAGATTCCGTTGTTCCAGTTAAGGAACAATTCGGCGGATGTTACAACGATAGAACTTTTGAATATACGGGAGAGTCTAGACAAGCAAATGTTTATGACCCACCTCTTCCTAGCAGCGTTTTACAAATAAGAGGAAAAACTAAAGAAATTAATAATGATGTTTACAACGTAGATGAACGAATGATAAGCGGCAAATTATATCATTATCCGAGACAATTACAAAAAGGAGATGAGAGCATTTATGAACCACCTCTTCCTAACTCTGTATTAGAAATCAAATCTGTAAGAGGAAAACATGCTACTCAGAAACCAACCGAAATTATTAAATGGATACTAAAGTATTATAGTAAAGAAGGCGACACAATTTTAGACCCTACTATGGGTTCAGGTTCAACAGGAATTGCCTGTAAGGAGATGAATAGAAAGTTCATAGGAATTGAACTAGATAAAGAAATCTTTGAATCTGCTTTTCTCTCGGTAAAAAAATAAAAATTGAAAAATAAAAAATTGAAATAGTTTTTGGCAACCACTTATAGTATAACCAGCGACAAATGCCCTACGCCGATTGTCTATCCATTGAACAGGCTCTTTACTTTGATTTGTTTGATGACATCAAGTATGAATGGTTGAAAGAAGTTCTTGACCCAAAAAGGGATAGAGAAGAATATGATTTTGAAGTTGAGATTAAAGATATTCTAGACGATGAAAATACAGAAGACTATAAGACAACTCAATTTACATTTCAACTAAGAAAAATTGACTACGTTCGTTTTGACGAAACTCATTACAAGACAAAAACATTTGAAGTCAAAAAGACTTATCATTATAATTCGCCTTACGCAATCACGCTGGGAGACAATTACGAAGACACTGACGACGAGGAAGAGGAAGAAGATTGTGGGTCTGACGACGACACTGACTATATGTGTCCTAATCTTCACTGGGGAGGACAATACGGATGCGACCTCTGCTGTGAATTGAAAGACAGCAAAAATCCAGAGATGTTGCCCGAGTGGCTTGACAAGCACAATAAATATTCTTATAAACTTCATAAAAAATGGGCTAAGGAAAGGCACGCTAAAGCAAAGGAAGAATGTAAAGAATGCGACGAATTGGAAATAAATTTTTAATTAATAGTTAAGGGTATATAATAGTATGCCAGTTAAGTTTATTAATACCCCTTACTATAATTTAGTTAATACTATACTATTAGACCCTATTAGTATTTATAAAAATACACGTGAGATTTATGGTAGGTATTTAACATATGTAGAAAACCCAGACTTTATTAATTTTAATTTAATGCCTATTAGTGTCCATAAAACACAATACTGCGGAAGTAATAGGGTAGACTTTAAAAAAGCGTGGGATAGATTAGATAAAAGGATAATATTAAATAAATTACACGACCATATACAAAGTCTATGGGAAGACGGCATTATAGACAAAATACATACAGAATATAAATTATTAACTAAATTAGTAAATAATAATACATATAAAATATATGATATGTTAAGTAGTGCTATGTGTGACGCTTATTTTAATAAATATATAGTAACATCGGTTAGTAGAGCAATAGCAATTAGAAAAATTAAGCGTAAAATACCTATATTATATTATAATACATATATTAAACCTGTTATTACAAAAATCGCTATTAATAAAATTAAGCGTAATGCTATATATAATCACGGATTAGGGTTAAAGTTAGCAATTAGGGAATATAGTAAGGACTTTTAAGTATATAGTATAAATAGTATAAATAGTATAATATTTTTTTTTATATATATGTTTTAAACTATATATTTTTTACAATATTTTATTTTCAATCAATATTGTAAAAAATATAGAGTTCTAATGCCGAAATCTAACTCGTTTAGATTATATTTAGATTATAATTATAAGAAATCTAAACATTTTAGATACTATATAAGGAGAAATTTTAAAATTATTCTTATAATATAATCAATTTTGTATAGATTTATCTATTTATGTAATCTAAATCGTTTAGATTTTATTCAAGGAATAATCTGGTCGCAGGGAGAAGTCAAAATGGACTTAACATTTTCTTTTAAGTAGTCTACAAAAGTTTTATCTAATAGATTTCTAATATCGACGTTGTATCGTTTTACAAATAATTCATAATTTTCTTTTTGAAGAAGTCTAATCAAGTCATCGTAAAGAGTTCTATAAGTTTTGTATAGGTCATAGTGTTCGTCGCTTAACTCTAGATTAAAACTATCTTTGAATCGTTTTTTAGTGTAGTTTTTATGACGCTGTAGATTCATCTTATCTTTGTTTTTTTGATAATATTCTTTGTAGTACGCTTTGGCGTATTCCTCTGTATTAAAAGTTCTTGTCTTTCTAGGCATTCTTACTTATATTATAAAGTAATCTTTAAATAATTTAAAGATATAATTATAATATAAGTATTTATGGAAATTAATTTAGAATTGGCAGAAGATGTTAAGGGATTTGAGGGACTATATCAAATTAATAGGAAGGGTCAAGTTTGGAGCGTGAAGAGTAAAAAGTTTATGAAACCTACTTTACAGATTAATAGAAATGGAACTAAATATTTTAGAATTGAACTGCGAAAAGATAAAGCAAGGTGTATGTTTTATCTTCATAGACTTCTTGGTTTACAATTTATTCCAAATCCTCTTGGACTTCCTCAAATTGACCATATTGACATAGACGGGTTAAACAATTGTTTAGACAATCTGAGATGGGTGAGCGTCAGAACTAATATTAATAATAGGACTTTGAAATCTAAATCGGGAGAGAAAAATATTCGTGCTTGTGGCAAAAGCTACATAGTTGAAATTAAGGAGAATAAAAAAAAAATCTTTTGTAAATGTTTTAAAACTTTAGAGGAAGCGATTGAAGGACGAGACACTTTCTTACGAGAGAATAATTTATCTTAATGAATTAGGTGAGAGAACTTTCCATCTCTTCCCCCTGACATGCCTCCTCCTGACATTCCGGAGCCTTTTTTTTTCATAACTATTTTCATAAACTCCTTAGCCAAAGGGACTTCTTTTGCCTCAGAGTTATTGCCCATTTGACCGCCGACGAGTCGGGTGTACTGACTAGACATAATAGGAGTCTCCGCGCCTTCTTTCTTCGCGTCCAGAACCATTGATTTAGTTAAGATTCCTGTGTAAATATTCGACGAACCAGCGATAGTTGTAAAGATTCCAGAGTTCGCACAGATGACTACAATCTCCATACTTGCTTCATAGTTTAGATATGAGGTGACATCAATCTGGAATTGGAAGTTGAATGCTCCGAGCGAACCACTCGATAAATAATCTGGTAAGGATAAATCCATCGCTGGGTTAAGAACGATGACAGAGCCAATTGTAGGCACATCTTTGAAACCAAGACGAGCAGGAACAATGGTAGTTCCGTCCGCGCCTCGGGAACCTGCCGCAACGTAGGCGTGTCCTTGGAAAGACTCAAACCGCTGTTGAGAGCCGTTCTTAACGGAAATCCTGAATAAGTCTTGCTGAGTAGCCGAACTTAGTAGACCAGAAGTGTTATTAAGATTGACTGAGATTCCAGTAACAGGCATAAAATGAGGAGCGTTTACCTGTGCCGCACCCGAAGTATTGTTGAAGACGCCCATACCAGTTTTGGAAGGGCGGACAGCAATGATAAAATAATCTGGTAGTTGCGAGAGTTGAATTGAGTTGCTGGTTAGACGTTTTACAGCGGGAGGAATTAGACCGGCCGCTCCTTCAGCGCCTGCTGAGGCGGTTGTCGCCGCTGCGATTGTGCCAGCGGCCTGTGTGATATAACGAGGAAGATCCATATAGGGAACGACGTTGCGAGCGGGGATTAAATCTGTCGGCTGGGAAGAAAGGAAGTTGAGTAAAAGTTCCGCTTTGGCAAAAAGAGCGGTATTCGCCGTAGCACCTGTGTTAGTATTCCAGCCTGCGGTTAATTTTTTAGCCTTAGTATCGGCAGTAGCGTCTGTAGTTCCGCCGATTGCTGTACCCATAAGGCGACTTAAAGTTGAGTCAATGTTAAATACAAAGTTCATCGAATTGACTCCTACAAGACCAGCTTTGTTATATGGGTTATCGCCGTAAATGAAAGGCGAAAGACCAAGGATTGGTTCGCAGATTTCAGCTTCAAAAGCAATCCAGAACTTCGCAGTTGCCGAGTTAGTTACAGCAGCGTTTGCCGAGTTGGCGTTAGCAGAGTCGGTGCGTTTCATCGACACTACTTTAAGTCTGTAGGAACCACGGGGTACATAAGGAGTATCTAACGACTGATTTGAATATCCCGCTAAAGGCGAGTTGTTATTAGGAACGACAAGAGCCGCCGTCGTCGGCAGCTTACCCGTGCGTGTAGCGGAGTCAAAAGCGTATACATCATTGAAAGCGGTTAATGTGTCTGGGTAATGGCCGTAGAAAGTATCAATCAAAGTAGGCGTTGTATCGTTGTATGTAGACACTTGTTTCTGGTCGGTTAACTGAAGTAAGATTGGTAAGATGTCCTGAATATTCGAGGAGACACTGGTATTATTAATCTGAGCGGTTGCCGTAGTGAAGAGCTGATTGAGTGGGAACGGCGACAACGCAGTGTCAGCACAAAGATTTGGGGCAAAACCTAAATCGACTTGTGGAGAATACTCCATAGTCCAGTTTAGCGTTGCCCGAAGCATCACCTCTCTGCTGACTACAACATTTTCAGACGGAACTTGGACTTGAAAAGAAAGTTGATTGTTAGATAAGGAGACCGCTGGAAAGGCCTGATATGTGTTAGAGGACGCACCCGACTGGACTGCGTATGTTAAAGAATCTGTGATAGAACCTAGACGGGAGTCTTTTACGAGAACGTTATTGAAGTCGCTTGTTGCCATTACTATATAACTAATATAGATATTATTTTTAGCGAACATTTCCAATAAATAAGGGGAGCCTATTCGGCTCCCCTTAGACCCCGACTGACCGAGCGAGAGACCGAGCGAGAGACCGAGCAAAGTCGCCAAATTGACCCATCGTTTTAAAGGCGGGAGCCTTTATTAGATGCCCGTATCTTTAACTTTTAAACTTTGAAACTGGATTTTTTGCTTTTCTGCCTGTATCTTTTTCTTGAACAGAAGTTTGATTGACGCTGTTCCTCCGCTTGGAAGACGAAGTGGAATGAGTTGCCCTGTCTTAACCCTGTAAAAGACATTAATATCAATATTACGGATTGGTTGATTTCCAGTCATATCTATATAGCGGTTCTCTCCGCTTGGAACATACAGAATGTTAGGCAAAAATCCATCGCTAGATTGAATATCAGTAATAATTAAGGCAAAGTCATTACCTGTAGAAGCCGGAGTTGCTTCAACCCCGAGTGTCGATACAGCTGAAATCTGATTTGGAACTATAGGCAGAGTATTAGAAGTAAATACAACCGCATTTATAGGAGTCCAAGTAGGGATAGTAGCCAACTCTTGTTCTTGACGAATGAACTCGTTGATATAGGAGTAAACAAGCGGCCCCGTTATAGGAGTGGGGATTACGACATGACCCGTAAAAACATCGCGATAAGACGCATCAAAATTATACACTGCTCCTGATGCTCCTACGGGGATTTTATTTAAGATTGGATTGTTAATCGAAGTGTCCTTTCCAGAACTTAAAAAATCCAAAACGTAATATCTTTCTCTCACTCCGTTAATAGTCAATATCTTTTCTTTTGCTGGAAAACTATTAAACAAGGCGTATAGCGAACTATTAAAGGCTAGTTTAAAGGTAAAAGGTGGTCTAAGCTCAGAACTACCTGTTACAGTATTGCTCGATTGATTGGTTTCCCAGGCAGTGTCAGGCACTGCGTTATTTCCCGATAATCTTGTATTGTAAAGTTGATTAACAAAAAAGGTTGCTAAGGTCTGATTCCAATCCATCAAAGGAGGTGTTGGAAATGACCTATACGCGGCGTCAAGGAATACTTGTTTTTCCCTATCGGACGCACTGGCAAACCAAGTAGTCCATAGATGTGAGTAATTAGCGATTGAAGCTTCTGCGATTGCGTCATTTACTAAGGAGACAAAGTATTCGTAAGAATGACATTGATAGTATGGGAATATCGCAGTATTGCGACCTGTAAGTTGAGTTCTAGGCGGAGCAGCCTCGCTCGTTAAATCTGGAGACCATAAAACTTGTTTAACAGATGGCTTATTAAGGACGCCGTCAGGAACTGGGTAATGAGAGCTTTCTGAGACTATGTCAAATCTGTCTACAATCCCGCCTTGAATACCGACTCCAGCTGCCGCTGATGACCCAGCGTAAATCGTATACCCCGAGGGTTGAAAAACTACTAAACCACCAAAAGAATGTTGGTCTGGATTTGACACCTTTGCGTAGAAGGAGGCGAGTCCTGTATTGACGTCTACAATGTAGACTGACATAGAGTGATCGCCCTCGCTACCTACAATCAAAAGATCTCCGAATGTAGAACAAGAAATGGACGTTCCTAGTTTTTGACCTACTGAGCCTTCTATAACACTTTTTTTAACCCAAGTATCATTGGAGCGGATGTAAATGACAACTGCTCCTTCATTGTCTGTAGTGCCAACAGGACTATACAAAGGAGCACCGACGAATAAAACTTCTCCAGTCTCGTTCAATGCGACAGAAGCTCCAAAATGCGAAGTAGGATTGAAACCAGCAGGTTGAGTTATTTTAGAGGCTGTTAGCTGAGTCCAAACTGACGAACTGAGTCCTGATGTATTTTCAAAAATACGGACATACCCAGAATTGGCTACTGAAGCATATTTTTGAGATGAGGCAACCGCTATATTTCCATTGTAAGACATTGCCACTGCTCCGCCAAACTTATGATTGGTAGTACCATTTACCGATAATTTACTTACGAATGTTCCAGCATCCGACATAGAGAATATAGTTATTCTTCCTGAGTCAGTTCCGCCGTCTGCGTCTTCTGGCCCTCCTACTATGATTTGAAGTTTGCTATCACCTCCTGTAAACTGAAAATTATTTGTAGATATATGTACGTAACTATCTACAGCGGTATTATAAGGAGAAACTAATTCAGCCCATACGCCGTTGTTTCTAACGTAAGACCCTATATAACCTTCAGTTCCTACTTTACCAGTTGTTAAAGCAAACCGCTGTGAGCCATCGCCCTTTCCAAATGCTACTCCATACCCTTCTCGAATAAGAGTAGCCGAATGCGGGAGGGTTGTTTTAGTTGTAGCATTAAAATGAAATACTCTTCCACCTGCCGCAGTGGTTAAGATGCCTGGGGCACCTACTAGGAGTTCATTTTCGACATCTTCATCCTCTATAATTGAAATGGATGCTCCAAACTTATCATCGGCTACAGCGTCGCCGCTTATGTAAGCAGGATCCATCGCCTGAAGCCCTGTTGATACGTAAGGAATAAAAGCGTCCTCTGTAAATACCGCAACTTTATGGATTGTTTTTTTCGGATCAAAAGGATTCGCATTCGTAGAACTTAAATCAGGTTCAGCAAGTAGTACTGGTAAGTTGTAATTGTCGGTTTGGAAGCGAATAACACTCATATGATAGTCTCCCGAATTAGGAACTAAAGGCGAATCTCGACTTTCAAGAAACTTTAGAGCGGGCTGAACGTTTATGTCGTTGTTATAAACATTTGTGGTCTGTAAGTCAAAGTAGATGTAATCTGGATTGTTGCTTTTAGCAAAGAGACTTGTCTGCGACATTAATATACTATTATAGAAGATTTTATATTCGGCACATTTCTAATTAAAGGCGGGGTTCCGCCCCCGCTCGGCAAAAAGGAAGTTTTAAAGAAACCTTGGTTTCTTTAACGGGAGCCTTTAATTATATAGAATTATAATATAAATACAACTTATATTATAATATAAAATGGCGACTGACAAGGAGATGACAGAACTACGCAAAGAGTTAGAGAACCTTAAGCAAAATGTTAGTATGTTGTATAGTCTCACTAATTCTAATCAAGTGTGGCTACAAACTTTACAAGAAAAGATGAAATCTGGGGAAGCCATGTCTTCCAAAACAGAACCAAAAGAACATAAATGGGAAGATGTTCTTTATTATCTACAAGAATCTAATAATCTAAACCCGACTAGTCTAACTCTAGAACATTTTATCACCGAGTGTGAAGGAGCGATCAGAAGTCTACCTCTTCAGTCTACTGATGAAGATTTAACCGACGTTTTTATTAAAGTAGCAAAAACTGAGTATGAACTTCTGGATAAAAAAATGCGTCCGTTCTTTACATATCGTCTTACTAAGCGTGGAGCAAAAAAACTAGTTTATAAGAATAGTTATAGGAAGTGGCAACAAGAAACTACCAACGGAGGAGGAAGCTACGAAGGAGGAGACATCGTTAAAGCAATCTATCAACTTGAGTTTCAATTCCGTATTTCTCAAATGAATCAACTTGACATTGAAGACTCAGAAAATATGTCTAGCGAAGAGCAAGACCTTTGGCTTGAATACTCAGGATGGCTTACTAGTCCAGTCAATAAATCTAAGATTTTAAAATCTATTCTAGACTTCGCAGATGAAATTGAACTTAGTTAAATATTTATTTCCATGAGTAATATATAATGGATTTGGTCGGAGGATACGATGTTAATTTCAACTTACCAAAAAATGTCGACTGGGAAAAGATAGGCAAACGAATCACTGAACCTTTAACTGACGCAGACTTAGAAAGATACTTTGGAAGCGGCATTCACAGCGAAGTCATCAAGTATAGCGAACTGGCAAACTATGATACTATAGATGAGTTGCTTCCAAAACCATTTGATTTTAGAATCTTACTCATGGAGCAAGAGCAAAATAGTGGGCATTGGGTTCTTATTCTAAAATATGGGAATACCATTGAGAACTTCAACTCATATGGAATTGACATTGATAAACAGAAAGGAATGTTAAACAGAGCAATGAACAAGGTGCTCGGGCAAGAGAAGAACTATCTCTCTAAACTGGTTGCTCGGTCACCTTACAAATATGTGGTTAATAAACATCCATTCCAAAAGTCGGGGCCGGATTACAATACCTGTGGCAGACATTGTGCCTTAAGAATTATTACCGCTAAAGATATGAATATGAATCTTAAAGAATATACCGAAATGATAGAACAAGCAACTAAACAAATGAAAATCAACGCTGACGCTCTTGTCTCGCTGTGGATTTCTTAATCATCATCATCGTTTGATAAAATATAGCATTGCTTTTCTCCTAACACGCACATGGGATATGTTTTGACTATTGTGACCCATCTTGAATTAACTTTTTTTAACTTTTTGATTTGTTGCTTATCTAACCCGAGATAATTATCAAGTAAATACTTCATTGCTCGACCTCCCAAGGTTTTAGGGAAGATGGTAATTGAATGTGCCTCTGAAAGGATATGTTTTGTCTGTAGACCAGCGTTTGCTATATGCGAAGTGTAAATACAAGAAGTGTTAGTGTGTCTTCCAGTGTCAAGAATCAAGTCTAACAACGCAGTCAGTTTTTGCTTAAGAGGTTTGTTTGATATAGCGTCTGTATCATCGAAAATTACCATACAATTTTTAAAATCTTCAATCTTGAAAGGTTCTTTAAGAAATGTCTCATCTAACTTGAATCGCTTTAGACCCTTAATCTTGTCTATCGCACTTCCGTCGGGCTCTACACTCGTTAATAAAAACAAGTCATTCTTAGGATACATTTTTTTATACTCATTGACCAAGTTCATAGTGTAATAGGACTTGCCTGAACCACTCGCTCCTGTGATATAGTAAATGCCTCGCTCCTTCTTCTTATCAGGAATCTGTTGAATTGTCTCCGCAGGAAGACATTTATAATCGCTTACAACTTGTCTCACCGAGGAATTGTCCGAAGACACACTGACAATTTTATCTTTTGACTTGTTTCCTTTATACTCAATCTTCGCTATAGGACTTCCAACGTCTTCAATATTCATTTTCTATTGTATATTTTAGTTAGATTATTATTTTTGGTTTTTTCTAATCTCTTAAGGGCTCCCGCCCTTAAACCGATTGCCCGAGCAAGAATCAAAATTGACCCTTCCTTTTGCCAGTCGGTTTAAGGGCGGGAGCCCTTACCTGTTTAGAAAAAACTTAATAGACCAAGAGGTCAAAGTTCCAAGTAGAGTGGTTAAGGCTCCCGTCGGTTTAAGGGCGGGAGCCCTTAATTTAACAATATTTTAACTTTTTTATATTTCCAATCTATATAGATGAATAGACTAATCGGTATTTCCCTTTCCAGTCGCCCAGACAAAAAACTAATGGCAGTTTTCAGTCTAGACGGCAAACAAAAAATCATTCACTTCGGGTCAAAAGACTCCCAGACCTTTGCCGAAGGAGCAGACGACCTTAAACGACTTAACTATGTTAAGAGACATAAGGTAAGGGAAGACTTCAATAATCCTTTTACAGCGGGAAGTTTAGCATATCACATTCTATGGACTGAAAGGTCTATCAAGAAGGCAATTGAGAACTATAAGAATAAGTTTGATTTATGAAAATAAAAATAATAGTATACTATATAAAATGGACGATAAGAAAGTTAAGGCAAAGGAGTATAACTCCAAATACTATAAGACTAACAGAGCAACAATCCTTCAGACTAAAAAGGAACAGCGAGATGAGAAGTCGTTAGAGGAACGCCAGATTGAACTTGCCGAATGGAGAAAAAAAATTAACGATTTACTTAATCCTTTCAATCCATTTGACTATCGGAAGAAAGTAGTT
>SXGQ01282525.1_pt1 | contig 21335 bp, 16 predicted proteins | sample 3178371 | NCBI WGS metagenome assembly SXGQ01 (sample SAMN11356859, study PRJNA531348) | freshwater metagenome | isolation source: freshwater sample F1-20 | place: China: Fuxian Lake, Yuxi | collected 2017-12-25 | reverse complement strand
GTTCGCCACGTGGATCAGCGTGACGGGACGCACCTCCACGCAGCTGGTGCGGGTAGAGGACGTGGACTGGTTCGAGGCCGAGGGCAACTACGTGCGGCTGCACGTGGGCACGGCCAACCACCTCATCCGCTCCACGCTGCGGGGGATGGCGGACCAGCTGGACCCGGCCACCTTCATTCGCATCCACCGGTCCACCATCGTGAACGTGAGCCGCATCCGCGAGATCCAGCCGTGGTTCGGCGGCGACTACATCGCCCTGCTGCGCGACGGCCGCCAGCTGCGCGTAAGCCGCAGCTACCGCGAGCAGCTGCTGCGGCCGGTGCTGTAGATCGAGGCCGAAAGCCGGCGCCTCAGCGGGCGCCCCCTCCGCTCGCCGAGGCTCGCACCTCCCCCAATGACCCCTGGGGGAGGTTGAACGGCGACGGCAATCGGCCGCGCGCGGAGGCCCGTAGACGTCTACACCCTCTCCCACGCCGTTCGTGGGAGAGGGTGGGTGAGCACCGCGAACCCGGGTGAGGGCTCTCGGGTGAGGCCTCGGATGAGGTCCTCTACGGCACCAGCACCACCTTTCCCAGCTGCCCGCCCTCTTCCAGGTACGCGTGCGCCTCGCGCGCCTCGTCCAGGGGGAACACGCGGTCCACGACGGGCGTGATGCGGCCGGCAAAGACCACGCGCAGCAGGTCCTCGAACTCGCGCCGGCTGGCCATGGTGGTGCCCATGAACTGAAGCTGCTTCCAGAACACCACGCGCAGGTCCAGCTCCACCGTGGGGCCCGCCGTGGCGCCGTACGTCACCAGGCGCCCGCCGCGTGCCAGCGACCGCACGCTCCCCGTCCACGTGGGCGCCCCCACGTTTTCGACGACGACGCCCACGCCGCGCTTGCCCGTCTCGCGGTACAGCGCCGCGGACCAGTCCGTCTCCGCCCGGTCGTAGACCACGTCCGCGCCCAGCTCGCGGATGCGCGCCGCCTTGTCTGCCCCTTTGGTCACCGCGAACACGCGCGCGCCCGTCATCCGCGCGATCTGCACGGCGGCCAGGGCCGTGCCCCCCGACGCGCCGATCACCAGCACGTCCTCGCCCGGCTGGAGGTCCGCGCGGCGCAGGGCCCGCCACGCCGTCATGTACGAGATGGGGATGGCGGCCGCTTCCTCGAACGACAGCGCGTCGGGGATGGCGTACACGTGGTCCGCAGGCATGGCGACGAACTCCGTGAACCCGCCGTCCGTGTGCTCGCCGAAGATGCGAAAGGTGGCGCACTGGCTTTCCTCGCCGCGCAGGCAGTCGCGGCAGTGCCCGCACCACAGCGAGGGGTTGATGACCACGCGCTCGCCCACCCGCGCCGCGTCCACCCCTTCGCCCGCTTCCACGATCTCGCCCGCGATGTCGCACCCGCCCACGTGCGGCATGGTGGTTTCGATGGGGATGCCGCGGCGCACCCACAGGTCCAGGTGGTTCATGGCGCATGCGCGCACCCGCACCAGCACCTCGCCGGGGCCGGGCCGCGGCACGGGCACCCGCTCCATGCGCACCACCTCGGGCCCGCCGTGCTCGTGAAAGATGGCCGCGCGCATGGTTGGGTCGGACATGGGCTTGCGGATCGGGGAGACGTGGATCGTGACCGGCGAATCGGCAACAGCGTGGCGGCGGAAGGTAGACGGGCGGGGATCGGTGAGCAACGCGAAGGGCCGGCGTTGTGCGGCGGGCCCGCTCGCCCGCCCACCTTTCGCTCGTTCCTCGCGACGTCGGACGCCCCGTCCCCGATCTCGGGGGAAGGGTTGTTTGCAGGCCGGGCCCCGGCGCACGCAAACCCGGTGTTGAGGAAAAGTTCAACCTCCCCCAGGGTTTCTTGGGGGAGGTGCGAGCCTTGGCGAGCGGAGGGGGCGCGTCCCGGGCTCTGCCGTCGTGCACGGACCGGCTCCGCGCAACCTATCGCCGGGCACTCGCCGTGCGTACTTTGCGCGCCCATGAAGTACGCCAGCGCCGAGGACCGGCTGAACCCCGTTCCCCCCGAGGACGCGGACGAAAGCACGCTGGGCGGCTACACGGCCGTCCACGGGCGCGCCGCCGCGTTCGAGGGCTGCGACGGCGAGCCGTACACGGCCGGCATGGAAACCGACGCGTCGGACGACCCCGACCGGCCCGTGGCCGGATACCTGGTGTTCATCCGCTGGGCGCAGACGGGCTCCGCCATCATGGGCCACCTGGAGACGGGCGACCTGGTGACGGCACGCACGGAAGACGAGGCGCGGGCCCTGCTGCAGGCCCTGCCCTTGCGCGAGGTACGCGCCCTGCTGGACGAGGCCATCGCACGCAAGCGCGCCGGAGCGGACGGCGAGGCCTGAGCCTCGGCCCTCCCCGCCGGGGCGCCGCACCAACCGCAACCCATCCGTATGCTCAAGACGAGCCTGCTGCGCCTGAGCGAGAGCTCCGCGGCCAAAAAGATCATCACCCGCTCGCCCCTTTCGCGCTCCTTTGCCCAGCGGTTCGTGGCCGGCGACACGCTGGACGAGGCCCTGCTGGCCGCCCGGGCGCTGAACGACGCCGGCCTCACCGTGTCGCTGGACTTCCTGGGCGAGTCCGTCCAGAGCCGCGAAGAGGCAGAGGCCGCCGCGCAGATGGCCGTGCGCATCCTGGAGTCCATCGTCCGCGAGGGGCTGCAGGCCAACCTCTCCATCAAGCCCACGCAGCTTGGGCTGGACATCGACGAGGCGTTCTGCCGCGCCAACGTGGAGACGGTGCTGCGGCGGGCCCGGGAGCTGGGCGACGGCACGGGCGAGATCTTCGTGCGGCTGGACATGGAGAGCAGCGCCTACACGGAGCGCACGGTGGCCCTGGTGGAGTCGCTGTGGGCGGACGGGTTCCAGAACGTGGGCACCGTGCTGCAGTCCATGCTGCGCCGCACCCCCGACGACCTGGAGCGGCTGATCGGCCTGGGCTCACGCGTCCGTCTCGTAAAGGGCGCGTACCAGGAGCCCGAGTCGGTGGCGTATCCGGAAAAGGCCGAGGTGGACCGGATGTACGTGGAGGGGATGAAGCGGCTGCTGGAGGCCGGCCACTACCCCGCCATCGCCACGCACGACGAGGCCATCATCGACGCGGCCCGCCGCTTCGTGTGGGAGCGCGGCATCGCCAAGGACAGCTTCGAGTTCCAGATGCTGTACGGCGTGCGCCGCGACCTGCAGACGCGGCTGCGCGAGGAGGGCTACAACGTGCGCGTGTACGTGCCCTTTGGCGACAGCTGGTACCCGTACCTCATGCGCCGCCTGGCAGAGCGCCCGGCCAACGTGCTGTTCATGGCCGGCAGCATCGTCAAGGAGGCCCGGGGCGACGCGGGGCTGCGCAAGCCGGCCATGGCCGTGGGCGCCGGGATCGTGGCCGGCCTCGCGGCCGCGCTGTTCTTTCGCCGCCGCCGGTAAGCCGCGCCCCGATGGCCATCCGCTACACGCTGCGCCTGCCCGATCCCCGCACCCACCTGCTGGCCGTGGAGATGGCCGTGGACGGCGTCGACGGTCCCGTGGACCTGGTGATGCCGTCGTGGACGCCCGGCTCGTACCTGCTGCGCGAGTTTCCCCGCAACGTGGTGCAGTTCGAGGCGGCCGACGGCGCGTGGAAGGCCGTCCCGTTCCGCAAGGCGGACAAGAACACCTGGCGGGTGGACGCGCCCGGAGACGGCACCCTGCGCGCCCGCTGGATCCTGAACGCCGACGAGCTCACCGTCCGCACCTCGCACGTGGACGCCACGCACGCGTCGGTCATCGGCGCGGGCGTGTTCCTGTACGTGGACGGGCGCCAGGGCGAGCCGGCGGAGGTGGAGGTGCAGGCGCCCCCGGGGTGGCGGGTGACGACGGCCCTGGAGTCCGTGGGCGAGGGCCGGTTCCGCGCGGCGGACTTCGACGAGCTGGTGGACTCGCCCCTGGAGATCGGCACGCACGCCCTGGTGCAGTGGACGGTGGAGGGCGTGCCGCACCAGTACGCCATCTGGGGCCGCGGCAACGCCGACCCGCGGCGCCTGGCCCGCGACACCACCCGCATCGTCCTGGCGGAACGGGAGATCTTCGGCACCCTGCCCTACCCCGCCTTCACCTTCATCCTGCACCTCACCAGCGGCGGCGGCGGCGGGCTGGAGCACCGAAACTCGACGTCCCTCCTGGCGGACCGCTGGAGCTTTCGCGGGCCGGCGTACGAGAACTTCCTGGGCCTGGCCGCGCACGAGCTCTTTCACGCCTGGAACGGAAAGCGTATCCGCCCCGCGGCCCTGGGCCCGTTCCAGTACACGCGCGAGAACTACACGCGCGACCTGTGGGTGGTGGAGGGGATCACCACCTACTACACGGACCTGCTGCTGCGCCGCGCGGGGCTCATCCCCCAGCAGCGGTACCTGGACAAGCTGGCGGAGATGATCTCGCGGTTCCAGACGCTCCCCGGCCGTGCCGTGCAGCCCCTGGCGGACTCGTCGTTCGACACCTGGATCAAGTTCTACCGGCCGGACGCCAACACGCCCAACGCCACCATCTCGTACTATCAGAAGGGCGCGCTGGTGGCCCTGCTGTTGGACCTGCGCATCCGCGCGGCCACGGAGACCGCGCGGTCGCTGGACGACCTGATGCGCGTGCTGTGGGAGCGCTACGGCGCGCCGGACGCGGGCTTTCCCGAGGGCGCCGTAGAGGGCGTGGCGGCGGAGGTGGCGGGGACGGACCTGCGTCCGTTCTTCGACCACGCCCTGCGCTCTACGGGGGAGCTGGACTACGCCGGTGCCCTGGCCGCGGCGGGGCTGGCGCTGGTTCCCCTGCACCAGGCCGTGCCCTCCGGCGCGCCCGGAGCCCGCGTGCCCGACGAGTCGCGCACGGGCCTCACCCTGCGCACGGACGGCGGGCGGGTGACGGTGGTGAACGTGCTGGCGGGCTCGGCCGCATGGGCCGCCGGAGTGAACCCCGGGGACGAGCTCGTGGCGCTGGACGGGTTCCGCGTCTCGTCGCCGGACTGGCTGAACGCGCGGCTGATGGAGTACGCGCGGGGTGTCCGGGTGCCGCTCACGGTCTTTCGCCGCGACGAGCTGGTGGCCCTGTCGATGCCCGTGGACCAGGGACCGCCCCCGCGCTTTGTCGTGCGTCCCGCGCCCGACGCCACGCCCGCGCAGGAGGCCCTGCGCGCCCACTGGCTGCGCACCGTCGTCCCCGACGAGGCCGTGAGCGAGCCCGGCGCGCCCCCCGCTCCCGGCCCTGCGTCCGAGGCGGCCGTGGCCGGCCCGCGCGTCGAGCCGTGACCCCCTGGTGCCCCTCGGGCGCGATGACGGCGGTCTGCCGGGCGGGGGTTGACGGGGGCGCCGGAAACGTTTAGGTTTTCCCCTCTTCACGTGGGCTACGGCGCGCGTGGAGACCGGGGGTTCGGGACGTGGCGCAGCCCGGTAGCGCACCTGAATGGGGTTCAGGGGGTCGCCGGTTCAAATCCGGCCGTCCCGACTGTGTAAGTGAAGGCCCTGCAACGACTTCGTTGCAGGGCCTTCTCGCGTCTACCCCCCAGTGCGCCCCCATTTTTCTCACTAGATCATACCCCATCTCATACCCCAGCTTGCATCTCCGCGCTGATCTCGAACCAGCCGCCCCCGTCGGTAAGCCGTTGCCATACAAGTACCTGAAGATTGCTGCAGCACGTACGAGGGGGAGCAACCTTGATATGGGATGGCTTTCGCTCTATCAGGAGGTCTCCGTCGCGCTGAGCGATGTAGAGACGCATCGTTCGCCGGATCGTGCGTGATCAGGCTATAGGCGACGCCGTCTCTACACCCTTCGGGGTACCCAAATGAAAACGGCGCCAGAGAGCATTCACCGCTTGGCCGCCGCAATTCGGGCGATTGGTTGCAGGAGGAACCCGTGACGTGTAAGCGAAAGGACACAAGCAGGGCCAAGGCTTGGCAGTACCAGGTTGGGGAGTACCCCAACACGGTAACGGCATATGAGAGACTGGATCGTCGGCGCACGATCGAGCTGCGGTGGTGGGTCGGCGAGCTTCGGCGTTTCCAGAAGAAGAGCCTGGGCTTCCGGATCCGGGACGAATCCGGCGCCATCGATCGCGGCCTTGAGCGCAGAGCAGTCGTTGAGACGCAGGAGTGGCACGCGAGCTTGACGAGCATGCGCCAGTCAAGGCGGGCTAAACAGGGTATGCTGGCTGTTGCTGCAGCTATCTCACGTGCACCGCAAGCTTCGGCACCAGCACTGACGCTCGCCAAAGGCTTCGAGATCGCCACCAGGGTACCCACCGGCATGTACGTTGTCGAAACCGCTTACCTCAAAGAAGTGCGCCGTGCCGTGCGCGACCTTATGTGGGCGATCGGCACGAACGATTCGAAAGGTCCGCGAAACTGGGATGGGCTCAACTATTCATCCGTTCGCGAAATCTGGATCCGACTCGCACACCGCTATGTGGAAACGGGGAAGGGAGGGCCTTCCTGGACCGAGCATTGTGTTGCCGTCTTTCTACAGGTTAGCCACTGGTTGGCCGTGGAAGATTTGACCGGGCGCGTTGTCCGGGTGAAGAAGACCTGGCGTGAGCAGATGCGGCGCGAATGGGAGCAGATCACGTCCACCCGGATCAACCGCAAGGCACCCCGGCACACCGAGGAGGAGATCGCAAAAATTTTCGCAGCACTGGCAGATGACCGTGTCGATCCCAGGATCGCCCTGGCAGTCGAACTGGGAGCGGAGGCCAGACTAGGCCAGGTTCGACGGCTTACCCGGGCCGACGTGAACCTGGCCTCTGTCGGCGCGTTCTCACTCGGAGATTTCGTGGTGCATGGCTCGGGGAAAAAGCTGGGTGTGGCCCGCGACCTAACGCCCCAGGAGCGCGCAGCCATCGATCAAGCGCTCGATGGATACCTCAAAGACCTCGAGCGGCTTTATCAGGCCGGGCTCCTCAAGAACTATCCGATCTTCCCGGCAGGCCGCCTGTATTCTGATGCTCCGTCCAATCGAGGGGGGAAGAACTCCGTCGATCCGGGTGCCAACCGGGTCCGTCGCGCGCGTCCTGACGTGGGCCATCAAGTGATCAACACGAACACGATGATGGACATGTTCCACAAACTGGAACTCGTTGCGGGGGTGACACCGGTACCCGGCCGCGGCTGGTATGGGATCCGCCGCAAGGCAACAGATCTGTATGAGGATTACGAGTCTGACCAACGAGTGCTCAACGACCTGACTGGCCATCGCAGCTCGGAAACGCGACGTCTGGCATATCAAGAGCGCGAGCGTGAAGAGATTTACGCGCGGGCCGCTGAGACACGGCGGCACATACGGGCAACCGTATTCGGCGTGGTGGAGGACGGACTTCCGGAAGCGCGTGCAGGACACCCGACAGGAGGTCGGCGGCCCCGGACTCCTCTGACTCCGGCGCGGGGACGACGGTTTGCTCCCCGTTGAGCTTTGCGGTCCCCCGCGCTCAATTCGCCTATCGCGTCCACACAGCCCCGGCATTCACCGGCGCTGCCTGCGTAGTGGCAGTCGAGCAGTACTGGCACTTCCCCGGCCGGATAGATCCGCATGCCTGCCAGACTCTGGATACTGCGGCTCCTCCGGCGAGGAGTTTGGCGCAGCCGAGCGGAGCAAAGCCGCTTTCCCGCAGCCACGGCGCGTTCTCCGCGCGCGGACATAGAAGGCGAATCTTCCATCTCCACTACCGCACACGGGATGATCCGCCTCGGGAAGCGTACCCGTTCCCAGGCCGTGCCATGGCCCCGGACGGCGCCGCATGCACGATTGTGGTCGACCGGGTGCTCGCGGACTTTCCCCTGGCGCTGCTGGAACGGGCGTGATTCCGGACCGTGCTCCGCTCCTCCGGCCCAGGAAGAGCGCGTTCGGACGGGGTTATCGCCGCAGTAGCCGGTTCGCGATCTCCTCGATACGAACGCGGTCCCCGGCGCTCTCGATCTGCGCGCGGGCATCCTCCAGCACCGCTTGCGCCTGGGCCAGGAGAACGGGCCGGCGCGAGGGAGGCACCAGCGACGCCAGCCGCGCGAGCACTTCCAACAGCTTTTGCGCAATGGAGGGGTTGGACGCGCCGAAGTGGCGCACCTGGTCGAACGACAGCGCCACGGCCCGGTCGAACGTGGGATGCCGCGCCCGGTAGTGCACGCGCCCCTCCTCCGTGCGCCAGGTCCGCGGCGGGCTCCGTCTTCCCATCTCCAGCAGGATCTCCCCCAGCCGGTCGATGCACCGGCAGGCTGTCGTGGGATCGTTGATCCCCGGCGACAGCGCCTTCATGGCGATGTCGGAGATCTCTACGATGCCGAACTCGGCGTCCTGGTCCGGGGTGCGCTCCGGGCCCAGCAGGAACGCCCGGCGCACCTCCCGGCACAGCTCCTCGTCCACCGCGCCGGGGGGCGACACCGACGCAAGCACCTGGCCCGGAAGGACGAAGTCCCCGATGTCCGGCTCCATCGCGATCACCAGCCGCCTGCCCTTTCCCAGCTGGAACAGGCTGTGGCCGTCTACGGCCTGCAGGTAGCCCGATGCGTCCGCCATGACGGTGTCCGACGGCTCATCCGCCGGATCGGGGGGCGCTGCCGGGTCCGCGTGGCCCACCTGCTCGGGGAACAGGCGATGGATGTCGCCCAGCGTGCGCTGCGTCACGCGGTCCAGGATGGCGGCCACCTGGATGGACCGCGCGGAGTGGTTGATGTAGAAGATGAGAAAGCCGATGGCCACCAGCACCAGCACCACGGCCAGCGTGACCGCCACCCGCGGGACGAACGGCGTTTCGCCGTCGTCGGCCGAGCGGATGGTGCGCAGCACCAGCAGGGTGTACGTGAAGGTGCCGATGAAGACGCCCAGCACCAGCTGGTTGCCGCGATCCGCCGTGAAGTTGCGCAGCACGCGGGGGGTGAACTGGCTGCTGGCGAGCTGCAGCGCCACGATGGTCACGGAAAATACCACGCCCGTAACGGTGATGAGCCCGCCGGCGATGACGCTCAACACGCCGCGCGCGCCGTCGACCCCTCCGCCGAACACCCAGCTCCGCAGCAGCTCCACGTCGAAAACGCCGCGCTCCTCCGCCTGCGTAACGACGACGGCCAGCACCGCGCCCACGAGGGTCAGCACGCCGGGGAGGAACCACAGGCTGTCGCGGACCCGGGTCCACACCAGGCGCAACCGTGGCAGCAGGAAACTCCTTCGTTCAGGCTGTGGCATGGGGCTCAGGACCGCCGGGCGCGAACGCGCCACGCCGCGAGCAGCCCCGCCGCCACCACCAGCGGATACAGGGCGAAGGGAACCAGCTCCCAGGCCAGCCACGCCACCACCGACACCACCACCAGGGCCAGGGCCACCCAGATCGCCCAATGCATACGCGTGACTCCCATCGAAAGGTAGGACGTCGTCCACGGCGAGTTCCGTTCCTTCACCCCATCCTGCCAGGGTTCCTCGGCCGATCCTCCGCCGCATCCCACCGGCGCGCCCCGGGCTCCCCGGCGTTCCCGTATGCGGCCGGGAAACGCGCGTACGCCCGTCCGAGCGGACAGACGCGCGGCGCGGGCGCGGCTGTGCGGAGTTCCGGCCGGGCCGTGCCCGAACGCTGCAGGGGATGCGCCGGAGCTACGTAACGGGGAACCATGAGCCAGCGGGGGCGGATGACGTTCAGGAACATTGCCGTTGTGATCGCGGCGGCGGGGGCACTGTGCGCGTGCGGAGGCGCGGAGCTGGAGCCGGCGGACGGGACCGGAACCCCCATCCCCCCGCAGATGCCAGCCGGGCGGGAGGACGGGGAGCCGCGGCTGGAGCGGGGCGTGGTGAATCCGGGCGAGGTGCCGGATGCCGACCACGACGGCGTGCCGAACGCCCAGGACACCAGCCTGGTCCAGCCGTAGCCGGTCGTCCCCCGCGTTCAACGGCGGACGGATCCGGTCCGGCCGCTCGCCCGGAATCGACGCGCGGACGGGCGAGATGCCGGACATGGTCGTGGATCCGGTGCGGGTGGAGGTAGGCCGGGACACGCAGACCATCGTGACCCCCTACGTCGACATCGTCCCCACCAAAGGCGACGACGAGTGGCGTCCGGTCGGGGACCGCTCTGGAGTGCGGACCGAGCCGCACACCGCACCGCGCAGAGATCCGTACCCCTGCCGATCGCGGGCGTGGCGCCCACACCCGCGCACTCCTAAACGCGCCGCGCCTCCACGTTGAGTCGGACGAGCAGCTCCGTGAGGGCTCGCGCACAGAGGGGAGAGATGAAGGGCGAAAGGGGCACCAGCGGCCGCAGCTCCGCTCCGTCCAGCCGCTCGTGCGCGGCGCGGGTCAGCAGCACGGGATCGGCCGGGTCCAGCGCGGCGAGCGCGGCGCGGTCATCCGCCAGCACCACGCGCACCCGCGAGGCATAGCGGCCGCCCCGCATCCCCCGCACCCGCTCGCCGAATCGCACGTCCGCACAGACGACCGTCAGGTCGCGCTGCCGCAGGCAGTCCTCGACCGCGCGGGCGTGATCGGGGTTCACCCCGGCCACGAGCACGGGCTTGCCCAGCATCTCGGCGGCCTGCCGCACCTCTGCGGCGTGGTACGCGGTGGTGATCAGCACGTCGGTGTCGTGCAGCGGGTGGGCCGTTTGGCCGCGGCCCCGCTCCGCGCCGGCGGCGAGCTCCTCCGGGCGCACGGGGAGCGAGTCCATGCCGAAGTGGTTGGCGACGTCGGCGCAGAGGGCCGTGAGGGTGTCGCCGTCGGATTCCACGCACGCGGCGCGCAGCCGTACGGCGGCCGTCCACCGGCGCACCAGGTCCGGCACGTGCGGCACCTTGATCTGGTGCTCCCACGCGCCCGCGAGGACGTCGACCAGCCACAGCGCCGTCTCGCCCAGCAGCCCCTGCCCGGGCGAGTCCTGCGCCGCGGCGTACATCCCGGACCGGCCGCGCTTCTCCACCAGCCCCTCGGCGGCCAGGGCCTCGTACGCGTGCACGGCGGCGTACGTCGTCACGCCGAACCGCCGCGACAGGTCGCGGATGCTCGGCAGCCGGTCGCCGGCCTCGATGTGCCCCAGGTGCATGGCGTTCGCCAGCTGGTCCCGCAGCGCCTCCACCAGGTCGGAATCCGTTCCCGGCGACCCGCCGCCGTCCCCGCCCACTCCCTCGCTGAAGCGCGCCTGGCGCTCGGCGGCCGCATGCTCCCGCGCCACGGCGCCGCGGTTTCGCTCGGCGCCGGTCTCCGGCCGGCGCTCGCGTCCGGGGAGCAGGACTACGGCGTCGTACGCCTCTTCCGCACCCCGGTCGTCCCCGGCGGCCGCCGTGGGCACCGTGAACCAGAAGGTGCTGCCCCGCGGTCCCGTCTCCACGTCGATGCGGCCGCCGTGCGCCTCCACGATACCGCGCGCGATCGCAAGGCCCAGCCCCGCGCCCAGCCCTCCGGCCCGGTCCGGCCGCCAGAAGCGCTTGAAGAGGTGCGGAACGTCTTCGCGCGGGATTCCGGGGCCCGCATCCGACACCCGGAACACCACCTCGGGGCCCGAGACCTCCGCGTCCAGGCTCACCACGGCGCCGCCGGGGCTCACGCGGATCGCGTTACCCACCAGGTTGCCGATCACCTGGATCACCCGCTGGCGGTCCGCCAGCACGGCCCCGGCGCGGTCGGGCACGCGCACCTCCAGCCGGACGTTCTCGCGGTGGGCGATGGGACCCAGTACCTGGAGTGCCTCGTCGACGATCTCCCCCAGCGTCTCCCGGTCGGGACGGACGGAAAAGTGGCCGGCCTCGATGCGGGTCACGTCCAGCAGGTCCTGCACGAGCCGGGACATCTGCCGCGACACGTCCCGGACGGATTCCAGCTGCCGCCGTTCGCGGTCGCGCCAGGACTCCGGCGGCAGCCACTGCAGCAGCGTGTCCACCAGCACGGTGATGGCCTGCAGCGGGTTGCGCAGCTCGTGCGACACCACGGCCAGGATCTCCTCCCGTGCGCGGGTGGACTGCCGCGCCTCGCGGTACAGACGCGAGTTGTCCAGCAGGAGCGCCGCGCGGCTGGCCATCTCCGTGGCCAGGGAGACGTCCTCGTCACGGTACAGCCGCCCGGACTCCGCCCATGCCATGGTGAGCACGCCCAGCGTGCGGCCGCGGCCCTGCAGGGGAATGCTGACCAGCGACCGCACGCCCAGCCGGCGGACGGCGTCCAGTTCCGTTCCCCGCGCCAGCAGCCGCAGGGCTTCGTCCCCTTCTTCCGCCGCACGGAGGGCCTCGCCGGCGATCACGCGCGCGAACGGGCCGTCGCCAACCGGGCCGTCCGCCACCCGCAGCAGCACCTCCTGCCGGGCATCGGCGTGCACGGCCTTGGCCCGGGTCACGGTGCCGTCGTCCTTCAGCAGGTCGATGACGCACAGGTCGCCCAGCGCGGGCACCGTCAGGCGGGCCAGGCTCTCCAGGCGGTCCTCGTACTCGAACAGCCCGCCGATCACCCTGCCCGCCGTCTCCAGAAAGCGGAGCCGCTCATCGGCCTTTCTGCGCTCCGTGATCTCGTCCAGGATGACGATGCTGCCGTAGATCTCGCCCGTGCGGCTGGTGAGCGGGGCCGTGGAAAAGCTCAGGTCGATGGCGGATCCGTCCTTGCGCACCCGGCGGATCTCCATGCCCGTGAGCCGTTCGCCGGCCAGCACCCGCTCACGCAGGCGTTCCGCTGCCTCGCGTTCGTGCTCGGGGACGAGGGGGCTGTGCTTGCGGAGCACCTCTGCCTGCGTCCAGCCGAACATCCGCTCCGCCGCCGGGCTCCACAGCTCGATTCGGCCCTCGCGGTCGATGGCGACGATGGGGAGCGGGGATGCCTCGATGACGGCCGCGAAGCCGTCCGCGATCTCGCGCAGGTGGTCCTCCGCAGATTCCCGCTCATCCCCTTCCTTCTCCGGCCCCGCATCCCCGGCCAGCAGCCCCGCCAGGTCTTCCAGGGCTGCCTGGTCGCCCGGTGTCCAGGTGCGCCTGCGCAGGTCAAAGACGCACAGCGCCCCCGCCGTCCCGCCGCCGCCGGACCGCAGGGGCACGCCCGCGAACGCCCCTGCGGCAGTCCCGGACTCCCGCGCGCGGGGGACTTCCTCCAGCCAGAGCGGCTGCCCTGTATCGGCCACCCGGCCGCACAGCTCCCGCGCCCGCTCCAGCGGTTCCGCGGACCCGTCGTCCAGCGCGGGGAAGGTCTGCACGCCCCGCTCCGCCGCCCCGGGAGGGACGATCAGCACGGCCGGCACGTCCAGCAGGCGCGCCGCCAGCCGCGCCGCGCGGGACCAGTGTGAGTTCAGCGGTTGCTCGCCCGGCCATTCCGGTGTCGGGCGTCCACCTTCTGCGACAGGCGCAACGGAGTTCGTATGCATGGACCTCTTTCCAGGACGGCGATCCCCGTACGCCATCATGGGTTGGAAAGGTGCGGCCATCGCCTCCCGGACGCCACCCCCACATAATACAGTTCTGTGCGATCTTCGTTATCTGTACGAACGATGATGATTCGGGAGCCGAGGTGGATCGCGGTCTGAGCGGCGTGGACATGGATCGGGCTACGCATCCAGCGGCAGGAGCATACCGCACGAGGATTCCGACACGTGGCAGAAGCGATGGCACGACGCGCCGCGTCCCTCCTGCGCCATGGGTCAACGGCGAGACCGCGGGCGGCGCGTGTGGCCGGCTACTCCTCGCGGGGGAGCCGCACCACGCGGCTGCCGGGGCCGGTCGACCCGCCGGCCGCTCCCGGACCGGGTTGGCGGAACCGGTGGATCTTCTCCGCGAGCGTCTCGCCGACGCTGTACCTCGCGGACTGCTCATCCGCCGGCATCTCTCCGTCCGCGGGGAGCCGCTCGTCGCGGCGGTGTGAGGAATCGGCTACCATGCGTTTCTGCCCGCGTAGACTGGTGTGTGGGTGCGCAGCCGCTGCGGGAGCAGACGGACTGGCGCGTCGGATCGCCCCCGCTCGGCGGGATCCCGGATCACCCCGAAGGCCCGCGCGGCGCTCCTCGCTTGCCGCACCCCGCGTTCCACCTGTACCCTCGCGGTCCGCACAGACCCGGAGGGCGGGATGGGACTGTGCGCCGGTATCAGCGCGCGGCGCGCAATGCACAGCAGGCCGGGGACGAGAACGCGGCGGAGATGGACCGCCTGCACGCCCCGGAGCAAGTTCGTGCGGCAGACATCCTCTCTCCGGGCCGCGGCTCCACGTCCGCGCTTTCGCCCTTCCCCACGACCACAGATCCCGCATCCGCCGCGGACTGTCGGTCGCGGGCCGCCGAGCCGGAATGCACGATGCCACCCCCATCGGCTGCCGGCGGACGGCGCTCCACGCGCACCGCCGAGCGAAGGGGCATCCTGAATCACACACGGGAGGTGGATCGTGGCGGACATCGACATCCAGAGAAAACGCGGAGGAGCCTGGGCCTGGGTGCTGGGCGGGGTGGTGCTCGCCCTTCTGGCCTGGCTGCTCCTGGAGATGCTCGGAAGCGACGACGAGGCGGAGGGGGCGGTGGCCACCATGCCCGCCGCCACCACACCGGTTGCGCCCGCCGGGCCGGTCCCGGTGCTGGTGGTGGACCCGACCGTTCCGGCGCCCGCGGTGGCGGCGTTCGTGAGCCACATCCGCGGCGGTGAGGCGCAGATGGGCAAGGACCACCTGTACACGGCGGAGGGGATCGCGCGGATGGCCACGGCGCTGCGCGAGCTGGAGCAGGCCCACCGGGGGCTGAGCCCCGAGGCCCGGACGCAGGCCGGCGAGTTCTACGCGCGCGCGTCGGCCCTGGTGGCGAGCCCCGACACCATGCTGGCCCACGCGGACTGGGTGCACGCGGCCGCCATGGACGCCGCGGGCGTGATGGAAGGGCTGGCGGAGGACGTGAAGGGGCCCGTGCCGGAGCTCCGCGAGCAGGTGGCCCAGGTGCGCGCGGCGGCGCAGGCGATCGATCCCGGCACCGAGCTGCTGGCACAGGAGGAGCAGGTACGCGGCTTCTTTCGCCAGTCGGCGGACGCCATGTCCATGCTCGTGAATCCGCGCCCCTAGCCTGCCTGGCGGGCGGTCCGGGCGCGCGGCGAACGCGCGTCCCGCGAATCCGCCGCCGCCCGTGCCGACCCACCGAAGATCCCAACGATGCAGAACAGCCTGGACCTGATCCGCACCCGCTTCGACGAGCCGCTGTTCGTGCTCGGCGGCACGGCCGTCACGGTGGCGTCGGTCGTGAGCTTCGTGGTGTTCGTGCTGGCGGCGTACACGGCCTCGTGGCTGCTGCGCCGCTCGCTGCACCGCGTGTACCGGCGCCGGGCCCTGGACGAAGGCGTGCAGCACGCGCTGGACCGCCTGCTGCACTACGCCGTCGTGGCCCTGGGGGCGTTCGTGGCCCTGGAGAACCTGGGCGTCTCCATCACGGCGCTGGCGGGGGTCGGGGCCATCCTGGCGGTAGGCATCGGCTTCGGCCTGCAGAACATCGCGCAGAACTTCGTCAGCGGGCTCATCCTGCTGCTGGAGCGGCCCGTCAAGAAGGGCGACTTCGTCGAGGTGGGCGACGTGCGCGGCACCGTGCGCGACATCCGGGCCCGCGCCACCGTGGTCACCACGCTGGACAACGTCGACATCATCGTCCCCAACGGCCAGTTCATCACCGAGGCGGTGACCAACGAAACCTACGGGGACAAGCGGGTGCGTGTGCGCATCAAGGTCGGCGTGGCGTACGGCTCGGACACGGCGCGCGTTCGGGACGTGCTGCTGCAGGTGGCGCAGTCCAGCCCCCAGGTGCTCGCCGATCCGCCGCCGCAGGTGCTGTTCAAGGATTTCGGCGAGTCGTCGCTGGATTTTGAGCTCCTGGCGTGGCTGGCCGACCCGCGCGACGAGAACGCAGTCGCCAGCGAGATGCGATTTGCCGTGGACGAGGCGTTCCGCGCGGAGGGGATCGAGATCCCCTTTCCCCAACGCGACGTGCACGTGCGTGCTGGGCCGCCCCCGGCGTGACACCCGCGTGCTCCGCGCGTTGGAGCCCATCGGCCTTCCCCTCCCTCCCGCCCCTCCCTTCCATCCGGCCGTCACAGGTCTCCACGGCGCGAGCATCTGTGCGCCCGCGGGCCTCCGGCCGGAACGTCGCCTGCCCCCTTGCACCGGACGACAGGCGGGGGAGACGGCAGCCTTGGAGGCGCCGCTTTCCCCTCCCGGAAGCGGCGGCGGGATGCCTCACCTTCCAAACCGGGTCCGAGAAGCGGCGCTTCCATCCGATCCCTCCGCGCTGGATGGAATACTCGGAAGACGAGCTCCGGACGCTGTGCCGCATGGCCTCCCCGATCCTGGAGGGCCGAGCCGAGCGCCGCCTGACCGCCGAAGCGGACGGGCTCACGTCTCGCCGGAGGGATGGTTCCACCCCGCGACATCCACGTCCCGCAGCGCCGTGGCGCACGCCGCATCCCCGTTCCGGATCACGCTGATGGTGCCGTCCGTCTCCAGCACCACGGCATGCACGTCCTCCACGGCGGCGATCCCGCTGGCGCGGATGGCCGCGCGCACCTCCCCCTCCGACACCCGCTCTCCCCGGAGCGCGTCGTCCAGGAAGACGCCCCTGCGCAGCAGCAGCGCCGGGCTGGACTTGACGGCATCCCTTACGTGCGAGGAGCGGATGGAGAGCCAGGTGACGGTGAACTGCAGCCCCACCAGCACGGCAAAGGCGCACACCACCTGGAAGATCGAGGTGTCCTTCGACAGCAGTGCGGTGGACAGGGTGGAGCCGAACGCAACGGTGACGACGAGGTCGAACGCGTTCCACTTTCCCAGCGTCCGCTTTCCCGAAACCCGCAGCAGCGCCACGAGGGCGACGTAGGCGAGGACGCCCACGACGAGGGTTCGCAGCGGCCCGGTCCAGCCGTCGAAGAACATCTGCATGGTTTGGATGATGGGGGAGTTCCGCCGCCCCGGTGGCTGCACGGGCGGGTGTCAGAAGGTGGCGTCAGGCTGCGGCTTCGCGGTACCTGCGCCCTTGGTCCAGCACATCGTGGAGGTACACCGGACTGGCCGGAATGGCGGCGGCACTCGTCGAGCACGTCCCACCCCGTCCGGGTGCGCTCGAACGGCGCGGGGATGACCACGGCCGGGCGCGCGTCTTGAACGAGGGAGACCGACATGTGCTGCGTGCGACCTCCGACCACGATGATTCGTGGATGATTCATGCCGCCGCCTCCTCAGGGAGTGTCCAGGACAGGTGCAATCCGTGGACCCCTGGGCCCATGTCCAGCCACACAGCCAGAAGGCGCGGCCCCGGCTGTCGCCGCGCGCGTCGGGGCGCCGACACAGCCCGCCGGGCGTTGCCGACAGATGGTGTTCCGCGAGCGCATCTGTCCGCGCGCGGCGGCATCCGGGACCGGTGCCTGCACTCCGGGCCTGTCCGGAACACGAATCGAGAACACGAGGGCTGCCAGGGAGGCGAGCAATGAGAATACGCGTGGCGGGCCTGTCGATCGTCCCGAGCGGACCCGTTCCCACCCCGTCGCTGCCGGGCCGTGCGGACGGATGCTCTTCGACGTGGACGTGCCCGCGCTGCCGGGCGGAACGTCACTTTCCCGGACCCGTACCCCAGCGGGCGGCCATTCCCTGCTCCGCGTGCGGCGCCAACGCGATGGAGGCGGCCCCCGACGATCCCGGGCCCGGCAGGGAGCCGTAGCACCGGGACCTTTCCGGCAGCATCCTGAACCCGGCTGTCATGATCATCGCATCCGCCCTGCCCGCCATCCCGTTCACCGACCCCGTGCTCATCACGGCGGTCGCGATGGCCGTGTTCCTCCTGGTGCCGCTGCTTTTCGAGCGGCTCAGCATCCCGGGGATCATCGGCCTCATCGTCGCAGGCGCCGCGCTGGGCCCGCACGGGTTCGGCATCCTGGAGCGCGACCGCACCATCGTGCTGCTGGGCACGGTGGGCCTGCTGTACCTGATGCTGATGGTGGGGCTGGAGCTGGACCTGCACGACTTCGCCCGCTACCGCCGCCGGAGCGTGGTCTTCGGGCTGGCATCGGCGCTGATCCCCGGGGTGGTCGGGACCTCGGCCGCGATGGCGCTGGGCTACAGCACGCCCTCGGCCCTGCTGGTGGGCTCCGCGTTCGCATCGCACACCCTGCTGGCCTATCCCATCGCGAGCCGCCTGGGCATCCTGCGCAACGAGGCCGTGAACGTCACGCTGGGCGGAACCATCCTGGCGGAGATCCTGGCCCTGGTGCTCCTGGCGGTCGTCGTGGAAGCGCGGGGAAGCACGCTCGGATGGACCTTCTGGGCCGGGCTCGCGCTGCCGCTGGCGATCTACGTGGCGGCCGTCCTGCTGGTGCTGCCGCGGGTCGGGCGATGGTTCTTTCGCAATGCCAGCGAGGGCGAGACCGAGTTCGTGTTCGTGCTGACGGCGCTCTTCGCCGTGTCGTACCTGGCCCACTACGGGCGGGTGGAGCCCCTCATCGGGGCGCTGCTGGTCGGGCTGGCGCTCAATCCGCTCATCCCCGAGCAGAGCGCGCTGATGAACCGCGTCCGCTTCGTGGGCAACGCGGTGTTCATCCCGTTCTTCCTGCTGTCGGTGGGGATGGTGGTGAACGTGTGGGCGCTCGACACCCCCCGGGCCTGGATGGTGGCCTTTGCCCTGGCGGCGCTCGTGACGGCGGCCAAGTGGGCGGCTGCCAAGGGGACGCAAAAGCTGTTCGGCTACACGCCTGCCGAGGGATGGGTCATCTTCGGGCTGTCGGTCCCCCACGCCGCGGGGACGCTCGCCATCGTGCTCGTGGGATACGACGCCGGCATGCTGGACCAGGCGGAGGTGAACGGCGTGGTGGTGATGATCCTTGCCACCTGCCTGGCCGGGCCCTGGGTGGTGCAGCGGTTCGGCCGGCAGGTCGCGCTGCGGGAGACGGAGAAGCCGTACGACCGGGGATCGGCGCCGCGCCGGGTGCTGGTGCCGCTCGCCAACCCCGCCACGGCCGATGCGCTGCTGGACCTGGCGCTGATCGTACGCGGCCGCGATTCCGCCGAGCCGCTCCGCGTCCTCATGGCCGTCCCCGGCGAGGGCGGGGCCAGCGAGGCCGAGGTGGCCGAGGCGGAATCCGTGCTGAGCCACGCCGTGGTGCACGCCGCCGCGGCCGATGTGCCGGTGATCCCCATGACGCGGGTGGACACCAGCATCGCGGGCGCGATCTCCCGGGCCGTCACGGACACCCGCACCAGCACGCTGGTGATCGGGTGGGACGGGCGGCCCAACGCCGCGCGGGCGGTCTTCGGCAGCGTGCTGGACCACCTCCTGGACGAAACCGGGGCCCAGGTCCTCATGGCCCGCCTCACGCACCCGCCGCGCGTGGCCGGGCAGGTGGTGGTGGTGGTACCCCCCGGGCTGGACCGGGACGCGGGCTTTCACGAGATGCTGCGCACGGCCAATACCGTCGCGGCCGGGGTGGGCGCGCCCCTGCTCCTCCTGGTTCTTGCGGGGACCGCTGACCGGATACGCGAGCTGCACGCCGCCGTGCGGCCGCACGTGCCCGCGACGGTCGAAGAAACGGCCAGCTGGGACGAAGCCGAAGCGAGGCTCCGGGCGGTGTCCCGGGACGACATCGTGATGCTGCTGGCGGCACGCCGGGGCACCCTCGCCTGGTCGCCGGAGGTGGAGCGTCTGCCGGCACGGCTGGCCAGCGCCGGTTCGGGGAACCTAGTGGTGGCCTACCTGGCGGCGGGGGCGGGGACGGCGGAGGACGAAGGGGAGGAGATCGCCCCCGGGGTGGTGCCGGACCGCGTGGTGGTGCTGGACGAGCCCGGCTTTCCCGCCGCCGTCGACCAGATGCTGGACGGGATCTTCGAGGGCCGGGAGCGGAGGGAAATCGTCCGCGCGGCGGTCCGCAACGAAGACCAGTTCTCGTCAGAGGTGCGGGCGGGGGTCGCACTGCCGCACGTCCGATGTGCGGGCCTAGACCGGCAGGTGCTCGTGCTGGGCATCAGCCGCACGGGCGTGGCACTCCCGCGGCCCACCGCGCCGGTCCGGCTCCTGTTTCTCCTCGTGAGCCCCGAGGAGCGGCCCGACGAGCACCTGCGGACGCTCGCGGCGCTCGCCCGCTTTCTTTCCGACCCACGCCGCGTGGAGGAGGTGGTGGAGCGCTTTGCCCCCGACGTGCCGCGCGATTGGCTGCGGGTGCGCGAGTGAAAAGCCCGTGCTGTCGCTAGAACGCGTGAACGCGCTTCGGAAGCCCTTCAGGAAGCCGCGGTAACCCGTTGCGGTGAGCACGTCGGACGGACAAACTTGCTTGTCACCTGCCGCTGTCCGCGGATGCCGTGGGGAGGTGCGCCGCGCGGACCCCGCGACCGCATTGGGCACGAGCCGCGGACAAAGAGGTTGAGGAGCGAGCTTGTCGGTGCCAGAATTGGACGGGCAGTCGATTAGAAACGGTGAAGGGCAATCCGGGCGCGGCCGGCCGTTACCACGCGATGAGCGGACTTCACGTCCCACGAGCCCGCGTGCGCTCCCTGCATCCGCCAGCCCCCGGACCGTGACGGCGTGAGGCTGCCGCGGAGGCGCGGCATCATCCCCCCCATGTTCCGATCCGCTGCCGGGGAACGTTTCAAGCGCGGCACTGAAACATCCCGCGCCCGGCCTGAGCGGCTCGCCTTCGGACGCAAGCACTGCTGTGGGAAGGTATATAGCCGTCCCGCTCCCCCGACCCTTCGGTGGTCCCTGGATTGCCTTCTCCACGGGCGCAACCGGAGCTCGGCAGGGTCAGCACCACTGAACACCCGCCTCCGCCAAACCCTATCTGCGCATGCACCCGTCCTCTCCGCAGCGGGAAACGGCTCCTTCTCCCGGCCCCGGGGCGCCAGGAGGTTCCGCAGGTGAGCTGCCGGGCCCTGCGGTCACCGGGAGTCTCGCGACTGGGGCATTCCGTTCTGCCGGGACGGCGACGCTCCGCCGCCTCCCCCTACCCCCGGACGCACCGGGAGCAGCCATCCGATCCGGATGAGGATGCGACCATGAGTGCTTCCCCCACGCCTGAAGAGGCGGAGACGGGCAGGGCGGCGGCCCAGCGCCCGAGCGGCATTCCCCTTCAGGCCGCGCTGCTGGTGCTGGTGGCCGCCGCGTTCCTGGCCGGCATCGTCCCCGCGGGGGTGATGCTGCAGCACTGGGTAGGACGCGAGCTGGAGTCGCGGGTACGGGCGGACCTGGCGCTCGCCCCGCGCCTTCTGGCGGACCGCAACACCGCGGTGGGAGACGCGGTGATGATGCACGCCAAGGACGTGGCCCATGCCGCCGGCCTGGGCGCCGCCATGGCCGCCGGTGACCGTGACGCCGCCGTTCGCGCGGCGGAGGACGTGGCGCGCACCTTTCACAGCGGGGGCGTGGCGATCGGCGCGGACGGCGCGGCGTGGGCT
>SXGQ01229191.1_pt1 | contig 21337 bp, 19 predicted proteins | sample 3178371 | NCBI WGS metagenome assembly SXGQ01 (sample SAMN11356859, study PRJNA531348) | freshwater metagenome | isolation source: freshwater sample F1-20 | place: China: Fuxian Lake, Yuxi | collected 2017-12-25 | reverse complement strand
GTTGTCGAGGCGATAATCACCATGAACTAAGGTCGCTGGACCTTGTTCGGGGATGCGCAACATGAGTTCATCGTGGACTCGATCAACGCTCGGCAAATCGCGGGTTTTTTGCTGATTCCATTGTCCGTACCAACGTTTGAGTTGACGCGCGATGTAACCCTCATGACGACCCAGATCATCAAGACCGACCGAGATCGGATTAACGGCGTGAATTGCGGCCATCGTGTCAACGATTGATTCGCTGGCACGACGTCGGGCATGTGGGAGGAGTAAGCGTTCCGAAGTTTCGCGATCACGAATAACGAGACCGTCAACGAAGGCCATGACGTAAAACGGCGTGCCATTGACTTCAAGATCCTCACAAAATCCAACTGCGGGAGCGACAGGAACATTGGTCGTACTCAGAGCTGAAATAAGGCGATGTTCGCGACCCATATCGTGTGCGCTGGCGAGAACATGACCGAGAGGAGGGCGGCGTAGAACAAAGATTTGTCCGTTGCTACTTGTGACTTTGAAAGTCAGATTTGAGTGGCCTCCAGCGATGACCTCAAAGATAAATGGCCCATGTGCGCCACTCACATTATTCTTGAGCCAAGCAGTGACGTTGGCGATATTCAATCCCGGAATATTCTCGTCGCTGGCTTGGCTACTCACCCCCCTTACGGTATCTAGAAGTTCTCTCGGTTCGGCAGTTTTGCTTGGTTATCGGCGGGTCAAGGGCACGCTGAGAACTCTTCTGCGGTAGCGTCATGGCATGAGTATTAATGTGTCGGAAGCAACTTTTGAGTCTGATGTATTAGCCCGATCGGCCCAAGGTCCAGTCGTGGTTTATCTCTGGTCGCCGCGCAGTGATGCATGCGTGGCCGTTGGTGAAGTGGTTGAGCGACTGATTAACGCCACCGCTGGAAAAATTCTTATGGCGCGCATCAATGTGGATGATAATCCCTCGATCGTGCAGGCGTTTCGGGTGCAAGCAGTTCCAGCATTGTTCGCCTTACGCGACGGTGGAATCTTGGGTGAGTTCCAAGGTCAGTTGAGCGAAGCAGCAATAGCGCAGTTCCTTGAGCAAATGTTGCCAACAGCTACCCAAGAAGAGATTGCTGCTCTCATTGCACGTGGTGATGAACAGAGTTTGTTAGCTGTTCTTGATATCGAACCCGGTAACGAGATCGCCATTGTGGCTTTGGCGACGATTTTGACAACCCGAGGCGAAGGTGAGGGGGCGCTGTCGCTACTTGCCCGTGTTCCAGAGACTGAGAATGTACGCAAGGCCTCAGCAGCAGCCCGCTTGTCGTTGCGCCCGCCTGATGACTACGACACTCAGTTAGAGAAATTACTTGATTCGGTCAAACTTGATGATGATGCGCGCCAGCAGTTCGTGGACATCCTTGAGGTCATGGGTCTTGACGATCCACGCAGCGCAGTGTGGCGAAAAAAACTCACTGCACGCTTGTACTGATGTCCGAATGAGATGGTTCCAGACTTTATGAATACATCGGGATCCGCTTTTACTCTCACCCGCACGATTGATGAGACGAATTTTGATGTGGCGATCATTGGTGGAGGGATCACTGGTATTTGCGTCGCCAGAGAAGCGGCATCACGAGGGTTAAAAACAATTCTGTTTGAGCGCGACGACTTTGGCTCTGGCACGAGTTCGGCGACAACAAAATATATACACGGCGGTATTCGTTACCTTGAGCAATACGACATAGCCGTCGTGCGCGAGAGCTTACGTGAGCGACGAGTTCTCGCCCTTGGCGCACCCCACTTGGTGCGACAAACTCGCTGTATTATGCCCGCCTGGCGCTGGAGTAAACCTCCCACAGCGCTGATTGGCGCGGGGGTTCTTCTCTATGACACTTTGGCATTTGACCGCAACTTGAAGGCCCCTGACAGTCTGCGAATACCGCACCCACGTTGGCTCAGCCGGGCGAAACTTCTGGCCGCTGTTCCATGGCTTGACCAAACTGGCTTGCAAGGTGCTTTCGCATATCACGACACCTTGAATATTCACCCCGAACGCTTGTTGTTGGCCTATGCAAAATCAGCCGCTGGCGCAGGAGCGGTTTTAATGAATCATGTGCGTGTTGATGACTTCATCTCCACTAATTCTGACCGCATGGTGATTCAGGGTGTAGAAGTGACCGACTTGTTATCAGGAGAATCGCAACGCGTGCTTGCCAAAGTGGTCATTAATGCTGCGGGTCCTTGGATCGACAAAGTCTTGGGCAAGTTGGCGCGGGGTACCGGGGTCGGGGTAGATCGTTCCAAGGGTGTGCACATTCTCACGCGCCCACTCGGAGGTCCAGGTCGAGTCACCGACGCTGTGTTCGCTCGCGCTCAGTCGGGTCGTCATGTCATTGTCTCGCCGTGGATGGGTAAATCATTTATTGGTCCAACCGATACACCGATCGCCGGTGATGAATCATCTGTTGTTGTGGATCCGAGTGATGTTGAGATTATTTTGGACACTGTGAACTCCACGATGCGCTCCGAGGAGAAAAAACTGAGCGCTGCAGACGTCGAGATGACAACTGTCGGAGTTCGCCCATTACTCCGCGCGTCTCACGCCAACGATTCTGGCTCCAAGAATGATGGCCCCGATGAGACAGAGACTTACTCGGCAAGCCGAGCTCATGAGTTGTATCACCATGTGGATCATGGCGTCGACAATCTGTGGTCAATCGGTGGTGGCAAATGGACAACTGGCCGCGCGACTGCTGAAGAAATGGTTGATGCACTGCTGACGAATGAACTTAAAGGTGCACATTCTCGATTCTTCGATTCGCGCGCTACTGCTGCTGCCGGAACATTTGCTTGGGCCGAAGATGCAGAACCTTTCATTGTTGATGCTGCTTGTTCAATGAAGATGTTGGGCATGCCCTACGATATCGGCGAGCATATTGCTCGCCTGTACGGCACAGAGTGGACTCGAATTGCAAATATTGTCGAGCAATCACCACTCTCCTCTGCGCGCCTCGTGGCGGACTGCTTGGATATTGAAGCGCAAATCATCTTCGCCGTTGCCGATGAAGGTGCGCGCACATTGTCGGACATCGTTGATCGCCGTTTGGTGATCGGCACACTCGGGCCAGTCAGTGACGACACTCTGCGTCGCGTCGCGATCATTGCTGGCCCCTTATTGGGATGGGATGAAGCAATGATTGAAGATCAGGTTCGGCACGAGAGCAATCGCCGAGCAGTGATCTCCATGCATTGGCGCACTTCAGTCGAAGGCTGACGCCGCGACGCCAGCGCTCATATCTCGCCCCTATGGACTGAGGCTTTTAGCGGTAGATAAAGAATGGTGCGAAGTGGAACAGTGGCGTCCTACGTCCTCCAACGAAGAGTCGATGAAAGAGCGTGTCGGCACAGTCATGAGTTTGTTGCGACATGCTCAAGAAAGCCTGCAGTGGCTTGGCTGGGGAAGGATTCTGACGGGATGTATCTGTATGGGTCTCGTTGGATTTGGCGGATATTTTTTAGTTCGCTCACCGCCGACTCCCGTTGAAGCTTCCTTGATTTATGCCTCCACGGTCCCTCAAAGTCAACACATTGCTTCAGCAACAACAACGACAACGATTGCGCAATTCTTGACAGTGCATGTGGCTGGACGAGTGAATCAGCCGGGGGTCTATATGGTCCTGCCAGGTTCGCGGGTGGTGGACGCTATTCGGGCCGCTGGAGGAAGCACGAAAATTGCTGATGTGAATTCCATTAATTTGGCTGTGCCGTTGCGCGATGGGCAACAGATATACGTTCCAGCATTTGGAGAAAAAGTCCCAGGGAACCAATCTGGTCCAATCCCCGACGGAAACGCCGATATGCCAGCGTCAGGTATTTCATATCCCATCAACATCAATACCGCTGATCTCGCGACGCTTGATTTATTGCCTGGGGTCGGACCTGCTACCGCTGCGGCGATCGTAAGTTTTCGTGATCAACACGGGCAGTTTTCCAGTATTGAAGAACTCCAAGATGTCCCAGGCATCGGACCGGCAAAATTTGCTGCTCTGCGTGACATGGTCACTATCTAGCGCTCGCATCAGTGATGAGCAGATCTCACAGGTTGACCGACATAACCGTGGCCGCCAGACCCAAGCCGAGCAATGATCCTGCCCAAATGCCGATTGCCAGACGGGTCCACTCACGGCGCCATTCCAGCCAACTTGTCGCCACGCGCCGAGTGGAGCGTTGGGCAGCAAGATGACCTACATAGAACCACAACATCAAACTGCTGAGCACTGCCAAGATCCAACGCAACGCACCTCCCATAACGGGGATTCCGACCAGCGAGGAGGTGGGCACTGCCAGGACACAGAGAACGAAACCTGGCACGCCGCGCAGAGCCGAAGTCGAACCCCACAACAACAAGGCCGCCAAAAGTCCGATAGCGCAAGAGATGGCGATGGCCAAAAGCGGGCCCTGACGCCGCACCATCCGTCGATGAAACTCAACTCCGTCGGGAACGATGTCCGCATCAGGACTCAAACTCAATCGGGCACTCACAAAGTTCAAGAGTACGACGCTCAGGGTGCATCAGTGTGGCATTACTTCTTGGGCTTGGCGGCAGGAGCCACATTGCTGGGAATTTGGTTGGGTGAAAAAGGCTTCACCAGTTGGAGCGCTCGGGGAGGGTGGTTGATCATCGCCGTTGCTGGTGCCGGAATAATATTGTTATCCCGAATTCGCTGGATGCTCATGCTTCTCTGCATCTGCGCCGTGGTGGGTGGGATGCGTAGCCACAGTGAATGGAATGCGGTGCACTCGGCAGAGATGGGTCCATTCACGGGTCGAGCAGTTTTGGTCACTGATCCTGAACCAGTTGGCGCAGGTGTACGAATCGTCAGCGAAATTGCTGGGAAGCGTTTTGAGTCGTGGCTCTATGGCAGCAAGGCGAGACGCGCGCTGCAGCATGTGGCTGGTGAATCACTAGCCGTGATTGGTCAACGCGAACCGACGCGTTCTCGTTATCAACGGCGTCTTGAGGTACGACACGTTGTTGGGCGTTTCGAAGTGAGCGCACTGTCAGACGTTGAGCAGGGGGCGCAGGCTTTTGAATCGCGTTTTATGTTGGCAGCTAATCGCGTCCGCAGTGCGCTCAGCGACGGTGCTCAAATACTTTCTGGAGATCAAGGGGCATTGTTCTCTGGGCTGGTGTATGGCGATGACTCTCAGCAACCAGATTTGATGGTTGCGCGATTTCGCTCAAGTGGTCTAGCCCATCTCACTGCTGTATCAGGACAGAATGTGGCATTTATTCTGGCAGTCATGGCACCAGTTCTCACACGCCTCAAGCGTTCACCACGTGTGGTCGTGACGTTGTTGATTTTGGCTTGGTTTGCGATCATGACGCGAGTCGAGCCATCGGTGGTGCGCGCAGTGACGATGGCGGGCATCTCAGCGATTGTTTTCGCCGCAGGGCGCACCTCAAGTGCGAGCAAGATTTTGGCGGCAACGATGTTGGGTTTGTTTGTCATTGATCCATTTCTTGTGTGGTCAGTGGGGTGGTGGCTATCTGTCGGTGGAAGTGGGGGTCTGATCTTGCTCTCGCAACCCTTGAAGCGCTCTTTGGAGAGCACGAGAATGGCTCACCATCGGTGGCTCATGGTCTGGATCGTGCCGTCTTTGGCCGCCCAACTCGGAGTGCTTCCAGTGTCGGTGATGATTTTCGGGTGGCCAAGCGCGATGTCTGTACCGTGCAATTTACTTGCTGTCCCAGTCGCAGGCATCGTGATGATGTTCGGTGTGCCAGTCGCCCTTGCGGCAGGATTTGCCCCAGTTTCTTTGGCTCACGTGCTGATGTGGCCGTTCGGAATCGGCGTGCGTTGGGTGGACACAGTGGCCGCGATTGGTGAACGCCTGCAACCGCCGATGTGGATCAACCTTGCGGCGAGCACCAGCCTGGTCGGTCTCGGTCTTTGGGCGATGTTGCACCGCCACCGATGTGACAACCTAGAGATATGAGTGTCTATCTCTTCCATGGTTCCGACGATGTCCTCGTCAGTGAGGCCGTGTCGGATAAGGCTCGCGAACTTGTCGGTGATCAAGATCGCTCACTCATGCTTGAAGAGTTTGATGGTGACTACATCATGGCTGGCGCAACTGAATCGGCGATGACGCCACCATTTCTCACCGATCGGCGCATCGTTGTGATACGCAAAGTCTCGGCATTCGGAGTTGACGATCTTGATATCCTCGCTACCTATTTGCAGTCCCCCCCAGATTTCACAGACATGGTGATTGAGTGGGGTAGTGGTCGAGTCAGCAAGGTCATCGTGGCTGCACTCAAACTGTGTGGTGGGCAAACGATTGATCCATCTCCACCGACGCGTGCCAATGAACGCCGTGAATGGTGGGAAACACAATTGTCGGGTCTCGGACTGGTTCTCGACGCACCCGCGGTTGCTTTACTCATTGATTGGCTGGGCGAAGATGTGACGCGTTTAGGTGGGCTTGCTGCCACTTTAAAATCGACATACGGCAATCAACGCATCAATAAGGAAAAGCTTGAGCCATTTTTGGGTGAGCGTGGAGACACGAAGCCATGGGATTTAACTGATGGGATTGATTCAGGCAATGCTGCCAAAGCGCTTCTCGCGGGGCGTCGTTTGATGAATGCGGGGGATCGTCACCCGCTTCAAATCATGGCCCAGTTACATGGCCATTATTCACGTTTGGCGAAACTTGATGTCGCTGATGTTCCGACACTGGCTGAGGCCGAAGTGCTTCTGGGAGCGAAGGGCTTCGCCGCTGAAAAAGCACTGAGGACTTTTCGATCATTAACTGGGGCTGGAGTCAGGCGAGCCTTTGAATTGCTTGCGGCAGCTGATTTGGATCTGCGCGGCGCGACCGGACTTGAAGAAGATGTTGTGATGGATGTTCTGATTGCCAGATTGGCAAAGTTGAACGGAGTTGTCAGCCAGCGACGTTGACGTGCTTCATCAGGCGGCTCTTACGACGAGCGGCCGTGTTTTTGTGAATGATGCCCTTGGCGGCAGCCATGTCAATGCGCTTCACGGCAAGGCGAACGTCTTCAGCGTTTGCCTCGGTTCCGAGGGTCGCCCGTGCGGTCTTGACGCGGGTCCTCAACTCACTCTTCACAGCCTTGTTCCGCTCAGCGCTCTTGGCGTTCGTAAGAATTCGCTTCTTTTGACTTTTAATATTTGCCACGGGGACCTCTTATGCGATTGAAACTGTCCTAGGAGGTTACCAGCGCCAGGCGTTTCTCACCACGGCTGTTTACCGTCTTAGGTCCGAGAAACGATAGTCTCTGAAGTGCGCCTTCACTCCTTTTTCTAGGGTCGAATCGCCCTCAAAACCCCTCATGGACATCTCCCGCATTAGAAACTTCTCGATCATTGCCCATATTGATCATGGTAAATCCACTCTTTCGGACCGAATTCTGGAGATGACCCACGCCGTAGAAGTGCGTGACATGCGCGCTCAATACCTTGATTCGATGGATCTTGAGCGAGAGCGGGGCATCACCATCAAGGCCCAAAACGTGCGTGTGGATTGGAATGGGCACACCCTGCACCTCATCGACACCCCTGGTCACGTGGACTTCGGTTATGAGGTCAGCCGTTCGCTAGCCGCCTGCGAAGGGGTTGTCCTGGTGGTGGACGCTGCGCAAGGTATTGAGGCTCAAACTTTGGCGAACTGTTATCTGGCGCTGGAAAGCGATCTGGAGATCGTGGCTGTTCTCAACAAGATTGACCTTCCAGCGGCTGATCCTGATCGTTATGCCCAAGAAATTGAAAATGTCTTGGGCATCAAGGCTTCCGATATTTTGCGCATCTCGGCCAAGACTGGGTTGGGAGTTCCCGAACTTCTTGACGCTGTTTGCCAACGCATTCCAGCACCCTCAGGGGATCCCGAAGCGCCCTTGCAGGCCCTCATTTTTGACAGCCAGTATGACCAGTATCGCGGCGTGGTGTCTTCGATCCGAGTGATGAATGGCCGCCTCACGACCGGGGCGCGGGTGCAATTCATGCAAGCGGGTTCACAGTTGGAAGCCATTGAGATCGGTGTTCGTCGTCCAGTACCGACACCGGTCGCGGAATTGGGACCAGGTGAAGTGGGATATCTGATTGCGGGAATTAAAGATGTCGCTCAAGCCCGCTCGGGCGAGACCGTGACAATCTTTGGCAAGGCTGCGACCGAACCATTGCCGGGCTACAGCGATCCCAAGCCGATGGTGTTTTGCGGTCTGTATCCCATTGATGGCGACGACTTCGAAAACTTGCGCGAGAGTTTGGAAAAACTGAAACTTAATGATGCCAGCGTGACCTACGAACCCGAATCGTCGGGCGCTTTGGGCTTCGGATTTCGTTGTGGGTTCCTTGGGCTTTTACATATGGAGATCGTGAAGGAACGCCTTGAGCGTGAATTCGCGTTAGCTCTCATTGCCACCGCTCCGAGCGTTGAATATCGGGTGATGAAGACCAATGGCGAAGTTGAAAAAGTTGATAATCCTGCCGACCTTCCAGCCCCGCAAAACATTGACTACATTGAAGAGCCATATTTCCGAGTGAGCATTATCACTCCAAAGGAATACACCGGAACATTGATGGAACTCTGTCAGTCGCGTCGCGGTGATATGTCGAAGTTGGAGTATCTCTCGCCCGAGCGCGTTGAATTGCACTATGTCATTCCGCTCGCCGAGGTCGTCGTTGACTTCTTTGATCAGATGAAAAGTCGCTCGCAGGGTTACGCCAGTTTGGATTATGAATTGGCTGGTTATCAGCGCAGCAACTTAGCCAAAGTGGACATCGTGCTCAATGGAATCGTGGCCGATGCCTTTTCAATGATTGTGCATCGCGATAAAGCCTTTCATTACGGTCAGCGGATGTGTGAAAAGCTGAAGGAACTCATCCCGAGGCAGATGTTTGATGTGCCGATTCAGGCTGCAATCGGGGGCAAGGTCATTGCTCGCGAAACCGTCAAGGCCAAGCGTAAAGATGTTCTAGCCAAGTGTTACGGAGGCGATATTTCGCGTAAGCGCAAATTGCTTGACAAGCAAAAGGAAGGCAAGAAAAAAATGAAGGCGATCGGGCGCGTTGAAGTGCCTGGGGACGTTTTCATTTCTGCCTTAAAGTTGGACGACTGAGCTGTGGGCTCGTTAAACGATCTCCTCTCGCTGTATCGGTGCGGGTACTGTAGATAGTGATGTCTCGACAGTCGGTATTGCGCAATTTGACATGGTCCAAGATGGATGTGGCTCAACGTCTGGCTTTAGTTGACCGTGACTTAAGCAAGGTGATCTCGCCTGAATTGCGGCAGCAAATTTCGGACCTTGTGATTGATGTTCGTGATCGTGGCGATGCCGCAGTGTGTGAGGCCTTAGCGACATTCGACAAAGTCTCGGTGGAGCCATCGGGTCTACGAGTTTCTGATGATGAGTGGGAATCGGCGCCAACAAAGATTGATGCGGCTTTGAAAGTGGCGATCACTGACATGGTTGATCACATCCGTCGTTTCAACGACGAGTTATTGAGCCGTCTTGGTCACTGGAGTTTTGAGAGTGAGCCAGGTTTGACTGTCGGAGAACGAGTCTCGGCTATTGCCTCGGCGGGTCTGTTTTGCCCGAGTGGTAAAGCTAGTTATCCAAGTGTCTTGGCTCAACTCGCTACGCCTGCGGTGGTCGCTGGTGTACAAAAGATTGCGGTCGTTGTTCCACCACAACCAGGTGCACACGGTGCCGTCGATCCTGTCGTGATTTGCGTGGCCCGTGAACTCGGGATACGTGAGATATTCCGCGTGAATGGTCCCGCCGGTATCGCCGCATTGGCTTTTGGTACGCAGAGCATTCCACGAGTTGTCAAAGTTATGGGTCCTGGTTCGTTACCTGTGACTGTGGCGCAGTTGGAAGTGCAACGGTATGGTACGACGACTCAGATGGCCCTTGGACCGACCGAGAGTGTCGTTATTGCTGATGACTCAGCGGACCCTGTGAGACTCGCTGCCGACTTGTTGATAGAGGCCGAACACGGTACGGATAGTTGCACCCTACTGATCACGACAAGCAGCGATCTTGCGCGTGCGACTGAGATTGAATTGGTCAAGCAGATTGCCGTATTACCTGAGGTGCGCGCTGCCGCTGCAGCGGCTTCATTGGGCGTCAACGGTGGTTGTGTGCTCGTTGATGATTTGCGTCAGGCAACACAGGTTGCTAACGAGTTCGCACCTGAACATTTGCAGCTAGTGGTGCGACCTGAGAGTGAAGAAATGGTCATCAGTTTGTTGATTCATGTAGGAGAGATTCTGCTTGGGCAGGACACTCCATTTTCTGCCGGCAATTTTGTCATCGGTGCTCCTGCTTCGTTGCCCACAAATGGTTTTGCGCGAGTCACAGGTGGAGTCACGGTTGAATCTTTCCTCAAGCGCACTGCAGTGGCGCGGGCGAGTAATGACGCTTTGCGACAATTAGCGCCAACGGTCATCACCCTTGCCGATATTGAAGGTTTTCCTGCTCACGCCAACGCCATTCGTCTTCGTTTTCCAGATTTGTAGGGATCAACGATGACACGGGCGATCATGTGGTTCAGAAGAGACCTGCGTTTGACGGATAACTCGGCCGTGCTAGCGGCTTTGGCTGAACACAGTGATGTGACTCCTGTTTTCGTTGTTGATCCGCATTTAATGAAAAATGCTGGTGCTCCGCGCGTGGCTTATATGTGCGACGCATTGACCGCACTGAACGAATCAATGGGTGGGGTTTTGGTATTTCGTCATGGAGATCCAGTTGATGTCATCGTTGAGTTAGCCAAAGAACTTGATGCCGCAGATGTTTATATCGCGCGAGACTTTGCCCCTTATGGTCGCAGACGCGACATTGAAATTGCCGAACGGTTGGTGTCGCAGGGGCGACGTCTTCGCGGAGTTGGTTCTCCATACGCTGTCGCGCCGGGTCGAGTGATGAAAGATGACGGGACTTCGTACTCAGTGTTCACACCTTTTTCAAAACGTTGGCTGGCACTTGGATGGGATGGTCCGCAAGCTGCGCCACGTGATCCTCAATGGCTGGGAGTTCCATCTGTGAGATCTGACGGCGCACCTCTGCGGCCAGAGATCGATTTTGTCTTGCCACCCCATGATGAGGAGAGTGTTCATGATCAATGGAATGAGTTCCGCCTGCGGGGTGCAGAGGGTCTTGACGGCTATGAGCAACGACGCAACGAACCAGGAGTTGCTGGTTCAAGCCGTCTATCGGCTGCCTTACGTTGGGGGATAGTGCATCCGCGTCAACTCATCGCCGATTTGCTGCCTGATCGTTCGCATGATGTTTTTCGCAGCGAGTTGGCATGGCGCGAGTTTTATGCTGATGTTCTCTTTCGTTTTCCCGACACAGGTTGGCGCAACCTCAATCGCAAACTTGACGGTTTGGCTCATGATTCCGGGCCAGTTGCTGAGGCTCGCTTTGCTGCATGGTGTCGCGGCGAGACGGGCTATCCGATCGTTGACGCCGGAATGCGCGAATTAGTGCAGACGGGTTGGATGCATAATCGCGTGCGGATGATCGTGGCGAGTTTCTTGGTCAAAGACTTGCACCTACCGTGGCAATGGGGAGCGCGTTTCTTTATGAAACATTTAATTGACGGAGATCTCGCGAGTAATGCGCACGGTTGGCAGTGGACAGCGGGAACTGGCACCGATGCTTCACCGTATTTTCGCGTCTTCAACCCCATTTTGCAGGGCGAGCGTTATGACGCAGCAGGTGATTATGTTCGACGTTTCGTGCCCGAGTTGGCAGGTCTCTCAGCAGCGGTGATTCATGCCCCATTTGACAGCAAGCGCAAAGGATCTGGTGTCCCGCTTGGTTATGTGGCCCCGATTGTTGATCATGGCACGGAACGTGACGAAGCTCTCGCGCGATACAAAGCACGGGAGTAATCCCAACCCCTTGGGCGCGAAAGCATGCCACAAGTAGCCGTTTTTACGCCCAATCACTGGGCCTCGGGGGGCTAGATTGTGAGGGTCATGTTGGATGATCGAAAAACTGCAATCTTGCGTGCTGTCGTTCAGGAGTACATCGGTACTGGGCAGCCCGTCGGCTCATCGCATATTGCTAACGCGCATGAAATTAATGTCTCCTCGGCCACTGTGCGCCACGAAATGGCATTTTTGGAACAGGAAGGTTTTCTTACTCAACCGCACACCTCGGCTGGTCGTATCCCGACCGATCAGGGATATCGCTTTTTCGTTGACCACCTCAGCCAGCCAGGTCAATTAGACGATCTCAAGGTCAGTCAAGTCCGTGATTTCTTTAACGGTGCGCACGGTCGCATGGAAGAATTACTGGCGCGCACATCACATCTTGTGGCTGGGCTGACGAACTATGCCTCAGTGGTTGTTGGACCAAAAGTTGAACGGGCCGAAGTTCGTTCGGTGCAAGTTGTGGGTTTGTCGGCGCGTCAAGCAATGGTCGTCGCCGTCATGTCAAATGGCGCCGTTGAAAGTGAACATCTTGAGTTTGATACTGAGATCCCAGAGTCGCGTTTGCTGAAGGCGACTCTGCATCTTCGTCAGGCGATGATGGGACACGGATTGTCAGGAAGTAACGACATCTCCTCGAGTGGCGATGAAGGTGTGGATGATATTTGTCGTCGAGCGATGTTGGCACTCAGTCATGTCGGCGCAGATGATTCTGTCTATGTTGGTGGTGCCGCCTCGATGGCCTCCGCTTTTGATGCCGTTGATGTCGTACGTCAGGTTCTGCAAACTTTGGAACAGCAATATTTAGTAGTGACACTTGTGCGTGATATTTTGGATCGCGGGTTGAGCGTGTCAATTGGTGCTGAACATGGCATTGAGCCTTTGGCAAGTTGCTCGGTCGTCGTGTCGCCCGTCGTTGTTGATGGTGAACAGATGGGAACAGTTGGTGTCTTAGGGCCCACTCGTATGGATTATCGTCAAGCCCTCGCTACCGTTGCAGTGGTCTCAGATCGATTGGGGCGTCGACTCGGCGAAGGCTGACGAGGCAGGACAGAAAAAGAACGATGATGGCTGATTACTACGAACTTTTGGGCGTCCATCGCAACGCATCTGCGGATGAAATCAAAAAGGCCTATCGGGTCAGGGCGCGCCAACTGCACCCGGATGCGAACCCTGGTGATTCGGCCGCCGAAGAGAAATTCAAGCAAGTGGCTCGAGCGTACGAAGTTTTATCTGATGCCGACTCACGGGCTCGTTACGACCGCTTTGGTGAAGCAGGTGTCTCGGGTGGCAGTGGTGGTGGCGGTGATTTCTTTGGCGGCGGTGGAGGCCTCGGTGATATCTTCGAGAACTTCTTTGGTGGAAGCCCCTTTGGTTCACAGCGCGGTCCAACGGGTCCGCCACGTGGCGAGGACTTGGAAACTACCGCCGACCTGACATTTGAAGAGGCTGTTTTTGGAGCAAACATTTCGGTTGACGTGCGCACTGCTCTGGTATGTGAGGACTGCTCAGGCAGTGGAGCAGGTTTAGGAACCCAAGCGGTTACATGCTCGCAATGCAATGGCGTGGGTCAAGTGCAACGCGTGCGGCAAAGTTTGTTAGGGCAGATGGTCACCATGTCGGCCTGTCCCCGATGTGGCGGTTTTGGCAAGGTGATTGTCACACCGTGCGCACCGTGTTCGGGTAAGGGTCGGGTGATTACCGAAAAAAACTATGCAGTTGATGTACCTGCTGGAGTTGACTCTGGTTCAACGATGCGTCTCACGGGCCGCGGAGCAGTCGGTGAGCGGGGCGGGGGAGCAGGGGATTTATTTGTTCGCCTGCGAGTCAAGCCACACGCTCGATATGTGCGCGATGGTTTTGATCTGATCACTGAAGTTGAAATTTCGATTGCCCAAGCGACTCTTGGTGTGTCACTTGAACTGGCGACCCTTGACGGAGATGAAACATTAGTGATTCCCCCTGGAACGCAACCAGGTCGTGAATTCATGTTACGTCGTCGTGGTGTGCCGCGACTGCAGGCTTCTGGACGCGGTGATCTGCGAGTGATCGTCAAAGTTGTCGTGCCGCTCAAACTGACTGATGACGAAGCGCAAGTTTTGCGCTTGTTTGCTCAGCAACGTGGTGAAGAGGTCGCGCCAGCCGATAAGGGATTGTTTTCAAAAATAAAATCGGCTTTCTCATGAATGAGCGGCGCCAAGCCGCTGCCCACGTTTTCGTGGCTGACCTCACTCAACCAATTTTGAGTGATGAGGATATGTATCACCTGAGTAAAGTTCTGCGCTTGAGAGGAGGCGAGGTCGTTTCAGTCAGTGATGGTCGGGGTTCGTGGCGTATGTGTCAGTACCGCACATCAACAATTTTGGATATTGAGGCTTCGCAAACTCGTGAGGCACCTCAACAATCGCGTGAGTTGACAGTGGCTTTCGCCGTGACCAAGGGTGGTAAGCCTGACCTCGTGGTGCAGAAGTTGACCGAATTAGGTATCGAGCACATCGTGCCACTCATCACTGAGCGATGCGTTGTGCGCTGGGACGAAGACAAAGGATCTAAGAATCAAATCCGCTGGCAGAAGATTGCTCGCGAGGCGGCAATGCAAAGCCGAAGTGTGACGATTCCACGGGTACACGAAGTATTTCTATCCTTAGAAGCCTTCGTTGCTTCACAAGGTTCAGATGTGGCCTTTGCCGAACCCGGTGGTCAGAATATTGACTCGGCGATTTCAGTCATCGTCGTCGGACCGGAAGGTGGATTTACTCACCAAGAGTTAGCCCTGAGCCAACAACGTGTGAGTTTGCCTGGCGGTATTTTGCGGTCAGAGACCGCCGCTGTTGCCGCTGCAGTGTTGATGAGCCAGCAAAGGGAGCAACATGGCTGAGGAGAGAACTTTTGATGAACATGATGCCGAGTCACTGGCCTTTAATGTCCAAGTTGGTGAGCGCCTGCGATCAATTCGTCGGCAAAAGAAGATGTCGCTTCAAGATGTTGAACTTCAATCACAGGAAGAGTTCAAAGCGTCGGTAGTGGGTGCATATGAGCGCGGAGAGCGGGCGATTTCATTGCCCCGCTTGCGACGCTTGGCCACGTTTTATGTCGTGTCTATTGAGCAGCTGCTACCGCGAGATGACTTTACGGGCGACACATCGGCAGTTTTCGTCAGCGAAAAACTGGTGATTGATTTGCAGAAGTTGGCGATGCTCAAGGGCCAGGAATTTGACATGCTGTCACGCTTTTTATCTCTGATTCAAGTCCAACGCGGCGACTTTAACGGCAAGGTTCTCACCGTTCGTAACGACGACGTGCGAGCGATTGCGGCGATGATCAATGCGCCAACTGACGATGTGACCGAACGACTTGATGGCCTTGGCATACTCTTCAAGCCATCGCAGACTCACTAATGGGAGTCACCGAAAACGCTGGCTATGGGGTGTACGTACACATTCCTTTCTGTCGACATCGTTGTGATTATTGTGCCTTCGCCACATTCACGGACCGCGATCACATTATTGAAGATTATTTAAGAGCCCTTTCATTAGAGATTGAGCGAGCGGTATCTGCCGCAATGCCGAGGGCAACGTCGATCTTCGTCGGAGGTGGAACTCCGACTCGTGTCCCACCTGAGGACTTGATTCAGGTCTTAGCGAGAATTCCGGTCACGAGTGATGCTGAGATAACCGTTGAATGCAATCCTGATGATGTCACCGATGAGATGATGTCACGATTTATCGAAGGCGGGGTCAATCGCTTGAGTTTCGGTGTGCAATCAATGCAATCTCATGTCCTGAAATCGCTGGGGCGCACGCATGATCCTGACAATGTGCATCGTTCAATTGAAATCGCTCGGCGGGTCGGTTTTGTGGATATCAATCTGGACATCATCTACGGAGTTCACGGCGAATCAGTTGCCGATTGGTCGGCAACTGTGCGCTCAATCCTCGAATTGCAACCAACTCATGTGTCGGCATATGGGCTGACGGTTGAGCCGGGCACTCCGTTGGCCGATGATCTCGCGCGTCACCCGGATAACGATCTTCAGGCAGAAATGTATGAGGTCGCAGATGACTTGTTGGTTGCTGCTGGGTTAACGAACTATGAGGTCTCTAACTGGTCGCTGCCCGATCGTGAGTGCCAGCACAATCGTTTGTATTGGTTGCAGGGGAACTACGCAGGGTTCGGGAGCGCAGCCCATGCTCATCACGATGGGCGGCGTTCATGGAATGTGCGGACTCCTGATCGCTTCATTGAATTGATCAACTCATCTCATAGTGCAGAGTCCTCTTTTGAAATGCTCGGCGATCAAGAGCGACGACTTGAGGGTTTGCAATTGGCCATGCGAATGCGTGAGGGCGTCCCGATGGATTCATTCACGACTGAGGATCTTGAGGTGATGTCTGAATTGCTGAATGTGGCTCATGGCGTGGTCACGTTGACGAGGGCGGGTCGTCTTTTGGCCAATGAAGTTCTGATTCGGCTCAAATAAAGCGGGCTTTGTGGGTGGGCGAGGCGGTGGCTGAGCCTGTAAGGTTTATTCTGCTTTTGGGCGTGTAGCTCAGTTGGTTAGAGCGCTACCTTGACATGGTAGAGGTCCCGGGTTCGAGTCCCGTCATGCCCACCCACAAAGCCCCACGATGGCGGGGTTTACGGTTTTTAGTTAAGTTACTTGTCACTGTTTCTCAAGCGAACTAATTTTTGGGCGTGATGTCAATCTCTGAAACTGTTGCCCACAACCGATACCTCTCGGGGAACTACGCCCCCGTATTAGACGAGTTAACTGCCTTTGACTTACAGATCATTGGCGAACTGCCGACTGAATTGAATGGTCGCTATCTGCGCAATGGACCCAATCCTATGGTGGACGTTGATCCAGCGACCCATCACTGGTTTATGGGTGACGGAATGGTGCACGGCATTCGCTTACGAGAAGGGCGCGCTGAGTGGTACCGCAATCGATATGTCGGATCTACCGCGGTGCATGCAGCGCGTGGTTTGCCTGATATCTCGGGACGTAATTGGAATAACTCGTCGTTTGGTCCCAACACCAACGTCGGATCTTTTGCTGGCACCACATGGGCGATGGTTGAAGCTGGTGGTTGTCCAGTGGAATTGACAGATGAGCTTGAAACAGTCGGACGTAACGACTTCTTTGGAACCTTGCCCGGAGCATTCACTGCGCATCCAAAAATTGATCCCGTGACCGGCGAGATGCATGCAATCGTTTATGCATGGGCTGAATGGATGGATCATGTGCAGTATGTGCGCGTTGGTAAAGACGGTCGTGTGAATCGCACGGTGGACATTCCTTTGCCGGGTATGTCAATGGTGCATGACATGTCAATCACTGATCGTTATGTCGTTGTCTACGATCAACCAGTATTGGTTGATTTCGACCTGGCGTTTGCTGGACGTTTCCCATTCAGATGGAACGCCGAGTATGGCAATCGTGTGGGGCTGATGCCTCGTGAAGGAACAGCGGCGGACATCGTATGGATTGATGTGCCTATTGGCTATGTATTCCATCCGATGAACGCATACGACACGCCTGATGGCAAGGTTGTGCTCGATGTGAGTTTCTACGACGTCATGATGCGTGATGATTTGCTCGGCCCGTTCGGCGACGCATTGCCGCGACTCAAGCGTTGGGAGATAGATCCCATGACCAAGCGGGTGTCAGTGACCACAATTGATTCATCTGCTAATGAATTCCCCCGACATCGTGGATCACTGACTGGTCAGATGTATCGCTACGGTTATTGCGCTCAGGTTGACCTAGGTTCGATGCACTGGCCAACTGTGAAGCATGACCTGGTCACTGGTGAGCGCAAAGTTTTTGATCACGGCGTATCGCGAGCAGCAGGTGAGCCAGTGTTTATCGCTCGACCAGGTAGCAGCGACGAAGATGATGGCTGGTTAGTGACTTTTGTGCACGACGGATCAAACGACTCAACTGAATTTGTCGTGCTTGATGCGCAGGACTTTGATCGGGGATACGTCGCCCAGGTGAAGTTGCCTGCACGAGTGCCGTTTGGTTTTCACGGGAACTGGTGCCCCGACAGAAGCTGACTCAGCGGGCGTTATCGCCGAAGCGGTACTCGTAAGTCAGTTCGTCGATGCGAGCTTTGTAACCAGCATCAATGGGTGCGCCGACGGCAGTTACGGGGTCGGCGATTTGGTCGGGACGACTGGCGCCAATGATTGGTGAAGTGATCGTTGGGTTGGCGAGTACCCACTGGACGGCCAAAGTCGCCATAGAAACTCCGGCTTCTTCAGCGATCGGACGTAACTGATCAACGGTGTCAAACATGCGCTCATGCCAATAGCGATCTTGGTATCGACCTGCGGCGGACCCAAGAGTGAAGCGTCCACCTTCGGTCGGCGCTCCACGCATGTGTTTGCCGCTCAAGAAGCCACCGGCGAGAGGGTTATATGGGATGACTGCAATGTTTTCCTCTGCGCACAGCGGAAATAGTTCGCGTTCATTTTCGCGGAACAACATGTTGTAGCGCGGTTGAACGCACTCAAATCCGCTTACGCCCAATACTTCGGCGCGGCCAACTGAACGAGCGAGTTGATATGACAAGAAGTTTGAGCAACCGACGTAACGAACCTTGCCTGATTTCACGAGATCTTCCATCGCAGTCAAAGTTTCATCGACTCGAGTTTCAGCATCCCATGAATGCACTTGGTAGAGATCGATGCAATCGGTGCCGAGACGCTTCAAGGAGATATCAACCGAACGCATGATGTTGTGACGAGAGTTGCCAGACTCCCAGGCCCTTCGGCCAGTTGGGAAGAAGCATTTTGTCGCAACGATGAATTCTTCACGACGACCTTTCAGCCACTTGCCAACGATTTCTTCGGTGCGGCCAAAGAGTTCTGGGGGAGCGCCGAGCGGATACATGTCGGCGGTATCAATGAAGTCGATTCCTGCTTCACCGGCTGCGTCCATGATGGCGAACGAAGTTTCTTCATCGCATTGATAACCAAATGTCATCGTGCCAAGGCACAAACGAGATACTTTGAGACCGGTCCGCCCAAATCGAACATGTTCCATCGACCGACCTTAGTTGAGCCTCGCCTCTCACGATGAGTCAGTGAGTTTTCTTCCATGAGGTGATCTCTTCTTTGACCACATCAAGAATGCTCAGCGATGCGATTTCCCAGTCCACTGCATGCGTTCCCCACTCTGGCGACAAGTCACCCTTGAATGAATCAGCGCGAGCATCTGTTGGATCGGCATTGGTGTGAACTTCGAGATATGAGAAACCGTTTGCATATATACATTCGGCCTCGAGCAGGTCGGGGAATGCCATAAATGGTGTTGTGATCGAAGCAGTCATTGCAGGGTCAGTAAATGCCCAGTCGGCAGTGACAAAGGCCGACTTCAACACGCCCGTGCCCCCGATTAATGCGGCGGGATTTGTGCAACCAGCCATTTCTCCTTCTGGCGAGGGTTGTCCCATTCCGCCAGGCTTACCGAAATAAGCGTTGGCGGGCGGGGGTGCTGTGTCGCGGAAAGATGCGTAGGTGATGATGCACCCAGTTTGTTCGTTCGAACGGCACAGCGGAATATTTTGCATCGCAGCACCAATATCTTCGCCTTCAGGAACGGCAACTGCGCCTCCCAACATGATGGCTGAAACTAATATTGATCGTTGCGCTTCGCTTGGATCAATCACTTCTTTTAAGAGGCGAATGAGCTGGCCCGTTCCTTGCGAGTGGCCCAATAAAATGACGCCGCGACCTTGGTTGTCATTGGCGAGATAATGGTTCCATGAATCTTTGATATCTTCAAAGGGAAGCATCCACGCGCTTGCACGGTCAACTCCCGCTGGAGGATTGAATAACCCAGCCAAAGTGACGCTGCGGTATGTCGGAGCGAACATACGACACACCGAAGACAATCGGGCAACTTGTTGATAGACGACTTCTTTCTCACGTCCGGCGATGAGGTCGGAGTTCATAGTGAGATCATCGCTAGAGGTCGGATATGCATAAAAACAATCAACCGGGGCATCAGGATCTGGGTTGAAGGTTGCAATTTCGGTGGTGCCATCTGCATTGATCATGGTGACGCTGGTGTCGTCATCACAGGTGTCGGTCATGTCGGGGCGGCAGGTCCAGTGAGTGGGGTCGCTATAGATCTCGCTCGTATACGGATCAACGATTGAAGTCGGCTTGGCCAGAGTCGTGGTTGTTTCGGCTGGAGCTTCGCTGGACCCCACATCTGTTGAAGGAGTCTCTGATGTCGTGCCTTGCGATCCACCACTGCAAGCGGTGAGAGATATTAGGGATATGAGGGCGAATATGGACCGACGCATGTACCAAAAGTAACCAAGTCATTGCTGACATGTGCGGTCGTGCTAGCCATAGGGTGTGGAAATTTTGTTGGCTGCCGCTGCAGCCCTTGTTTATGGGGTTGGTGACTATTGCGGGGGGAGAGCGTCACGAAAGATTGACAGTTTGGTCGTGACCTGTACTGGACAAATTTTCAGTTTGATGCTGTTAGGGATTTTTCTTGTCATTCTGGGTGATCCTGTACCAGGAATTCATGACTGGTTGTGGGGCGCAGCCGGTGGTCTTGGTGGATTTGTTGGACTGACACTTTTTTATTACGCGCTAGCGAAAGGATCGATGACAGTAGTTGCTCCGCTCGCCGCCGTGGTCAGTGCAGCCCTGCCCGTTGGAACGGGTCTTTTTCTCGGTGATCGACCATCGCTGATTGCTTATGTCGGAATTGTGATTGCAATCGCTGGCATTGCTTTAGTGACCGGTGCGGTAGGAACTGCGCACGCACCAACGAAGTTGGCAATCGTTGGCGTGGCGACTTTGGCGGGCTGCGGATTCGGATGGATGTTTGTGTGTCTTGATCGCACGTCATCTGACTCGGGAATGTGGCCGTTGCTGGCGGCGCGAATTGCGTCGATATCCATTGCCGCAACGGTCATCGCTTACCGTGGCCGTTCGAAGCTTGGCCAAGGTCGTATCCCGGCGATTGCTTTGTGGGCCGGTTTTTTTGATATGAGTGCCAATGTGTTGTTTGTTTTCGCTAACCGCCACGGAATGTTGTCATTAGTTTCGGTCATCACGGCTTTGTACCCCGTCAGCACGATCGTCTTGGCCTTGCGTTTCGATCATGAAAAGGCGAATCGCTCCCAATTCGTCGGGATGGCGTGTGCGGCGCTGGCCTTGGTATTTGTGAGCCTCGGGCGCTAATTCGGCCGAGCGCCGTCATCTGCTGTGTAGTTGCCCCGTGGGTGGTACATGGGGCTAAGGTTGACAAGTACAATACAAGTGACATAACCCGTGGTCCCTCGGTGGCCACCACACTCGGAGGCGCCCCATGGCCAAGATCAAGGTTGAGAATACTGTCGTCGAACTCGACGGCGATGAGATGACG
>SXGQ01084618.1_pt1 | contig 21337 bp, 24 predicted proteins | sample 3178371 | NCBI WGS metagenome assembly SXGQ01 (sample SAMN11356859, study PRJNA531348) | freshwater metagenome | isolation source: freshwater sample F1-20 | place: China: Fuxian Lake, Yuxi | collected 2017-12-25 | reverse complement strand
GTATTGACTGCTGGTGATGATGCTGGTGGTTTAAATATTACCAATCTTAATCAACTTACTACAACAGGGACGACCAATTTTGGCGGTGCTACAAATAATTTTAATACCGCTGGTATAAATCAAACCGACAGTAGTTTTATAAATACCAATACTTCTACTCTGTCTTATACGCAAATTGGCGGAGGGACTATTGGCGTTGCTGATGGGACTGCTACTGCTGTTGTTGATATAAATAATACTACTATTGGTATTACTGATACGAGTGCTGGAACGGACAACTTAATAATAACAAAAAACTCAATAACATATACTAATGATACTGGAAACGGACAACAACTTTTAATATCTTCAACTAACGACCTACCGCTTAACATAGAGGCGACAACTGGTGTAGTAGGGCAAGCTAATATTGGAATAAATATCAAATCTAATACTACTGGTAATCCTATTATAATAGAAGCGACGACTGGGGCAGTTCCAGCAACACCAGCATACATACAATTACAAACTTGCGACGCATCAACCCTCGGTAATCAGTCAAGCATATTGTTAGAAACCGATAATGTTTTCGTTATAAACGGTTCAATGAGACTAATGAGCGACCCTTTAAACTATCTTTCTGGATTATCTATAAACGAAGCGACTGCTAATAATTTTCAAATTGTTAATAATGCTGGTAATTTAAATGTAGGAACGAGTGCTACTGCCTCTGTTTTAACCCTACAAACAAAAGACAATGTTGCTGGAAGTGGTGCTGGTCTCGCTATAACTGGTAATACAGTAAGGGCGACTACTGCTGGTGGAGCATCTGGTTCATATCTCGCTCTAACAATACAAGGGACGGTGTATAAAATTGCTTTATTGAATGCCTAAGTTTTTTGCTATACTTTTTTAAAAAGTATATATATAATGCTTAAAAGCGAACAGGACGAACCAACATTATACGAGGCGTTTATAGTAAATCGTAAAAACATAGAAAAGCAAATTGCCGACCAAAATATAGTTATAACTGGTATATTAGGTGTATTAGTGATTGGTGGTATTATTTTATTGTGTGTTATTATTTTATAATGGATAATGGTTGGACGAAAGATATTGAGGATATTTTGGAACAAATGCGAATTAATTCTGTATTGCTTACAACCGAGCATAAGAAACGCTATTTTTTACTCAAAGGTCGGCTACAATACTACCGATTGCCCGTCATAATAATCAGCGGAATAAATAGCATAGTATCGGTAGGCCTCCAACCATATTTAGAACAGGGTATTATATCAGTATTGACTTGTTTATTGGCTTTAATGTGTTCTATTATAGGTTCTATTGAACTCTATTTAGCGATACAGAAAAGTATGGAAAACGAGTTGATGATGAGTAAAGACTACTACATTTTAAGCATTGAGATTTTTAAAACACTCGCATTAGACCGACAACGCCGACCCATACCCGCCAAAGAGTATTTGGATAAAAAATATTGGGCGTATGTGAAATTATACGAAAACTCAAACCTATTGGATAAGCGATTGGTTGATAAGTTGAACCCATTGCCGATAGATATACCGCCGAGCAAACCACCTACGCCCACACCGACCCCTCATTTTGGTTTAGAACTCCACCAATTAAGCGATATGCCGATAGTTTAATTGTATCCATTAATTATATAGATGGGTTTTACAAGTTGGAAAAATAGATTTAATATGAAATACGGGTTTGATAAAGACCAAAGTCATTCCATAGAAGAGATTGCCGACCTAACTGGGTATTCCTACAAGGGTTTAAAAATTATATACGAGAAAGGTGAGGGGGCTTTTTTCTCCTCACCCCAATCGGTTCGTCCGCAAGTGAAAAATCCTTATCAGTGGGCAATGGCGAGAGTATATTCTGCTGTGATGGGCGGAAAGAGCCAAAAAATAGATAAAGCCCATTTAATAAAAGGTGGAGGCTTACGAGAATGGTCTGACCCCGACGAAGTGGTGCGAAAGGCAAGACACTATTTTAAAAAAGATGTGCCTATTTATACGAGCGATAAACCAAGCAAAAAATATATGCTACAAAATCCAGACGGCAAATGGATTTATTTTGGGGCATACGGAATGGAAGACTTTACAAAGCACAAAGACGAAGCCCGACGAAAATCATATCTGGCGAGGGCAAGAGGCATACGAGGACAATGGAAAGACAACCCTTATTCGCCCAATAATCTCAGTATTAATCTGCTCTGGTAAGAGGGTCTTAACCAATAGGTAGAAAACCAGTAGAAAAGTAGAAAACTGAACGCTTTTTTTGGACTTTTTTGGCTCAAAAAAAACGCGACCCTCTCAAAAATAAATCTCACAAAAAAAATGAGCCAAAAAAGTCTGAAAAAAGCGTCAAGTTTTCTACTTTCCTACCAGTTTTCTACCAAAGGGTATTACCCCAGTAAAACGAAGACAGGTTTTTAATATTTAGTTATAATATACAATGGCTACAAGATGGAACGAATGGGTTATTGATTGGGCTGAGGAGAAAGGTATGACTTACGGGTGTGCCTTAACCAAGAAACAATGCTCTATTGACTACCACAAGGAATATCCAAAACCGATTGGAAAAAGAGAGTTGAAACGCCGAGAGAAAGCTGAGGCTGAAAAAAAGGCAAGACAATTGGAAGCAAAACGAGCATACAATAGAGATAGAAGTAAGCGAATATATGCCGAGAAGCGAGAAGCAAAGGAGATGGCAAAGGAAGATATTGCTGGAAGCGGTATTTTGGAAAATATACGAATGCGTCTTAATGAAGTGGGTGATACGGGTCGCAAAATTGCGAAACAAACCAAGACGGCGGTTGCTCTGGGTGCGAATGAGGCTATTGGTATGCTGAAAGATACGGCGACTGCGGTTGGTAAATATGGAAGAACCGTTGCTTACGGACGAAAAAATTACCCGCCCAAAGTGAGAGATATTTTGGCGAAATATGGCGACGATGTGATTACAAGTTTTACATTGAAGCGAACGCCCGTTGAGAAGGTGCTTACGAGTGTTTTGTCTGCTGTGTCGGGTGGAGAGTTTGGAAAACGATTGGCGAATGCCCCGTTTGATGATGTCTTCCATTTATTTTTGGAAATGAAAACCGCAAGTGGAAAGCGAATAGCATTTGAGAAGAATGAGGTTATAAATGCCGAGTTAGACCCGCCGAAACGGGACAAAGAAGAGAGCCGAACAATTAGCCCTGCCCCGATGAATATACCATTGAATACTTTGTTAGATAATGCGAAACGAATGATGGGTAAAAAGTTTTTTACTTATTCGGCAAAGGACAACAATTGTCAAGACTTTATTGTTGCTATAATGAAATCAAACAGAATAGGAACGGAAGAAGATATAAAATGGGTAAAACAAGACAACAAAGAATTATTTAGGGACTTACCCTATTTACGAAAGTTTGCTAATACATTGACGGATTTGGGTGCGAAAGTGAATGAAATAACACAAGGTGCTGGAATTAGTGATACTGAATTAAAATCAAGTTCAAACAAAAAAGTATCAACAAATACTATACAGAATATGCCACATTTCGCAAAAGGTTCGCAAGAAGCAAAGGATTTTATGGCTTCTATAAGAGGTCGCAAGAGGGGTGGAAGTATAGCCATACACCCACCGATGGGTTCTGTTGAGTATTCTACCCCCATATACGATGAAGCTGATAATGCTGGGGATATGGAAGGAGGAGCTATTCGTTGTCCTCATTGTGAAACGACAATGAGAGGCGGAAAGATTGATATTGGTAAAGCATTCCGCGATTTTGGAAAGAAAATCATTGGAAAGAAGGCCACCCGAAAAATAGAAGATTTTGGAAAGAAGGCTGGAAAATACATTACCGCAAAGAAGGGAGGATTGGCTACTGATTTAATTGACTACGGAGTGCCTGCGGCCACTGCGGCCATTGTTGGTGGTATTGGAGGTTTGGCTGGTGGGCCTCTCGGAGGTGTGGCTGGTTCGGCGGCTGGAAGCAAACTCGGCAAAGAGATTATAGCAAAAGAACTACACAAGGCTACGGGTGCTGGTGTGAGAAGGGGGCGGTTTGTGAAAGGTTCGCAAGAGGCAAAGGACTATATGCGTATGTTGCGAGAGAAACGAATGAAATAAAAAACTTACGAGAATATATATGGCGGAACATTTAGCAAAACCCCCGACTATTGTTTATAAAAAAAATAGCATTACTATAAAGTTTGACGGAGAAACCGAAACACAAGATATAGTATTCCACACCCCGAACGATGAGGCGATGGCCGAATACCTTACTGGATTGAATGAGGAATTGAAAGCGATTGGTGCTGAACCGAAAGATTTTACTACATACAGACACAAACCCGCCCCGCCAAATTGGGAGGACTTATTGGAATACAAAGACCAACCTACATTTGCCCCGACAAATGATATACTCAAATGTGCCGAGGTTGAGATAAAGTTTGGATTAAGTGAGCGAAGATTGCCTTTATATGAGGCTCTTTGTAAGCGATTTAAGTTCAAAATTACGGAGAATACGACTAACCTATGGGTTGGTGGAAGACCGCCTGAATTGTCGCCAATGTTGGGGAAGATGTGGGTATGTGATGCCGACATTACAAACAAATACCCGATATACATTATTAGCATTGGTCGTTGGGAGAAACGAAGCACCCAACGATATTGTGAATGGAGTGGATTGAACTATAAGGTTGTAGTTGAACCGAGAGAGTATGCCGAATATGCGAAGGTTATACCACCCGAGAAGTTATTGGTATGCCCCGAAGACTTTTCGCTTACGAAGAAGAACGGAAGCACACCTGTCAGAAACTTTGTTTGGGAAACGAGCATTAAAAACGGAGAGCAGAAACATTGGATATTGGACGACAACATTACATCATATAAGAGATGCGATATGGGCGACAGAACATTGGTGAAAGGCGGAGTGGCTTTTAGAGCATTGGAGGACTTTTGCGATAGATTTGGAAATATAAAAATGGCGGGACACAACTACACTATGTTTGGAATACCAAGCAATACAAAACTGAAACCAATTGTGTATAACAGTCGTATCTATTCGTCTATTTTATTATCCAACGATTTGCTTACCGAGGGCATATTGACCGAAGGTTGGAGAGGCAAGTGGAACGAAGATACTGACTTATCGTTGCGAATATTGAAACTAAATTACCCGACAGCATTGTTTAATACATTTTTGGCAGAGAAGGTGAGAACTATGGCTCAAAAAGGGGGAAACACTGATACATTGTATAATTTGCCTGATTGCCACCTACAAAAAGCCTCATTTTTGGTAGAAGAACACCCCGAGGTGTGCCGAGTGAATTATCGGTTCAGCAGAATACATCACTATGTAAATTATAAACCCTTCAAGCATTTAAAACCAATTTACCGAGAGGGAGAACGAGAGAAATTGACGGGACAGCCAAATAACTATGGATTGAAATCGGTAGCGAGAGATTGGGATTGGAATGGAGCGAAACCAAATAGCAGACAACGACGAGAATTAACCGAAAATTAATACTTTATATTGAATTATATGATTATTAACCTTAAAAATCATATAAAATATTAAAACCCTATATAAAAGGTGAATAAAATTAATTTTTTTAATGTTTAACCGCTTTTAAATAGTCATTAACCATTATTTAATATTAACAATTAGATAATGGGTGGTCTGGTCTTAACCATTAATTAATACTCATTAGGGCAAAAGTGTCCTTTGCGATAGTTTAATGAAATGAGAGCCTCTGCCTCACTCTCAAACATATTTGCCTCACAATTATTTAGTTTTTCGTATAACTCTTCTATTGGTTTATCCAAGAAACAACAATACCCTTCCGCATTGGTTATTCCACACCTATATAAGTGTGAGATGATGTCTTTGTAGTATTTTATTTGTTGCTCTAATACCTTTATTCGCCATTTTGGGTCTAACTTTAATTCTGCGATTATATTAAACTTATAGTTTTGTTTTGCCTCGTCAGTCATTATACAAATATAGTATGTATGTTTATTTTATTTTATACGAATTAAATCTCGCACTGGTATATGGAAATGAGGTTTGGGAAAATCATTGATGCCCTTCCGCTTTTCCGTCGGCACTATATCTTGAACTCTGTATGTTGAGAACTTTTCTTTATCGTAGTAAATATAACCTATTCCGCCACAGATAAAATGAAATACAAAAACTTGTTTTTTACCTTCAACCACTTTGCTTGTAGGCAAAATTGTTGTCCTGTATGAGTAGTATGTGTTTCGTCTGCTTTTTACCTCCGCACACAACTCCGTTGTTTCGCCTTCGTAGTCATATACATAGTATTCGTCGTTGTATTTGTCTTTCGTATTTATAAAAGTATCGCTAAATGTTTCGTTGAGAAACCTAACTATATTCGCCTCATTGGTAAGTCCAAAAGATAAATCATTTTTTAAACTTCTTTCGTCGGGTTGATTTGATATTAATACAGACATTAATGATTATATAATGCCTTAATATTTTTAAAACAAATAGCAAACGCACTCTTAATATTTAGGTAATTTGGGCTAAATAAATATCTGTATTAATATTATACAATGGATACAATTAAAACCCATATTGCCGAGAAACGCCCTGCCCTGAGTAAATCTTCGCTGACGACATATGCCTCTATTTTGAAAAACTTATATGCTAAAATATGGGGCGAGGGTATTACCGACCTTACCAAGTTTGATGATACTGATAAGGTATTGGATTTTTTGAAACCCATTCCGCCAAACCGCCGAAAAACTATTTTGAGTAGTTTAGTCATTATCACTGATAAGAAACCATACCGAGAGTTGATGATGAACGATGTGAGAGACTACAATGCCGATATACAGAAGCAAGAGAAGACCGAAACACAGCAAGAGAGTTGGGTAAATACCGACGAGGTGAGAGCGATATATGATGACCTCCGCAAAGATGCCGATTTGCTTTACAAGAAGAAGGGACTTACCCCCGCCGATTTACAACATATACAGAACTTTATTATTGTTGCCCTGTTGGGTGGCGTTTTTATACCTCCAAGGCGTAGCAAGGATTTTGTTGATTTTAAAATAAAATCGGTGGATAATTCCAAAGATAATTTTTTGGAAAAAAGCAAGATGGTATTTAATTCGTATAAGACCGCAAAGACCTATGGCCGACAAGAAGTAGAAATACCCGTTCAGTTGAAAAACATTTTGGCGAAATGGATTAAACACAACCCAACCGATTATTTATTGTTTGATGTAAATATGAACCCTTTGTCGTCAGTAAAACTCAACCAGAGGCTCAACAAAATATTTGATAAGAAGGTCGGGGTAAATCAGTTGCGACATACTTTTTTGACTGATAAGTATAAAAAGACCAGCGAAGAGAGTAAGGCCTTATCAAACGATATGACCGAGATGGGTAGTTCAAAGGCGATGGCGGATACATATATCAAGTTGAAATAATCGCTATAAAATTGATTACCTTTTTGTAGTAGTCTGGAAACTCATTAAAAAAATTGAAACGAATTACTAACAAACCGAGAATACAACTTACGAAGAAAATGAACGCAATCCAAATTAAAATGATGGAAGGACTTACCCCCAGACAAATTGAACGCATTGAGAGAATACGAAAAGAGAGAAATGCGTCCAAGAAACCGAACCCGTTTCCATACATACCCGACGATGTATGGAAAGAAATTAAATCATACATTACCACAGTGGATTATGAGAAAAAACTTAATAAATTAAAACCGAAAATCAAAGAGTTTATAACTCAAAAATGGACTACCCGTAGTGTTTTATATCACTTCGGTCAAGACTTAATGACTACTTCATACCCCGACGCACCTCCATTGTTGCGTAGGGTTCAGTTTGGAAGTCTAACAAAGAGAACCGCGACCCAACTCATATTTGGAACTGAAAAACAGAGGGTCTATTGGAAGATGGATATTTACCCGTTTGATTTACCGACCGATGCGTCCAGACAATCCGTCGCAAAGAAAATGTGTGAGTTCATTGAACCCTTATTAAAAAACAAAATACCTTCTCATTGGAGAAAAATACCTTATACTATAAATTATTAAACTTAATTAAAATAAAAACTAAAATGGGGGACGCTTTGTCCGACCATTTTTTTTGTAGTTTAAAGTCAGGAAAAAACATTTTGCGAACATCTCGCCAAAAAATTGAAATCTTTTTTCTGGATAAAGTTGAAAATATAATTTGAAACATACACTATTGATTACGATAAACGAACAACAACAACGAACGAACAACCGAAAATGAACTCAACTAAGTCTTATTGTGTGTCTTGCGAGAAGAAACTCACCCCGAAAATGAACGCTCTTCCTTATGTTTGGAAGTATGGGATTGAGGGTATGATTTGCGAACCTTGCTTTTGGGAAGATGGCTACTACGAATGCGACGGGTGTGCTTGTGCCTTTCCGCGAGATTGGTCCAAAGAAACCAATGAAACCGTCTTGTGCCCGAAGTGTGAGGAGGCTGAAACAAAGAAGGCGAATGATATTACTCTTGCCTTCTTCGCGGAGAACTGCCCGAAGATGCTTCCATCCCTTTTAGCATCATTTGACCCCACTCTTACCCAGAAACAACGCGACCGCATATCTCGTATCACCGCCGAGAGGGCTGAGAATAAGTTGATGAGTTCCAAAGACAAACAATAAGTCATATATAACGCATATTTATACATTATTAAAAAATACTAAAAAACAAAAAACAAACAATAAGTCATATACAACGCATATTTATACATTATTAAAAAATACTAAAAAAAAAACAAACAATACATTATTAAAAATACTAAAAAAAAAACAAAATGGGGCAAAATGCCCCTGAAACCCCCCGTTTTTTTTCGGCCATTTTTTGTAGTTTAAAGTCAGGAAAAAACATTTTGCGAACATCTCGCCATAAAATTGAAATCTTTTTTTACATTTTTACAAAAGATATAAAATAACAAAACAGATTGAAACAGAACAGAACAGAATTAAAACTCATATTTATACATTATTAAAAATGAACGCAATCCAAATCGCAATGACCGAGGGACTTACCCAGAGACAACTTGACCGCATTGAACGCCTTAGGGCCGAGAGGGCTGAGAATAAGTTGATGAGTGCCGAAGACAAACCAAAACCAAAACCGTTTCCATATATTCCTAACGATATTTGGAGAGAAATTAAATCTTATCTAAATTGGGAGAACTACGAAAAAAAATTGGACGAATTGAAACCGAAAATCAAAGAGTTTGTGTCCGAAAGATGGACTACCCGAAGCGTCATCGCCCACTTTGGAGAAGATTTAATGAGAACCACATACACCGATTACAACTTACTTACGCAGAATGAGTTTAATGAAATTGGGAAACAACAAGCAATCAGACTTGTATTTGGAGACAAAAAAAAAAAGAAAAAAATGGGACAAAGAGATATATCCGTTTGATTTACCGACGGACGCGACCCGACAAATTGTCGCGAGGAGAATGGTTAGGTTTATTGAAACTTTATTGGGAAACAAAATACCTTCCAAATGGAGAAGATTATACGCAAAGAGACTATAAAAACAAATATATATGTATATTTTGATTAATTAATTAAATAAAACAAAACAAAAAACAAAATGGGGCAAAATGCCCCTGAAACCCCCCGTTTTTTTTCGGCCAAAAATTGAAAACTTATTTGTATGTATATACTCATACATATAAACACAATGGACGCTTACATCGCAAAACAAACAGACCCCGAGATATTGGCTTATATAGCCTCACTCACCCCGCCCGATAAAATAGCACTCAAAATAGCAATAGAAACTTTTCCGCCATCTTGGTTTCGTATCAAAGAAACAAGGGGATATATACAATGGAAGGAAGGGTCGGTAGGAAACTGGTAGAAAAGTAGAAAACTGGACGCTTTTTTTGGAAAAATCTGGCTCGTTTTTTTTCGGGGGATTTTTTTTACGAGGGTCGCTATTTTTTTCGGCCAAAAAAGTCCAAAAAAAGCGTCCAGTTTTCTACTTTCCTACCAGTTTTCTACCTTAGGGTATTACCTATTGGTTAAGCCCCGTTCTGCCCGTCATTGTAGGCTTCGTCGTTCTCACCCCTGCCTCATTAAATCCGTCTATTCCGCCATTTGTATCGTCGGTAATCTGCTCTGTCGGGGCAATGACTTCAATCGCCCTTCTCAATGCTGGGTCTGCTGACTGAAAAAAATGTTTGAGAATATACTCATTTTTCTTAAAATCCACCGACTTATTTAAATCGTCAAAATATTCCAAAAACTTTTCAGTATCCATATAAATATCGCCTATTCGGTTGTGAAAATTAAATAAATAATGTAGCCAAGCACAACAATACCACCCACAAGCATTCGCCATTAGGCTCTGTATGTCTTTCGTATTAAATGGGATTTTCTTTCCGCAAAACTTCATCATTCGCTCTCGCACAATCTCGGGTGGAGGCATACCATACGCATCCATATACATAGGGTCTATTTCGCCCGTAGGATACTTTACAATTATAAACGCCGTCCAATGAGAGCCTGTATTTAAACGCCCCTCGGCATTGTATTCGTCTTCCAGATTTATAAAATAGGCCTTATTGTATTCCATATTTGTAGGCAATTCGTCCTTAAAAATAATACCATCTCTCGCCAATGGAACATTCATCTTGGAACATAGTTCGCGGATTTGTGTGTCGGTCAAACTCATCTATTTATATAATTAATGGATACTTAAATCTTGCCTAAATTACGCTCAAAGACCCAACCCCGACCCTTTGGAGAACTTTTGATACGAAGGAGGAAGGGTATGTTGGAACTGAAAATTAGCACTAAACGGTTGAGAGCGGAGAGCGGGAGGTTGAGAAACCATACCACCGCCGAGGCCAATAGAACCGCCAGTTCTGCGAACACCTCTTTCGCCACCCACACCACACCCGCTTCGTCCAACGCCATATCCAAGGCCTTGCCCCGCATACAAACCCATTCCAGAGAACGAATATTGGTCGGCTACACTACGGTCAATCATCTCGGCTTGTGCCTTGTTCGCAATGGCCGAACCAATAGAGGCTCTATCTAACGCCCCGAGATTTGCCCCCGTTTCTCTATTAATGATTTGGAGTGCCTTGTCTTCGGCCATTCGTCCAGCCAACGATTTCGCCTTTCTTGTTTTCGCACCAGAATAATAACTATTTGGATTTTCCAAATAATCCAAACCCAGCGAAGATAAGGCGGCCACCCCACCTGGGATATAAGGAATAAGAGCGGGATTTGCGGTGGCCAAAGAAGCACCACCAGCGGTCAAAGCACCAATAAGGGCGGTCTTGGCGGCGGGTTTTAATTGGTCGGCGATTTTATACACAGCCTTCTTCATACCCTTTCTTTCCAAAAACCTATCAAATGCGGGGCCAAAAATACCCCTGCCTTCCATAGAAGATGCCTCTGCCTTATTTGCTTGTAGTTCTTCGGGAGACAAAGACATCTCTAAGCCCCTGCCTCTGCCGAATGTTCTGCTAACCAAATCGTAGGTTTCGGGTTTCACAATAACACAGACACCCTCACCTTCCATCGGTGGTCTAACTCTAACCCTGTGGCCGTTTCTCAGCTTACTAATCTGTTTCGGGGATATACCCAACATCACTTTACGAGAAGACATTTTTATATAGTAATGCTATATAAAAATTAGTTTGTGGTATTATCGTAAAAATCAGTTCATCGCCTAAACTCTTGCGCCAGTCAAAATATCAACCGAAACCGAGCATCCGTATTCAATGAAACACCAAAGGTCTATTGGTTGTGCCGACATATTCTGACCGACAACCTGAACCGATTTGGGAACACTTTCCTCAACGGGAAGCATTCTGGATACATCTACGTAATAGTAGGAATATGCCATCTCAAACCCGAGTTGGTCTATTAGGGAAGAGTTGAGGCCATCAACCATACCACCATTCACCGCATTTGCTCCGTATAACTGATTTACGAACTGTTCAAAGGAATATCTCTGTGTGTTGTAAATAGTATTCTGTCCTGAAACCACAATGTTGAAGTTGGAAAGCAAACAAAGGGGAGAAGTGGGGCCAGTTCCTGCTGGGTCATAGGGAGATTGGTAAGCGGGAAGGGCTGACGCGGCCGCACCAATAATAAGATTTGATTGTGCCGAATAGAAGGGAAGAAGTAATACCGATTTGATATTAGCAATGCCGTTGGTTAATAGATTATTAATCTGTCCTGTTTTGGCCGCGATATTGGTGATTTGGTATTGGTAAATATCAGTGTAGGCAATGGTCTTAATGGGCGAAGACAAATATGCCTGTTCAAAGACGGGATTAAATGTGTATGCGGGAACATAGAGGTAAATGTTTCTGGCCTCTGTGCCTTCACCCGCTCCACCCTGAACCAAAGTAGCGTCTAAACATCTTGCCCCAACCGACAGATTTGCTCTGTATGTGGCCGCACCGAAGGCAGCAACCGCACCGTTGTTTGCGAGAGCAGAGGTAATCATCAAAGGGCAGACACCACCAACCGCATTGGAAACACTGTTGAGGGTCAATACACCACCCGCACCCGCCGAAGCAAACTCAATCGTAGTATTGTTGAGGGTCAAAGTGAGTTTCATAAACACACCCTTCAACAAAGGAGCCATATTAAAAAATGAGTGGAGATGTTTGAGATAAACCACCGAGGTAATGGTGATTTGGAACATACCCTGTGTAGTGTTATTCACACCGTCAGTCTTCTTGGATACATACGATTTCCAAAGATTACTGGTCTGGTCTGTATCTAACTGACCCGCAAATGTGCCTGAACCACTATCACCCTGTATATCGTAGTTGATGTATTGCTGACGCTTTAAGTAGCCTCTGTTTCCACCCTCACTGTTATATTTGTTAAAAACCCCCTGAACCACACCGCCAAACACAGTAGTTCCAAAATCGGTATTATTACATACGCCTATACCCGTAGCGGAAGCGGCCGCCTGATAAGACCAAGACAAAGGGTCGTCGGGATAAAAACCAATCGTCGGCCCCATAACCGCTATATCAGACCAACTCAAAGTGGTAAGCAACTTAAATGAGTTCCACATATTCACAAAGGGAGTTTGCTGAATTATCGTAGTGCCGTTGTAGTCCAGAGTGATGGAGTGTATCATCTGACCGAACCAACTCTTCAACCCAATAGCGTAGTCCGCCGAAGTGCCTGCCGTTGCGGGAAGAAAACCCCCCGCGGAGGCGAGAGAGCTTGTGCCGAGGGTCAAAAGCATAGGCATTGCCAAATAACTCTCGCGATAAGACATATACTTATTACTATTGGATAACTGGGAAGTATCAATAATAGACTGGTTAGAATTGTAGTTTCCGTTTTGATTGTCTAAAATGTTGAGCCAATCTTTCTTTACGAAGACATTGGGAGAGCCTTCAATTTCTTGGGATAAGTCAAAAACCAATTTGTCGCAACTCATTTTATATAGTAGTATTATACAAAAAATAATACTACTAATCCGCTAACCGCCTAAATCTTAGAGGTTGAACTTGATGTTTTTCACCTTCGGTTTCACCATCATACTTTTAATTTTGTCGTTCATAGCTTCTTTCCTGAACGGAGAGGTCATATTTTTCACTAAACCCATTCCGCCCATATTCGTAAGCGAAGGCGATGGACGAGCAGTTGTGCTAATATAATCGTCAATGGACGAATACGAACTCTGTCCGCCCATACCGCCGTCCAACAATACTGTTCCGTATCCGCGACCTTTCATTTTGCCTCTGACTTGGTGAGACCGTCCGCCAAATGCTAATCTTGGGTGATAAACTAATGTGCTTCTAACCATATTTATATAATATGAGAATACTATTACTCAATACTTTTCTTTCGTAAGTTTCTAAATCTCATCAGTGCGACATTAATGGTATTAATCAGTGAGATTTGTTTGGTGATTGTGTTTTCCTTTGCTCCGTCTGTGCCTGTTTTGAGGTCATTCATCAATTTCAACTGTTCTTTTTGTAAGTCTTCATACATCTTATTAATATATTGCTCGGTAATGTCGTTTCCAAAGTGGCTCATATATACAACAATGCGATTTTTATTTGCTAAATAAACTGCGGTAGAAAACTGGTAGGAAAGTAGAAAACTTGACGCTTTTTTCAGACTTTTTTGGCTCATTTTTTTGGGGAGATTTTTTTTGGAGAGGGTCGCCATTTTTTTCAGCCAGATTTTTTCAAAAAAAGCGTCCAGTTTTCTACTTTTCTACCAGTTTTCTACCGTCGGGTATTACCTAATGGTTAAAATCTTATTCTTTTTCGGCCGCATCTTTACAAACCAGAATAATGGTTATAGCAGGGTCGTTGATTTTAATAGGTTGTAGGTCATTGCCTAACAGAGTGAGGCGTAATTCGTTGTATGTTCCTGGGATAAGTTTATTCCAAATAAAATTGGTAGGTCTTTCACTAATGAGTTCGCCCACCGCCACAGTGGGAACGAGTGTATAAATGATGCTTGTAGGTTGGGCGTATGCGTTGTCTATATTGGAAAGCGAGAACAGAAGGGACGAGTTTGGTTGAACATTGGGAGCTGTTGTGCTAATATACGAGAGAGTTCCATTTGCTAATTTGGCTACATATTGGTCGTTGGCGGGAGGGACATAGGCATTGTTGAGATTTTGATTTGTGGGGTTATAAATAGTTGTGCCTGTTGTTGGAAACCCGAAAATCTCGTTGATATAGTTTGGTAAGTTGATAATGGGATTAAACGATTGTGGCGGGAAGACTACACCAGCGGGATTTGTGAAGGTCGCGGGGAGGGAAGTTGGAAACAAAAATGTATTTATTTGAACCGCATATCTGGCGGGATTTACTATAAACTCGGCATAATATACATTCTCACCACCCGCATTTACTAAATAATGCCCGTTTTGTATCATTGTAAATTGTAGTAATTGGTTTAATGTGCTGATTTCGTATAACCCATCTGGAACAGTAATGGTATATGTTATGGGAGTTCCAGCCCCGTTTATCCAGTTATAACTGAATGTATTGTTGGAGGCAGAAGTAGTAATATTAAACCAACTATAATATATGGCACAACCGCAAAATGAGATATAACTATCTCTAAATTGGACTGAGTTGGGAAACTTATAAACCCATTTGTTATTTTGTCCGTCCTTCACCAAATTATTGTAATTTAAAATAAGGGTTCGCATTATATAATACTTCTATATAATATAATACCAGATTTATCGCTTACCGAGCGAAAAAATACGACCTCCATACACTCGTCCGCCTCTTGCCTTTCCAGCATAGAGGCCATTTCCGCCAGTTCTCATCAGTCCTTTCATTCCGCTTCCGCTAAATGACCCAGCGGGAAGACCTAATGCTACGGGGGTCTGACTTCCACCAAAGAAGAATGGGGTTTGGAACTCTTCGCTTCTCATTTGAGGTATATTGTTAGACATTCTTGGGTTAGACACTTTTGGGTTATATCCGCCACTCATTTATATAATTAAACAATACTTTATTAGTATCCATTTTCAGCCAACATTATCAGTATATCCTTTACCTGTCTGCTCGGTATTAGGCCTTTGGCCGACATCTTTACTATGAGTTGCTTAAATCGTTTCACCATATCGGCACTATCGTTTCCTGCTATAATTTGCCCTCGCATTATTTCAAACTGATTAATGTCCTTTTCGTCGTCGTCTTTTTTGGGCGTTGGAAGATTTACTTTGTCTATTAAATCTGCCTTGGTGGCGAGAAAATGTAAGTATTCTTGTTCTTCGCCGTCCAACCCTTTAATGTCGTCAAACGAAGGGATTTTACCACCGACCATAGTGCGAATAACTCCGCCTAATTTCCTGCTTACGCGTTTTGATGGAAACTCACTTATCTGGCCTCCGCTTGGCCGTTTCACTGCTATAATATCTTTATCTAACCTACCTCTATTAATAACAAATCGGCCAAACGGGACAAATCTGGGCGTTGGTTTTACACCCTGCGAATAATCAACATCGTAGTAAGGCACTAACACATCACTTCGTTTGGTAGGTCTATCGGGGGGTCTAACAACACCCCTGCCTCGTATGCGTCCTCCTCGTAAGCCACTGCCTTCGCTTTCTTCCAATTCACTGCGTTCAATGGCTCGGGCAACTGGTTCTCCGCCTGACTTTGAACTACTGCTACTGCTGGTGGAAACTGCTTCGGCCATCACCGCGGTAGGTCTTTGTTCGGCCATCACTCGCCTCAATTCTAACTTAATTGTGCTGTCTTTATCAGTTAAAAATTGGGTAATAGATGCTTTATTTTTCACCACCGCCGTTCTGCTTGTTCCAAAAAATAATGAGGGTATTTGTTCCGCCAAATCGTTTATATATGCGTCCAATACCGCTTTGGTAGGCTGTCCTGTTGGTGATATTGTGTCGGGTTTAATGTAGCGAAATGTTCCACCCCTTTTATTTGTAAATGAGAACCTCACAATAGAAGAGCCAGAAGGCCCTCCACCTCCACCTTCGTCGCCACCTCGTCTTCCTGCCGACGCGGTTTCTGCTTTTGATTGTGCTATTAATTGTTGTAAAATACCGATTTCTTCCTTAATATCACCACCCGCGTCAGTGATTTCATTCATACGGGATATTACCTCTTCCATACCTGCCGAATTGCCTTGGCCTGATGCTCTCGCCAAATCTTCAACCAATCCTATTAATTCATCTCTGGTAGGTAAATCCTTCACCATATCATTAATAGTGGCTTGTATCTGCTGTTGTATGTAGGCATTATCAACCGAACTCGTAAATTGTAATGCCTCGGGTAATACCTCCAATACTTCTCTAATCTCGGCCATATTTCGCCGAATGCTTTTGCCGAGGGGCGTATTGGCTACACCCAATTCAGTCAAACTTGCTTGTATATCATCTAAATCCTCTTTGCGAAATAGTGTGCTTAAAATAAGGTTCTGGTTGAGTAAGATTTGTTCTCCGCTTGATTGTTGTAGGCCTTCATTTACACCCTTGGTTTTCTGGTAGTAATCCATATATTTTTCAAAATAAGGTATAAATACTTCGGCTAAAACGCCTGTTCGGTATTTTGGTTTTATATCCGCCACAATAAACGGTAATTGGTCGCTCAAAAATCTCAATTGGTCGTCTTCTAATGACTGAACTATCTTGTCGGCATTGGCTCCATCTGCGATTTCGCTCAATTGGCCTCTTATCTCAATACGAAGGCGATATAAATCGGCCTGTCGTTCGGCTGTGCCTCGGGTGTCGGTGGGTTGGCTTGGTGCGCCTGTTCGCCTATATACCTTATTGGCTTGTAGGTTCATATCATCAATGTTGGCCTGTAAAGCTAAATTGGATAAGTATTGCTGACGAAACTTTGCGGGGTCTGTCGGGTTCTGGTAGGGTTGTCCGCTCATTATATATACATTTAGTCTATATAATAAAATGTAGCATTATTCGGGCTTTCAGTTGTTAGAATATAAATTGGTAGGCGTAAGCACATTTCCGCCTATATCGGTAATCACCTCGGGTTTTTTACTGAGGTCGTAAATTGGATACATATTCACATCTTTGCCGTTCTCCAATAAGGCCTCATTTACAATATCATTAAACGCCTTATCTATGGCTTCGTCAGACCATTCTCCAAAGATTTCGGTCATATGACCCAAAAGAGTTGCCTTCTCTCTTTTGCTAAATCCTGTTGGGTTCTCTAACGGGTGTTTTTTCATTCTATCTAACGAAATAAGTTTGGCCTTCATTGCCTTTGTTTTAAGTCTTTGTAATTGCTCCTCGGTTTCACAAATGACGGGTTCCATTATATATTGGGCGGACAAAAAAAATGGGCGTTAAACCCTATATAATTAATTAATTAATCAAAATATACATATATATATAAATTATTGTTCGTCTATCTCGTTCCATTGGTCTTCTTCGGTCTCGGCTTCGGCCTTGGGTGTATCAATCTCGTCATCGTCAATTCGTCGTATAAGTCCCTTGATAATTTTGCCCGTCTTTGTATTGCCCTCAATTTTAAACATACCTTCACACCATTTATAGTATTCGTCCCGACTGTATTCGCGTTTTTCTCGCGTAGTCCGTAATCTCTTGTAATCTTCGCTGTTCTGGAATGCCTCCCACATTTCTCGTATGGATATTGTTTTCTTGATTTCATCTGCCTTGTCGTCTGGTTTGATTTCGCACTTTTTATATAAATCATTAAATACCTTTTGGAATAAGTTTTGGTCTTCAATAAACTTCTCGGTTCGTTCTCTAACCGATTGTGGTATGGAAAATACAATACCTTTACCATCGGTGTAGTATGTTTTATATACATTCAATAACATATCCAAGAATACTGGTCTTAATTTGAGTATAACCGCGTCGGTTTCGTAGTGAGTATTTGCCTTCTTATACAAAATCCCACCAACCACTTTGCCTATCTTATTCTCGTCATCTGTAAAATTAATTGGAAAATCTATGTGGGTCAATCTTCGGTAGTCTGACGCTTGTGGTTTTCCATCTAAATCGGGTGCGTTGTTAAACTCCATCACAAATGTCGCCATCATTTTAAATTGGATTGGGTTTGAGTGTAGTAATCGTCCAGTAAAATCTCCACCGCCAGTGAGATTTCTCAACATCGCCACCCGAATAGACCCACCGACCTCTTTAAAATTAATATACCGTTTTCCCATACAATTATACATATCGGGTGAGGGCGTATTGGATTTTTCCGCGTCTTTAATTATTCCGTTTGGGGCTTGATAATAATAATCGCCGAGAATGCGTCCCATTATAAACCCAATCAAACCTTTTCCGTTTCCACCTTGTCCGTTAAATAAGAATAGTTTTTGATATGGTCTTCCGTCTAACCCAGACGCTAATATCTGTAAGAATAATTCTCGCTGTTGTAAGTCGGGTTGGATTGTATCAATAATGTTGCCTATTTCTGCCGACAATTTTCGGTTCTCCGTCCATAAGTCAATCTCTTCTTGTGTGATGTCGTAGTAGTATGACCCGTCTTCGTTTTGTCGTAAGAAGTCATCATTGTAAGTCTTGGTTTCTTCATTCCAGTCAGACCAACCGTAATCAACCTCGGTATAATCATATTTCGTAGATATAGTCATATAATCGTCATATTCATATTCCCGAAACTCTTTTGTCCGTAAATCCACCACACCATTTTCAAACCCTAACAAATAATCCCGTTTATTAAATGTATTGTGGGTTTGTTTTACGAGTGGAAGTAATTGTCTGACTATATCAGCAAACGCACCGCCTTTACTCGTCATATCGCGTAGTCGTCTCATTAATTTTATCAATTCCTTTTCGTCCAGTTCAATCGCCCCTTGTAATTCAGTTTCAATCAAACCATACAAATCCTCACTTATATATAAGGTCAATTTGTATTTTTTCTTCTCGTCGGTTTCATTCCACCATCGTCGGTCTTTATATACGAATAGCTGTCCGTCTTCAATAATTATATACTTTTCCCATTCTTGTATAAATCTATCCGCAAGACATTTTGGACTGAGTAAATCTTCCCATTCGTCAAACGATTTTTCCTCGTCATATATGGGTATTTCAATTGCCTCATCAAACGGTTTTTGGATATAAGTCATTTTTACGCCAAACTTATTAGTCAAAACCATCTGTATATCGTTCAATAATCCTTCATACCAGAGTTCTTTCAAAATCATAAACCCATCTTGGCAAGGCACAATTTCCTCTATTTTAAATCCGCGTTCATCAACCAAATACGATATGGAAGCCTCTTGTAAAAGTCTTTCAACGGACTGCGACCACATCGCCATCACACCTCGTTTCTTTTCGTCAATCGTTTTCCATTTTGTAGGGTCTTGTTTCAATACGGATTTCTCAATGGTGTCTTTGTTATTCGTATATACGATTTCAATGACCGATTTAATCTGGGTTTCAATGTCCGTTATTTCTTGGATTTTATTTGTATCATTGTGAGTGATATTGTGTTCCCTCAACCAACCATCGTAAGACCCACCGAACATCAAACAAATTGGAAGCATTTTCGCCACATCTTTACTGACCTTGTGGTGTTTCGCCAGTGCCTCTCGGTAATGTTTCGGGTTTTCCACATATAATCTCAATGCGGGTAAATCTATATTGTGCTGACGACAGATTTCTATTATGGCGGTCGGTTGAGCATTCACCATATCTATATCAATATAAACCCCTTCACAAAGCGAATGTCTTGTGGGTCTGTGATAAACCGACAATGAGGTATGGTAGGCAGGTAAGACGCGTCCCCATTTGTGTTTGGGTAAATGAAACGAAACCGAGAACTTTTTGAGTTTTTTGTTATAACATTCTTTATATTTAATCATTTGGTCTAACTCAGTCTTGTATGGAATACCCTCATATCTCTTCATTCCCTCGTAATTAATTCCCATATTGTTTTTGATAAATCCATATACCCGTTTGATGTCTGTATGCTCTATCATCTTTTTTTTATCAAAAATTGTAGTCTTATAGTCATCAGGGTTCAATCGCCAATTAAATAATTCTGGTTGGGTAGGTAATCCAATGGAAGTCATTTTATATAGTATAGTCTTATAAAATCTTTATATTGGTTTTTAATATAAATATTAATTAGTATTTAAATTAGTTTTATCTTATATTTATAATGAAGCAAAGTATTTCAATTTTTTTTGTAGCAGAAAATCCAAATAAAAGTTCAATTTTGTGCGTTGCGAATACTTTTTTGTAATTTTATATCTGTTAGTTTTTCAACTTAAAATATTTCAATTTTGTGAGTTTGTATTTAATGTAATTTAATTAGTTGTGAGTTTGAGTTCGGTGGCCGACCCAGTTCAATTTTATAGCGATTGTTGGGCTTTCAGTTCGGTCAGCAAATCTTCTAAATAAGATACGGACAAAGATAAATCGGTCATCTTAAACTCTTCAACCGCCTCCTTAATCTTGGCTACATAGGGCAGGGTAATACCATACTTTTTCATTAGTTCATCACTCAATCCAAACTTGTATTTGTAGTAATACGCTTTGTTTCGTTGTTGGACTTTTGCCTTATTGTTCGCATAGTCAGCTCGTTTCCATTCTCGCATATAAGTTCTCGCATCTTGTTTCGTTATGGTTTCCATTTACAATTAGGTTATAGTATATATATGGTATTATCTTTATATTGCTTTTTAATATAAATATAAGTATTTGTTTTTTACCACCCGAGGCACCCTCTTAAATGTCTTGCCGACCCTCCGCCCGTAAAACGAGCAAAAAAAAAGGTCTGTGATATAAACAGACCTATTCCTCCTAATATAATTAAATTAAGTAAAATATGAGTAAAATTATACAT